>Ga0099822_1004240_pt1 | contig 18607 bp, 15 predicted proteins | sample CowpeawhiteBW_FD_76839 | JGI IMG/M metagenome (GOLD analysis project Ga0099822, IMG submission 76839) | Root nodule microbial communities of legume samples collected from California USA - Cow pea white BW | ecosystem: Host-associated > Plants > Roots > Nodule | place: USA: California | collected...
ATATATAAAAAAAATATATATATATATATATATATATATATATATATATATATATATTGATTTACTTTTATTTTTTTTTTTTGGGAATGAAGTAAGGGGTAAGGTAGAAGAGAAGAGTGTAGCATTTATAAATTGAGGGTAGCATTTTTTTTTTTTGGACTTTTAATTAAATGTATTAAGTACAATTATTATTGAATTATAATTAATGAACTATATTATATATTATAATTATTATTAGAAATATTTATAAATTTTGCAATTTCTTGTGTTATTTTTTTTCTTTTATCGTACTCTTATTAGGTGGAGTCTACACTATGTTTGTTCCTTTTATAAATAGCCAAGTTCTTCGATGCACTTGACTTATATTTCGTTTTCATTGTGATGGATTTGTTTTTTGCTTTGGTCGACTTGTTACTCATTGGATTCTCTGCTATTTTAATAACCAACTTGTTCTTACCTAGGTTCTTATCAATAGTTTGAGCTTATTTTGAGAGATCAAACCACTCTCAGGTATTGTTGTGCTCAATCACATCGATCTCTTCATTCATTTCAAGTCACCATTTCTCATCTTGCACGCACCTCTAGTGCAACTCTCATATCCTTCTTGGCACACAATTATTCTTGCTTGAAACATCTTGTTCAAGTTTCAAATGCCTTTTATGCAAAACCTACTTATTCTCTCTAAGTTTGCTTGCAAAATTGTCTCTAACCTTTTTTTTAATTTAATGTTGCAAATCTCTTTTTACAATCTCTAACCTTTGAATAACATACTTGTCTTCTTCAAAATCTAAGTTATCCACACTCCATACTGAGCTATCCGAGCTATCTAAATGTCCCACTGGACTTTCTGAAATGTTCATTTGCTCAACAAGCTATCTACATTCTCCATTGAGCTTTCCATGTCCCTTTTCAGGCTATCTAAGATCTCCACACTCTATGTCAAGCTTTTTAAGCTATCCAGGCACCATCAAGTTGTCTAGGCTATATGCACGTCTTATTGACCTATCAATGCTACTCGACTGTCTTATGATATTCAACCTTGTTGTCGACTTATCCATTTGCTTGTGCTTGGGCTGCATCCCATCATGAACAACACTACTACTTCTTTAACTTCTTCGGCGAGATTGATTGTCTCTTCTATTTTATTTTCATATCGGAAATTTTTTTGCGAAATGTTCAACCTTACTTGCCACAACTGAAGCAATCTGATTTGCACTCCTTTGCACAATGACCATATTTGTCACACTTGAAACACTCAACACTTGAGTTGCTTGTCCGACCTTCTGTCTATTGACCTCGACCTTGATCGCACCAATTTTGTTAACCGAACTGTTCTTTCTCTTCTTGTCCTCCTTTGCCTCTATCACCAAGATTGCTTCCTATACCTTCTCAATATCGTCTTTTGTCTTAAATGTTATGAACTTCTCCCTTTATTTGAAGTAGTTGATCAAATGGCTCCCACTTGTTCTTTTGTTGCTCGTGTGCTTCAAGAGACTTGACAAACTATTCAGCCAAGAACGTTAACAAGTCTTTGGACTTCTCAATAGCACAAACTATATTCTTAATGTCATCACTTAGCAACCTTAATATTTTTTTCGCTACTCGCTAGCTAGTGGGTAGTATTTCTATGTTTCTTCCGAGTTGGTTTTCCATTGTTTCAACATGAGAGTTGTACTCGGTTACTCTTTCAGTCTCCTTCATTCTTATGCTCTCCAACTCCCCCCTATGAGTTTGAAGTCGAACCTTCTTTACACAATCATTCCCCTTATATGCCATCTCCATAATGTTTCATGCTTATTTTGAAGATTTTGCAATTGCAATCTCTCAAATTCAGACTCGTCCACAACTTGATACATGATGTATAAAGTTGTTTTGTCTTTCACACACACCTCTTTCAACGCTTTTAACTAGACATTCTACCAATTCGTGGTGTTGGTTGGTTCTTTGAAACCATATTCAACCACCTCCTAATTTTCTTGAGAGTTAAGAACCCTTTTTCTTTAGACTCCAATTATCATACTTTATCACCTTTGTCAACTTGGGCTAGCATATTGTTTGCAAGGTTGGTCGTCTCACTCAAACTATCTATCTCTCAAGCACTCTCTCTATAGTTATTTCTTAGGCACTCGGACATTCAAGTTTTTTAGCTTTAACATTAATTTGTTGACATCAAATGTTTATGAAAATATATTCATTGATATTATGATTTGTGAAATATTTTGAGCAGTAGATAAACTATTTATAAACTTTTTGTCTTGAACCTTCAACTACATGCATTAACACAACTACTACCAAAATTATCAATGAACTCTATTACACGTTGTAACCAAAACATATTGCATTTGAGTTTATCCAACAATTACTATTTATTTAACTTTCATCCTCTTCTCCTCCCATCATCACATGTGACTGACGGAGGCTACTTCCACCATCATTGTTTACTTCCACGATGGTGCTTTGCGCTGTTCTCAACAATTTCGATAACTTACGATACAATAACCCTCCCAAAACGACATTGTTTTGCGTTGACCTTGTAGAGTGTCAAGAATGGAAGGACAAGTGAAGAGTTGATGAGTTGAAGGGCAAATATGGAAAAGGAAGAAACACAAAATCTCAACCCTCAGTTAAAGAATAATAAATCTAACGGAAGAGAATTAGTTGCGTACCAGTACACTTGTCGTGTGAATATCAGAACTAAATAAATTTACCGGGAACTCCTCGCGAACCACGCAGCTTCCATTCTGATAGTGATTTAGAAGAAAAGGAAGAAACGGAGTAGAAGTGTAGAAGCATTATCATTCATCACAGTGGAAGATGCCGACACGTTGTGAAATATGCTGCGAGATAATGATCGCGATCTTGCTTCCACCAATCGGAGTTTGCTTTCGCCACGGTTGTTGCAGCGTGTGTATCCTCTCTTCCTCTCTCTGTCTTGATCTCTCTCTTTCTCTCTCTGCGAGATCTAAGACTGTGATTTCGTTTTTGCAGGTTGAATTCATCATCTGTTTGCTCCTCACAATTCTAGGTTATATTCCTGGCATCATTTATGCTCTCTATGCCATTATCTTCGTTGATCGTGACCAGTATTTTGATGAATACAGGCGTCCTCTCTATTCGCAATACTGATAGTTTAAGTTCGAATGCATTATTGATGTTCATGTCTTGCTCGTGTGCGTAGCGTAACTACTACAAATTTAAGTTCATGTGCTTATGGTTTTGTAATTGAAATTGAAATTGCTTATGGTTTGTAGAATCTATTGTTTTCTCTCTTGAAGCTTCAACAATTTTTATGGAATCAGGATTCTTCTGTGATGCCTTTTGATTTAGCGTAGATCTATGACTTCAGCAATATAGTAGCATCTAGAGTCTTTAGTTTTTAGGGGTTTGGACTTTTTAAATCAACACTACGTAGTTTTGGGGCTGTTGGAAGTGATTCAAACGGATAAGAGGAATGTACTGTTTTATTAGCTGTTGCGAACTGTGGGAGTGATAACTGATACAGTTAATTGATTCATTTCTGGTACGTCTTTCATTCTCTCTACTGTTGATTCAATTGATTAGTAGCTGTTTCAAGATCTAGTTAGCAACGAGGGAAACCCTCATCTTTCATTAGTACTTAATTTTCATCTCAGAAAAAAGATTCTCATTCTCTGACAGTTTCACCTTCTCGATTTAATTCTGTCATGGCAATAGAGCTCCTTTCCTAGGGTGCTCTGTTACTGCTGTATAAGATTCTTCATCTCTGATTCTTGAGTTCTTTCTTCGCTGTTTGGTTACTGAAATCTTCATATTCAAGTAACCGTGGTGAATCCAAATCGGATTCCGGGACCTTCTATCCCTTTCCACGTGGATCCAGAAGAAACCTTAGTGCATTATTTGGTTTCTTCTTGGTGTGGTCATGGATAGAAAGGAAATATTTAAGCTTACACAAAAGAAGGCAAAGGAAGAGTTCTACAAGTTAGAAACTTGTAAGAAGGAAAGAGATAATAGCTTTCATGTAATAAATTATTTGATTGTGTATAAGGTGAGCTATGAAAGATACATGAGACGACTTCCTTTTGTTTGGTCACATTTATAAGAGGAGGCGTGTTTGGCTTTCTTCCCTTTCTACAGGCCTCTTTACATCTAGTGTTTAGGCCATTTTGTAGACACTTATTATACTTTGGGAGATAAAAGTCATTTGCTTGCAAGAGTCGTGAATTATTGCAAGAAGTCGAGAATTTCTATCTTTTATATTCTTATATTGAGAACTAAGTCTCAAGTGGATGATCACCTTGCTTATCGCCTTGAGTTTGAGTGGCACAATCTTCTTTCTAATTCTTAGTTTCTTTTTGTCATGATCTTGGTTTACATACAAGATAAGTTAACCTCATCTAGGTATTTCTATCTTGTTCTTTCGTATTCTTTCCATTAATCTCATACACTCTTTTGCTTAGTTTCTTCTTCCTATAGGTTATGCATAACTACACTCTTTTTGCCAAGTTTCTTCTTCCTATTGGTTATGGCATAACTACACTCTTTTGCTTAGTTTCTTCTTCCTATAGGTTATGCATAACCAACATAGCTTTGGCCATCCTGCTCCAACCAAACACCACCTTGAAACACCATCTAAGTTCACTAAAAACTCCTCCACCCTCGAAATTCATTTTCGATCACAACCCCCACAAAGAACACCTACAACTATCAATATTCAAGCAAGATCTTGAACTCTCTCTTCCTTAAAGCTTTCGCAAACCTCTGCACCAAAACCCAACCAAGAAACCTTCGACAACCCATCAAGAAACTTCTTTCAATTCAAACCAAAGGATGTGCTAGAAATCTAATGCCTTAAACCATGGATTCCTCCCTTGGAACTTGAGATAGTCGATCCACTTCTTGGAGCAACTTTCCAAGGTTCTCTTCACTGCTCCACATGTTCTTTCAATCCAAACCAAGGGATGTGCTAGAAATCTAATGCCTTAAACCATGGATTCTTCCCTTGGAACTTGAGATAGTCGATTCACTTCTTGGAGCAACCTTCCAAGGTATCACTGCTGCACATGTTGAAGATTAAATTCAAAGAACAAGCTGCCTTTTTGTTGATGAAAGTCTTCCTTCCAAGAGGAAGAAATTTGATCTTAGTTTGAAAATGCATCTTTTTTGTTTTTGAAGTCAAGCAGAAAGAGTATTTTTTGTTTTATCTAAAATTAGAGAAAAATTTCTTCCAGAGGGTTGTGATCTTATGTGAGAGTAAGTTTTTGTACATCTCAACCAATGAGACTGATTTTATTTCCTAAACACTAATTCTCCGAATGATCAGCCAACTTACTATATCTTTAAAACATTTCATTTGCACCCCTAACACAAATGCAACGAATAATACAAATTTGATCAATCAACCAAAAAATTCAAAAATAATACAAATCTGACCAGACAACCACAATTTCAACGAATTATAAAAAATTCTGATCAGTCAACCGAAAATGATTCCAACCCTTCCATAATTGATCCTCTGGGTTCAGCACCACCTACATCAGTATCTTCATCGAAGCACTTCAGCACTAAAGTATGCACAGGACTCATTGTTCTTTAACGAACTTTACAACTGAACCCTTGTGTTTGGAGTCACAGGTTAGGTATCCACTATCTAACTCGAAGATTTTATTTTATTTTTGTATTTCTTCCTCTCTCAATCCTACATCTTATGCATAAGCTATGAAAAATATGATATCACTATCCATGCTGAATTATTTGCTTTGGAAAAGAGCCAATCCGCTCTCGAGCTGAACTAATTACTTTAGAAAAGAACCAAACCAAGACACCAACTTCTCTCCCACCACAGAAGATGACAATAAGATAAAGCTAGGTTTTCAAGTTGAAGCACCATGCAGATGGCACGATGGAAAGGTATAAAAAAGCTTGATTAGTTTCTAAGGGGTATGCGTGGATTTATGAAATTGATTATTAAGAGACTCGGTCAAATGGTCAGGAGGACCATTAGGAGGGCTTCTATCACTTGCTTTAACATTCAACTGGCATTTGGACGAAGTTGACTGTCTCCACCTGCTTAAGCAACCATCTGTCTCACTTAGACAGGTTTTTCAATTTCTTAATCTGACTACATGGGAAAAACACAGAAAAACATCATAATGCCCAAGGACATTAATTTCCGAAGTTACTATTAAAATGACTAGTTTTTCCTAGCTTCTTGAGACGTTCAAGGTCACAGGCATAAGAAATGTCTATAATCTGTTCGGTACTCGTTGTGTACTCTGCGATTTTCAATTTGTTACTGCTATGTGTTGACCTCTTCGAAATTAGTCATGTGAAGGAATTGATGAATGTAAAACTAAGCCTCAAGGATATTGGTTAATTCAAATTTCTCCTTGGCTTTGAAATTCTCGGGTGTCAACAAGGAATCAATCTTATCAATGAGAATGTGCTCTTGCTGTCTAGCTAATTTCCACAGCAGTGAATTGCTTGGCAAAGCTACATATATATCTAGTCGGGAGAGTCTTTAATCTCCCGGGTACAAGGCCAAATATCTCATGGAGCGAGTCACTGAGCCAACTTTTACAGTCTCCAACTATCCTTCATCGTCAAGCAGAAATGTGGCTTCTCAGATATTGGAAGCCACTTTGCAAGCTGAGCTCCTCAACTTAAGGATTTAGCGTTGCAATTGCAGGTATGCTAGTTTTTTCTTTTCTTGGAGTCATCTCTTTTCTTATGGAAAACCAAAAGGCAGAGTGTGTGTGAGGTCTCCTTTGAAGCTTAGTATACGGGGCTTGCTCAAGTCACTTGTGAAGCACAGTGGATTCTGTATTTACTGTGACTATCCATCCATATTGCACATAACTTACAATCCGTTCCATGGCCCAAAACACATTCATTAATGTGAAAGAAGGTTCAATCTTGGGTCTTGTGTCTGCTTTCTACTGCAACAAACTCAGGTTTCTACATTCTAAGACCCCTCCTGGTCTGTTTCAAAGTCTTGCATCCAAGCTTGGCATGTTTTGGATATCCACATTCCAGCTTGCAGGAAGGTGTCAAAGTGATAACTAGTAATTGTTAGTTAATTTGTTTAGGCTTCTGTACAACTGTCAATTCAGTTAATTATAGTGTGATTGGAAATCCTTTTCGAGGTTTTCCAGCTAAAAATCCCATTGGCAATAACACTAAAAAAAAATCCCCTTTCGAGGTTTTCTAGCTAAAAACCTTTTACTTTTTTTCCCTTTACAAATACAAAAATACTTTTTTAACTATTTTACCTCAAGTGTCGAATAATCTCTTTTCAATTCCATCATCCAAACCAGCAAAAGTAAAAGCAAGGAAAGACGTAAATTCATGTTTTACGACATAACTCAATTCTAATCCTGCGCTTAGCCGGTTGCTCTATCTAGTTGCGCTTATTCGTTAATTTAAATTTAATTATTTTATGAATTAACATAATTATTTTACTATTTTAATTTTTAAAATTCAAATAATTATTTATAATAAAAATTATTTAATAATAAAAAGTTATTAAATTATTTATTCTTATAATTATTTTATAATTTAATAAATTTTTACTATAAAAAGTGGACATTATTTTTAAAGAAAGTGAATAACGTAACAAGAAAAAAAAACATTATAGAGAATTTAAAAATTATACGTAGGCCAAATATTTCAGAAAAAATAAAATCAAAATCTATCCTTCATTATATCCAGCTTTAAAACAGGGTATGAAATGGAAACACTGTAATAAACAGAGGATTGAATTGTAAGTGAAATCTGATCCCAAAGGAAGAATGAACGCGGAAACTGAGCCAAAGGAATCTGAGTCAGATTGGGGCGAGTTGACTCGTGAGTTACTGATCAACATCCTCTCTCGACTCAGCGTTGAGGATCGATGGCGCGGCACCATGATGGTCTGCAAGTCATGGTTCAACGCCTTCAAGGAACCCTCTCTTCACTCTGTTTTCGACCTTGATCCCCAATTCGACTCACCCCTCGAGTCAACTCGCTGGTGGACCCCCCAGTTCGAGGCCAAGATCGATTCCATGCTTCAATCTGTCGTCAAATGGGCCCAATCCTCTCTCACCCAGATACGCATTCGCCACTGCTCCGATCGCTCTCTCGCCCTCGTCGCCCAAAGGTTTCAAACTTTCTCCCAAATTCCCGTACCCATTGGTTTGAATGTTTGAATGTTCGAATGAAAAGTAATGAATGTTTTCTTTGTAAAATCAAACTAGGGTAATTAGTATTTTCACGTAATTTTAGATCATTTAAATCAAACATGTCATAATTCGTTATGGTAGCTTTTAAGATTTCAGTAATATATATTCTTTTTTCTTTCTTTTAAATTAGGGCTTTGATTCCGAAATTCCAATATTTTAAGCCGCGCGTTTATGTGTATGTTCCTTCAATTGTGAATAGAACATTAGGTTGGAGCATTTTAACACTTTTTTAAATATATTTGAAATTCAGATGCCCGAATATTGAGGTGCTGTCTATCAGAAGCTGCCCTCGTGTGACTGATGATTCTATGTCTAAGATAGCTTTGAGTTGTAAGAAGCTAAGGGAATTGGATATCAGCTATTGTTATGAGATAAGCCATGAGTCATTGGTGCTGATTGGAAGAAACTGCCCCAACCTAAAGGTTCTCAAAAGAAATTTCATGAATTGGCTTGATCCTTCCCAACACCAAGGCATTGTTCCTAATGAGTATCTAAATGCTTGTCCACAAGATGGAGATGATGAGGCTGTTGCAATTGCGAATTCCATGCCTGATCTTAAGCATCTTGAGATAAGGTTCTCCAAATTATCAGCCAAGGGTCTCAATTCCATATCTCAGGGATGTCCTAACCTTGAGTTCTTGGATTTGTCTGGGTGTGCTAACCTAACTAGTCGAGACATTGCAAATTCTTCTTCTAGTTTGGTGCAGTTGAAAGAAATTAAGAAGCCAAATTTCTATATCCCCAGGTCTGTCTTCCACACTGAAAGGTATGGACATTGGAGTTTATATGATGAGAGGTTTCAAACAGATATTTTCCGAATCTGACAAGTGAGGGGAAGATTCATCCAAGATATAAACACTCTGAATCCATCACTTCATCTTCTTTCTACTGCTTTGTGAAGATCTTAGTTGGGTGTCTAAGGTCATTGTCAATTTGTCACAGTCAAGTATATATTGTAGAAATTATAATCTATGTAATTATATGTTGTTTGACTTCCATGTATTTGGAATTATTTGACTATATGTGTTGTCTTGTCTCAGGTTCCCATAATGGATTTACCTGATAGTATTCTAATTGTCTCAGGCTCCCATAATGGATTTACCTGATAGTATTCTAATGTACCATAAATTGTCTCAGAAATTAATGTTAGTACCCTCACTGTTGCCAAATATATATGCTTATAGAACATTTGTCTGCAGCTACAATTTGAATAGATTTCCTTGAGTGAATATTGCCTTGTTATTGTAGCTACTGTCATTGGGTAAGTTTTTGATTCTGATGTTTGAGATGAGTTCACTCCTTGTTCAGAATGCTAGTCCTCTCTGTATGCTTTCATTTTGTATCTAGACATTCAAAAGAGTTTTTTTAATTCGCCAACCTCTACATTTTATATACCTATTCAATTTTATTTTATTTTTTGAATAAAGGTTAAATATTTTTTTTTATGTGCCTATTCAAAACATGTACACGGTAACACGATAGGAGTTAAGCCATAGTATAGTAGTATCAGTAAAGCTTAGCAAATACATGTTAATGTTTGCGGTTATTGTATTGTAGTGTTATAAGTAATTTTGTATACATGTTTTGCAAGCTTTTATTTTGTTGAGTATTATTATTGGTACCGTTTATATTGATATACATTTATCTTCTACAAATATAAAAAACAATAAGAATTTCACTTCTAAAGTTAATATAAATATTTATCTTTAGTGTGTGTAAATCGATACACACTTATAAAAGTTATACGTTTGTTATGCATAGCATTATACATTATTAAAGTAAAGCATGAGTACAAATAGACAAATTAAAGCTGCAGATGTAATGTTTTATTTTATTATATTTTTTATTATTGACTAAAATACCAAATAACTTCATCAAACCACAGAAAAAGTAAAAGACCATGTAAAAAGCTTTTAGCTAGGAAAATTAAACCGAGAAAGTTTGAAGGTGGGATAATGTTTTTGGGTGGCATGGTAAAGCAAGATGAAGATACAGGTCTAAGGAATTGGATAACCAAAAGTGATGCCGAAACAAGATACCCGAGTGCTGCCATGAATTGGCAGCAACCTGATAAAAAAGCCGAGAAGAGCTAATGCTACTCACCATGTTCACGAGCAGGACATTTCAGCAGCGCTCGTGGGCAGGTTCTCGCTTACACGATTTCAATTACCAGCATCATATTCTCTTTTTCATTCTCATCCATAATATTTTTTCCAATATCCAATCATGCTTAGCGAAAAAGGCAATTAATTATATCCGGTTTAAGCTTCAGAAATGATGAGACACCAGCAAGTTGTTTCGCTAATTCACCTGCGACTCGGTCCATATAGAGCGCATATAGTCCATTTCTTCTTTCTAGAAGTTCTAATGCTTTTCTTGCCTGAACAATTGATGTCACCCAATCTTCAAGGAGCACTGAAATGCCATTGTTACCATAAGTTACCGCTCAGTTTAAATTTTTTAAACTTGCTTCATCTTTATGATAGTCAGTTGGCAAGAATATACAGTAAAAACGTAACAGTAGAGAAAAATGCTAAATGTTGGCTCACTTGTATTTGTTTTGGGTCAGAAAAATCAAGACCAGATATGTCAATTAATTAGTTAAGTTCGGTATAAAGTATGAAGCATACCGTTGTCAAAATCTTCAGCTTTTGACCACTCTAATAAGTAATCCACAACCAAAAACTCGATAAGCTGGATCCTGATAACCGCATAAAAAATAGATAAATTGTTGTCTTTAAAAACATCATCACTTTCCACGAAACCTGTGTTGAGCCATTCGTTATGATTTATGAATTTGGACATTATACTATTGCGCTTTTGCTAAGAACTTACATTATAAACATACATTCATGCATTTCAGGAAAGTCATCGTCAAAAGGATCACAGAAAAGCAAACGTTCTGCTAGCACCAGAAGTCTTTGACACACTGAAAGAATTGCCCGCTGACCAATATAAGGCTCGCTTCCAAGTTTGCGGATCAAATGCTGAACACAAAATTGAGCATTGGTGCCAGTGTATTGAGACCCTAGAAGATAAGTATTTAAAAGGAACGGCAAAAAGAAAAAAAGAGACAGTAAGTCAATGATTAGAATGATCAAGAAATAAACGGTCATAAAATGGCGAGGGCGAGAAGCTACAGCATAAAAGATCACAATGGCTACAATTTTACAGTAGTTTACCGTTTTACACATCGACCTTAAAAAGTAATCTACGATTATTCACATAATCTTAAACTATCCATACCATTTTCTGCCAAGGACGTGCACATCTGCCTAATCAAACGTGTAACTAGGCTGTTGACAATTCCTTCAACAAGTTCGTGGTTCCTTCCCGTAGATAAAAGATTCTTCAACGTAACTTCAAAAAAGACATACAAATATAATCTTCAGAGTAAATAACAAAGAAATATGATCGTGGGCTAGATTTGTTATGGTGATCCATAACAAAAACCTAAAAATCAGAGTTAAACTTAGTATAGCTCAAAAACTAAATTTGGATGTAAATCGCTCATAGCTCAAATTACCAACTTGATGTGAGAATGGGAAATAGGGACCAGTACTAGGTTACCTTACAGTTCATCATACTCTTTAATGGGAGAGTGGGAGACTGATCATGATCTTGCATGTTTACAACATAAACTACTATGAAGAGGAGTTAGTTAGAATGATAGCCAACGCCCTAAGTCTTGGGTTCACAATATTTCAATTATTTAATCGAACCAAAAGAAATGGAAAGGCTAAATTGCTGTTCCAAAAAAAAAAAAAACAAAAACAGTAAACGGAATATAAACTCTGCAGCTTGATACACCGGATTCTCAAATAAATAGCACATAGTGGTTTCAATTTCTTAATTAGAAAAAGAAAGGTCGGAAAAGCTTTTCAATTAGTGAAATGAGAAGCATACCTAATATAAAATCTACAGCTTGATGTGCTAGATTTGCAAACTTGGAATCATCCACCTGCAAACTAAGTTGAATACACCACGTGACCAAAAAAAATACATCAACAAAGCATGTCACAAACAATTATTTGTTCACATTCTATTCAATATCACCAGTATTTATGAACTCTGCTAAGAACTGCTGATAGAGAAAGAATGAAAGACTTAGAGGGTGAATTTCTCATAAATTCATTGAGCAACAAATATATAGAAAAGAAAAAAGATAACAATATATAGTAGCAGCAAAACAGGCTAATAAAAAACTTGCTAAACCGCTAAAAGATAACAAAAATTCAACAAACTGTATAATCCAAATAACTGCATTATTCAAATGTTTGTATAGATCATTTCAGGAAAATAAAATACTAAAAAACACTGAAGCATCCTAACAGGTGATGGCGAGCTGCACAGGTCCACGAGAAAATCAACAGAGGCCCTAAGCTGTTCTGCTTCATCCTCCTTGATTAAACCTGCGGGTTTTGTTTCAAATCAGAAAACAAATTTGGTACAATTCCTTGCACTTAACATCAAACATTAGCCACGACATCCTGAACTATTCGATAAAACACCGTTTTAATTACAAATAATGAAAGAGGCAAATAATCTGCGTGATTCACCACACAGTCTAACACTTAGTTGTTTATAACTATCTGTTAATATGTACCTAAAGAAAGCCGCTGCTGACTTGAAGAAGGAGAACCTATTTTTCTCCTCCTTTCCTTGAATCGCACTACAGAAAGCCAATTTGTCAAAGGCAATTCAAAAAACGTAGTTATGTAACAAAGTAGATAACAATAACGACTATGATTAAACCTTGTCTTAGAAATCTGCGTCGAAGGACATCGCTGAATCTACTGTCACAACCAGTTCCGTGATGCTTAGGGTTTACTTCTCCGAAATTGTCGAAGAAATAGCACTTGCAAGCAGCACTCTCCGGAAACAGATCGCAGTGCGAAGCATCTACATCCAGAAACTCAGAATGAATCCGTGATTTCGAGTGAACGTGAGTGTATACGCGAGAGAAATGAGAACGAACCTTGAGCGTTCTTGACATCTTCTCTGAGCTTCAGGATCTCTTGCTTTCTTTCTTTAGCCTGAGAATCCAAAGGTGAATAAAACTGAAGATTGGAAGGCATTAAATTGGAATGAAAACGAAAGAAGTGTCTAACCTTTCGCTTCCAACGAAGAAGAGCGTTAGACTGCGAAGGAGATAGCGCACCGGAATCGTTTCCATTTTTCAGAATCTTCGATCTGAGAAGTGATATCGCCACCGCTAGCTTCAGCGATTCATCGTTCCCTCTTGCATCTTCCTTCTCTGCCATTTACTTGAACACCAATCCAAATCAAAAAGGCGCCAAACCTGTTGGAGTTTTACATTAAAATAAATAAATAGATATGGAAAAAGTGTATATATTGCACTCTACTAAAAAAAAATCAAAACAGCTATGATATATTTACACTTTTAGGTATTCTATATCTCAAACAATTTTTTTTATTATGGTATTTTTTTTAATGATATTTTAATCTATTTTTAATTTATCATTTCAATCATTTTTAAATTATCATATTATATTATTACAAAAAAATTTCACAACTTCAATCATCCTTAAATCATCACATCATATCACTCCAAAAAATAAAAATATATAATTAAAGGAGAATTGAAATGATAAATTAAAAATAGATAAAAATAAATTGAACGAAATACTATTATTTAAAGATGAGTGATTTAAAGAAATATAATGTCATCATGTTGACAAATTTAGTACAAAGAATTTAAGTTTAAATAGTCATTTGATATTATTTTTGGATCAATTTTTTCAGTTTGCTCTTATTTTTTATTTTTTTTCGATTGAATCTAAATTTTGAAAATGTGTTTCTACAACCTAATTCCGTTAAAATATCTCGTTTTTTACAGTGAAGTGTTACTTAAATGGTCATTTTAGCTCCTGTTATTTTTTTAAAGTTTATAACTCAAGTCATAAATTAACTTTAATTTTTCTAACATATTGTTATTGTTATCATCTATAAACGTTAAGTCATAAATGATCTTTGTAAGTATTTTCTTTTTCATGAATTCTTACTATTTTATATTTTGTATTTTATAATTATTTTAATAAAACTAAATAAAAAATGAAGCTATGTTAACTTGTGCAATTGTTAATTATATATGATACTTGAAAACATCTTATTTATTTCTTACTTAAGCAACAACAATTAGGGATAGAAGATGCATTTACGCATATTCTTTAAAAGCATTTTAAGAAAAAAAATTATAGATTGATCGGATATAGATACGAGTAATATCCCTCTCAAATTACTAACAAAATTTAATTTTTTAGATAACATAAAAGATTTAGGATCAAGTTTTCTTTAATCATTAGTTTCGTAATTCATTTCTAAAATGCATACTTAATATATTTTATATTATCTATAATTATTTTACTTTTTATTTAATATTTATATAATTATAGTTTTTTCTTGATATTTGGTATTGCTTTTGTCATTAAATTTGATAATATCTAACTTGTTTAGTTGTATTTTTTATTAGTTAGAAATGTGATGAGATGATAAAATGCGTACTCGTTATCATCCCGATCAACAGTTGCTGTGAATTGAAAAGTTAAGATAGAAACTTAGAACTAAACTACACATATTTTTTAAACCTTAAAAATAATTATGTCAAATTAAGAATAAAAACATATTTAAGCTAATTTATTATTTATAAAGATAAAATGCGGATTGATTTATAATCTGATTATATTTGATTTTTTATTACTAAATGATTATTTATATGTTGCACCTTTTTATGGGTAATAAGTAAAATATTAAATTCATGGTTTTGTACAAATTTTCAGTTATATAGTCTAAATCTTTTACTTTTCTAAATACCGGTTTAAATTGAAAATTATTAGTTAAACGATAACTTTTTTTAGTATATAAATTCGTGGTCGAACATAAATTAAATAATGTGTTTTACAAAGTATTAAAATTTTGAATTCAGACTTCTTTTTTTAATTTGTTTGTCTGATACATTTTTCATCAAAATTAGTTCTTTAATACTAATATAAATTTTTTTATATAATAATAAGAGATATCAGAATCAAATTAAACCAATAAATATGCAAATATTATATTAATACGAAATTTAGATAATAACATTTAAAAAGTATAATAATTTTATAACTTTCTAAATTAAATAAGTACTAATAATATGACAATTTCATAAATAAAAATTAAATATACGAATGTGATTTAAATTTTTAAGCAGTTATCAAAATTACATCCAAATTCGAAGTTAACGCAATAATAATAAGTTATGTCGATTATTGGCATATTGAATTTTTATCTATTTTCAGATCGATCTAATAGATGAATTGAATTGGATCACTTTATGAACAACTTTTTAAGGGAATCCCGTGATGCCAATTTAGGTTCGAAAGGATACCTTAATAGTGTTTCAAGCGTTACATTTTTTTCATAAAATAATTTCATACGGAATTTAATTAAATTTTGAGAGAACAAAAACTGTTTCTATTGTTTTACATAGTAAACGTCAAAATATAGACATTAGCAATCTGCATCCATCACAACTCATACATAAGTCTCAAACCTGTGCCAAGTACGCAATATATAACCATGTCATTTTTAAGATATCATCGACTCAGGTACCTAGATCCCTAAGTTTAAAAAAAAACAAAAAACTATAAACCATTACCTATTTTTAATATTGTTACCTCTTTCCAATTAAATTCCAACCTAACATCTGAAATATTGTTACCTCTATATTTCACCATAAATTATTCCTAAATGTCACTGACAACCGTATGTTTCAATCAACATTTAAATATTAATCACTTCTTTTCAAATATAATTTCTATAAAAAATAATTTTAAGAAAAGATAGTTCAGAATTAAATTTGCAAAGACTACGAAACAGAGTATATGACAAGATGGGATTTGGCATATCGAAATTATATATAATAATCCCCCTCTGATACTGTTGGGACATGTTCCTCACCCTAGAGGAAGGAAAGAAGTTATACCTGAACATGCACCAAACAGTTGAATTCAAACCTTCAAAAAATACATGCCAAAGTAACGACAATGATATTTATGAACTGACCAGTTTAACAATTACTCTGTCAAGAAAATAAAGGGAAAAAATGAAACTAATGAAGTACAAAAACATTTGGACCCCCGGATGGATGGGCCACTCTCTTGGCACATGATTAGCCAACTGGAAAACAAAATCCGTAGCTTTATGGTTTAACTTTTCCCTCAAAAAACACCTCTACGACATGAAAACAAAAAAAAAAAATTATACAACTCGAGAAAATACCTGATACTGGAAGCTCCCACTTTTATAACATACTGTAATACAAAGTGCTCTAAAAAGTGAGAGCGTAAAGGGAAGGGAATTTGATGTTCATTCAGTTACAGAGATCAATATTCTCATGCAGACTCATCTGATTCAGTTGAACAGACTCTGACAGGCCTCAATATCAGATGCTTGTGAATCCAACACAGCTTGCCCAGATGCAGAGCTAATTACCTGCAATGCTGCGGATAATATAGCTTTCTGGAACCGGTCATCCTCCACCTTCTTCAGGACGTCTCTCACCACCTTAAAATCCAAAGCCCCAGCCAAAACTAGTTTCCCTATTATCTCACCAAAATTATTTGGTGCTTTAGGTAAGTCTATGCCGATATCATCCAGCACAGAGGCAAATAACATGCACCCAGTCCCTATGTCTCTGGCTGAAAGAATCTTCTTCACGAACAGATACTCAAGAAGTTTGCCAACGGGTTCAATGCATGGCGGACTTTTATCTAGACCAATTGAAAGGGATTCCTTCACAACCTCAGGATGATAAGCTGGAGCTTTTAGTTCTTCCACACACTGCAATGCTTCGTCCAAAAGTCGAACACTGAAATATTCTTCCAGAAGAGAACTGGTTTTACGCTGAAGTTCCTCAACATTCGATTTTGGAGCTGAAGCTTGTGGCTTCTCAGAGGGTATGGCAGAAACAGGTTTAACAGGTGCAGGCATTTGAGGTGTGGGCTCGGTACTCAAACCAACGTTTGATGGACGAGCAGAAGGAGCACCACCACCTCCATGCACCAGGGCACTGCTTCTCCCACTTATAGTACCACCACTACCTTGAGGTAGTAACTTTGAGTTAACAGTTGGTGTCTTAGAAATGAGAGGAGACTGACCACGTCCTCCACCTTGCATGCCTGACATGTCACCTCTCGGCATTGATCTTGTCCTAGGCACCTCCCAGTTGTCATTATCAATTCCAGGCATCCCAGGCATTCTCCTTGTCCCCGGCATCCCAGGCATCATACCACCAGTACCAGGTCGGGCAATAGGAAATCCTCCCTGACTGGCGTTTCCTTGAACACCAGAAACTACACGGCTATTTCTCATACTTGCAGTGGCACCGGGACGCAATCCAAGATTTTTCTCTGCCTCTGAATGAATTTCAGTGATGGTTTTGGCTTTCACCTACATTATTAAACAAACAGTAGCAATTATTAGATAAAAGAAAGCAATGGAAATGCCTTCAAACTGAGTCGTAGCATACTTTCAATAGTAAATTGGGTAAATTTACCTCTTCACGTCTAGGAACCCAGCTATTAGAACGCAACTCTAGAACATCACGAACCATAAACCGCAGCCGTGGAACAAGTTGGGGATTGGTGCTCAATTCTTTCAAACGACTGAAGTACATATCATTAATACGCCGTGATTTTGGGCTTTCATCAAGCTGCTTACCAATAGTGTTGAAAAATTGACATATGGCTTCAACATTTTCCTCAGCTGGACAGACCTTGCTGTCCTGTGGACCTAAAAGCTCCTGTATCAAGCATCAGTCAACCACAAAGGTAAGTGCAAACTCCAAAACCGATAATAAATTAAATAACAATTGAGTCTCAAGTCCTGATAGAACCTGAACAATGTGATGAACAATCTTTTCGGGAACCATTTTTTGCTTCAATAGCTCACCAATTAAACGAATGTTTCCAAGGGTTCGAATCTTGACAAGTCTGTCCTTATCCCTTCGCTCCATCTCCTGCTCAGGAGCAGTCATCTGTCTAACTTCTTCCCTCAGGTTATCTGCACCTTCAAAAGCCTCCTGGCAGATATTCAAGAGCACTCTCTTAAAAGTGATTTCCTTCCCACCAGGCTCATCAGATGGGAATGGAGGCAGCTTTTCATTAAGATCAGAACATAGCTGGGCATACATTGGGCAAAATGTTGGTTCTAGCACTGCCTTATCAAATATTAGTGAAATAACTCCCTGCATTACCAAACAATCAATTAAAAACAAGGATGTGATATTAAAATACTTCTTTAACAGAAAATAAAATGAACCTTCAATATGTCGGCAGATGTAATGCCAGAATCAATCAACTGACCCTTCAAGAGATCAAATTTCTCAGGAGTCAACTTATTTAGTATTC
>Ga0099822_1004243_pt1 | contig 18601 bp, 13 predicted proteins | sample CowpeawhiteBW_FD_76839 | JGI IMG/M metagenome (GOLD analysis project Ga0099822, IMG submission 76839) | Root nodule microbial communities of legume samples collected from California USA - Cow pea white BW | ecosystem: Host-associated > Plants > Roots > Nodule | place: USA: California | collected...
TAGTATAAATATCTGTTTTTTTTTAGTTCTCTATATATATATACAATATATATATATATATATATATATATATATATATATATATATATATATATATTAAGGAAGTTTTAATACACTATCTTTTTTATATGACTTATATAGACCTTTACATTACATATTAGAAGACTTATATACATATTTTAATAATCTCTTTCTTTATATATTTATTTCTAATTTTTTAGATCTAGATTATCCGAAGTGATGTATTAGTTTTTAGTTTTCTTTTTAATGAATTGATACTGTTATCAGGTTATTAGTACCAAAACTCATCAACAAAAACTAGAAACAAAGGCCCAAAATGCAATACATGAACAAATCCCAAAGATGCAATACATGTATAAGCACTTTCCAATGCAACAATTATTAACAAAGAGAACAAAATAAAAATGTTTTAAAAGTGTGGATTTAAATAAAACTCCTAAAAATGTTTTCAAATACTTTCACAAATTATTCAAATTAGAGGTTGATAGGATTTTTCTAAAACTATGGTATAAAAAATTAATCAATCAGTGTAATATTTGGTGAGCACAAATTCATTAATTTGAAGAGTAGTTTTTAATTATTCAATTTATTAGATCTTGATGATTTTTCTTTTTAAATGATTCATAAACGAATAAATCAATCAAAAACGAATATCTCGACACGAAAAGAAAAAATTTCATGATAGTCAAAATATGAGATCTCACCATCCATACACTGATATAGATTGTGAACCGATATTAAGTTAGAGGAATGGAAAAAATAGCGATAGAACCGAACAAAAGTATTATGTAACACGATGGGATTATTTAACTACTATGTTCGTTGAAACAATAATGGATTATAACAACTGAGAAATATTACTTAGAAGAGGCAGCTATATCTGAGTACGATATTAGTGTACAAACACTTTTTTTTATATATTTTTTTATATATTTTTTTATATTTTAAGAGAAGAAAGAGAATTCACATAATTGATTTTAAACTGTTACAAGTATGAGAATGATTAATAGTTCTGTTCGTACAAGAGGGATAGCATTGATATAGCTTATGCGATTGTTTTATAACAAGTACGGTTGAATATCAAAAACTTATTAATAACTTATTATGTAGACAAATATTTTTATTTTTTTAATTAAAATTTAGAATTTTATTTTAACAATCCGGTTTTATTTGTAAATTTTAAATAGGTATTCAGAATAATATATATTATATGTAGACCATGATAATATAAATGGTGCTCTTCTCTTTAAAGAGGCGTGTAAGATCGAGAATTTAAAATCCATTTGAACCCTAAAATCGGAAAGTTTCACGGACGTTTCTGCGTTTATGTATTGGTGCGATTCTAATTCTTATTACTTTCTCAACCTTTCCGATTTAATGATTTCAATGAGAATATTGTTTTCACTCTGATTTTTTAGTTGTCTTATATGAATTTTTCGAATTATATGTTCAGTATTTGCGAGTTAATGTTTGCTCGTTCAATACTCGATTCAAATTAGGGTTTTTGATAATACCCCTAAATATTCATCTACCCCACGGGTCATTTCGTTCTTTACTTTCTAGAAATTTTATTTGGAAAAAAAATTGTCTTCAATAGTGTTTTGTTTTCTGGGACAGAGATGTCATCGTATGACAATGTTGTTGGTGGGAAATTGAAGCTGAAGGGGAAAGCGCTGGATGTGGCCGGTGGGGTGAAGAAGAAGAAAAAGAAGAACAAGAGAAACCAAGATCAACTTCTGCAAGTTGCCGAAGATGATATTTCAGCAGGTTGATTCATATTTTTGTGTTCTTTGATTAACGTTTCTGACTCTAATTATTTTATCTGTGTGATGTTTTCATTATGGCTGAGTAAAACATAAAATAAATTGTATGGTATGGCTGACTCAAAGATAAAAAATTTGTATGTGTTTTGTGGTCAAGGTAAGCGATAGCCGCAATAATCTTAATCGGGTTAAACCCTTCAATTTATGTGTACATATATTTTTTTTGTTGCCCTTAAGTATGATAAGAGGCAATGTTATGGGAGCTTTGAGTATGAAAGATAGGTCTTAGATATCATAACTTTGCATACAGAGGCACTGTTCTGTCTTTGTGTTAATTTTGTGTGATAGTTGTGTTGAATTGAGCATAGATTATGGTGTTGTATACGTAATGTTATTTGATTTAGGTGGAAGTCCAGAAGAAGGTAAAGATGGTAATGAAGAGGATACAAATACGGCGAGGGAATTGAGCAGTGGGAAAGGGAAGGTTGCCCATTATGATGATCATCTTACTCCGGCAGAGAGGAGATACATAGAGCAGAGGGAGCAACTTGATGTTCACAGATTGGCAAAGATTTCTAATAAATCTCACCGTGATAGAATTCAAGATTTCAATCAGTATCTTGCAAACATGAGTGAGCATTATGATATTCCTAAAGTTGGTCCTGGATGATTGGTTCACTGCGCTTTGCGAGTATGAAGCCAAATCCTTTATCACTTGTATTTGTGGGTTAATTTCAATGCCGTGTGCATTTATCACTATACATTAATATTTTGTTTTGGACCAATCTGTATTTCGTATAATACGTATGTTGTTGTCTTCAACGAAATTTCTTCTTTTTTTATTAATTGTGCAAGGGGAAATGCATAATGCACAGAAGCTGATATGGTTACAAGGAATTTTAACGTGAAAAACGATTACTTGTTTAAGGCTGGAAATGTTTAAATCATATTTAGCATGTCAAATAGTTTTAGTACATGTTACATTGGAGCATTTCTTTATTAAGTACAAAAATAATGATTCTACCTTAAAATAAATGAGGGGATCAGATATATTTGTTAGTGACGAAAGAAATAAAAGAAACGGATAGAACCATGCTTTATTGTTGTTACACATTTGAGTATTAATAATACGTCATTGTTTTGTGTTGAAGTGATTTCTTATATAGGTGCGTTTCGAGGTTGCTTGATTTGTTGCAGGTAAGAGAATGGACAGTTTTCAGAGCGTGTTAATTACTTATAAATATAGCGAAGTTTAATTGAGTAGTAAAGTAATATATTGTGACGAGATAATACGTGGTTATGGGGAGAGGGTTTGTTTGTATGAACAGGGCCAAGAACTGTGGTTGTAAAAGTCCATCACCAAGGACTTCTGTTCTGTGTGTGAGCACTGGCCCATCAAGTTGGGCTTTAAAAATATGAACGAAAACCTAAATATATCTATTATAATAACTTCATATTCAAGGTCCCTATGTTTTTATGTTCTTTTTCTTTTTAATAAGATCTTCTATTATAACACCAATGTCTAACAGTCTAGTATGAACTTTTTAAAAAAATGTAATGTCTAATATGAACTTATTTAAAAAATGTATGATAATAACCAATGTTATAATAACTAGATTGTTTAATTAATATATTCCTTATCATGACCAATGATAAATGCTATGCAATATCACAATGTATAAGAATGATACTTGGTTAATTTATAATTTGTAGTTCCTTATAGATATGCTTAAAACGTAATCACTATGGTTCCAGAAATAGTTATGTGGCGCTATTGTTATGAAGGGTGCGGGAAAAGAAGATCGTTTAAATATTATTAGTAGCTCTAAATTTGACAAGCAAAATAATTCGAATAAATACTCATTGCTACAAAAAAGTCCATCTATGAAATACAGGATTCAACATGATCCACATCCCCCAAAAATTCCAACCCTGTGAATCCAGAATCCTCATGCCCTCAGGCATTTAATGTTCTAAAATAATTTTATTCTCCTAAATACATATCGAAAGAGCGACGTTTCGTTTCTTATTCTCAATAAACAAACTGGGGATTGACTTAAAACACATGATTACAGCTACACATGAAACTAGATCAAAAGCCAAACCAGCACCAAGAAAGGAAATAAATGTGATATGAATGAATCAAACAGTGAAATACGAGAACGCTGGGAACGTTGCAACCTGGTACGCTAGATTGCCTCTTAAATAGGATTAACACAATATTTGCGCAAACTACCCACATCATCTTCGTTCACCGGGTTTCATCCTCAAGGTTGCGGAAACCGGTAGTTAGGTCCTCGTGTAACTTCTGAAATTTGGCGACCAAAGCAGCTTCACCTTCTGCTGGATCCTCAAATTTCTGAGACCTGCAATGACAACAGATTAATAGAATAAGACCTACTTCATATGTCAAAATAAGTCATCATGTGTAGCACTACAACTACTCACACTAATCGATAGAAGAGATCTCCCACACGATGCTTGATGAGGGAGTAAGTTATCTTCTGACCATCTGAACCAGCTCCTCTCTCTACTGCCTGCACATGTAGCCAGCCTAGATTAAATTTCTAACCTTTGAACGCAATTTAGCCATCTTGACTGAAATTTCTTCAGGCAAGACTATTAACACATTGGCTGAGGTATCATAATGAATGCAGAACACAGTAAGAAACAATAATATCTTGTCCCAATCTGAGAGGGAGGACAGACATGATGCAACGAACTAAAAACAAAATCCATCTCTGTTTACATGGATTTTTTTTATAATACAAACAAAACTAAACCATTGTCGGATTCCTTAGACCATCCATACCTGATTGGCCAAATTGTAGAAATGGATAATGTTACGCATCATCCAAACAGACTTGTAGAAGGGACAGAATTTGTCATATCTATCACAGTCACACAAAAGGTCGCAACATAAGAACAGCAAATAGAAGATGATATAATACATACTAAAGAAGTTAACCAATTACAAAGAACTTACGGTGTGAAGGCATTTTGAGCAAGATAATCCTCTCTCAAAAGCTTTGCAGTTTCTAAGGTGATCTTATCTCCTTCAGCTAAAGCATCCTTGCCCACAAGCTGGAGTACAACACAGGAAATAAATTATCCAGTTGTAGAACAAAAGGGTACACATCCTAACAAATTTTCTGAATTACAAACACCATAATTTAGTAGCATTCAGAGCTCCACCCATCAGGTTATGCGTCAAATTGATACCCAAGTTTTGACTACATAATGGTCTGTCGACATGTTGCTTATGATACCTCATCTATTCTCAGAAGATGCTAAACGATTCTTAACCCCATCCTATGCATGGGTGTATATTTTAACAAACAATCAACATGATAGAACCAACAACACACCTGGACAATTTCATTCAGGTCATCTTCTCTTTGCAGAACTTCACGAGCTTTCGTCCTAATGTTTATAAAATCTGGATCAAATTGTTCGTAAAAGGATTCGAGTGCCTAAAGATACCAAAAAGTAAATATTATTTGAAAAATTATGGAACAAAAACATGAAGTATATGCATACAGGTGAACACAGCAGGAGAATGAGTTACTAAGAAACCAACTTCAGGACATACCGTTGAGTATTTTGAATAAGAAATAAGCCAGTTCACCGAAGGAAAGTGCTTCCTCTGAGCAAGCTTTTTGTCCAAACCCCAGAAAACCTGTCAATCAGCGAATATCAACTTATACAATCAATCGGAAGTCATTGAAGGATAGGTAAAAGAGGAACTAACTAGATGGATATTCATAGTGATATATTGGTGGACATTAGTCAAAACAACCTGAAGCTTATCGCTGACTTACAGTTACCACTTAACCATATTTGAAGGTAAAGTTTTACCTGAACTATGCTGAGGGTTGCAGATGTCACAGGATCTGAGAAATCTCCTCCAGGTGGTGAAACAGCACCAACAATTGTTACACTACCGGTACGTTCAGGGCCTCCAAGACATTTTACTTTCCCAGCACGTTCATAGAAAGAGGCTAAACGAGCAGCAAGGTAAGCAGGATATCCACTATCTGCAGGCATCTCAGCCTGTGGAAGACAACAATATCATCAAATACACTGACCAAGGTCCATTCCTCATGTGTTTCAATCATAATTGTATATAAATGGTCTAGTTTATACAAGTCAGGAAAGAAAATTCAACTTCTCAAAATAAAACTACAAAATAATATATGTATTTTAAGCACACAAAAATAAAATAAACAATTTTCCTTACAGGCAAGACTTATTAACTACTATTAGGGCAATAAAATTCTCACCAGTCGTCCAGAGATTTCACGCAATGCTTCTGCCCATCTAGATGTAGAATCAGCCATCATACTGACATTGTAACCCATATCTCTAAAATACTCAGCTAATGTGATTCCTGCAATTAAATAAAAAATTCAGTACAGAGGTCAAAATAGTCCATTATAAGGGCAAATATAACAAAAATAAAGCCCAATGAAAATTAATAAATATGCAGAATATTTTTGACACTAAGCACAGATCTACAACAAAGTTTATTGCAGAGCAGTGGCAGAGATATGCAACTGATTGAAATCCTACAAGACTTTCACAAGACAACTAAATTATACTTGGCAATTCAAGAGAATTAGTATATATTAATTCTCGACAATAAAGGGATGTTCTAGAATTTAAGAGCTACAAAGTCACCTGTATAAATTGAAGCTTCACGGGCTGCCACGGGCATGTTTGAAGTGTTAGCCACTAGTGTTGTACGCTTCATGACAGATTCTTCACGACCATCAGGTAATGTCATTGTAAGTTGGGGGAAATCCATGAGGACCTGAACAATCATTCAATTAGTTTGCCAACTGCAAAATAAGAAACACAGTATTTTGATACAGGTAACTGAAAAAGAAAAAACATACCTCTGCCATTTCATTTCCACGTTCCCCACAACCGACGTAGACAACAGCATCAGAATTGGAATACTGCCAAAAGGGGGGAAAGAAAAATTACAGATAATATTTATAAATAAAAGCCTTTATGTCTTAATGGGGTGTATTAGGTCGAGAGTTATCCCAAGCACAATACAGTTTCACCCGGTGACTAGTTCATGAGTTTGAATCTCGAAGCAGACTCCTTGTTGCATAAGGCTGCATACACCCCCCACCCTCCCAAAATTCCTCCAAAAAGCAAGTTAGTTAAGATGTATTAAGTTTACCTTAGAAAGAGCCTGACTGATAACCGTTTTCCCACAGCCAAAAGCTCCAGGTATGGCACAGGTCCCACCAAGAACTGAGGGGAAAAGGGCATCAAGAACACGCTGCACAAAACAGAAGTCATTAGGCATGAAAATGATCACAATTACATCATGGATGAGACAATTGATAACAACTGAGTTTACCTGACCAGTAAGAAGAGGAGTATCAGCTGCAAGTTTTGATGCAACAGGCCTTGGGGTACGTACAGGCCAGGTCTGAAAATGGGTAAAGTACACACAAGGATCTTGTAGTGTAAAATACTGATAAGGAAAAGCAATACTTCAATGAAGTTACTACAATGAACAAAATAAATGGTTAAAAACCTGAAGCATGGTGAATTTCTTTGTGACACCTTGAAACTCAAGTTCCAATACAGTATCCTGAAAATAATGGAAGAATTAAAATCATAGATTGCAGAGAATATGAGAAGCTACTGAATGCGAGAATAGAAATGTTGAATATGTATGTAAGTTTCGCAATCCTGCAATCATCAGGAAAACATGAAGAAAAGAGAAAGAGAGGTCGTGAATATCTCCAAAAAGATGTCAGAAAGCAAATAATGGACTAAAACATTACCATCTCCCAAAAAAAGCACAATACATAATAGTAAAGGAGTTAAAAAAAACTGACCGTTATAGAATATTGGCCAGCGGGTGCAATGTAGGTAATCTTTCCCATGGCATCAGGAGGAAGTGCAATATGGTGTTGCATTAGAGTGTTCTCAAAAACAGTCTGCAACGGTAAATAATTCACAAGATTTAGAAAACAAACAGATGCATAAAACAGGAACAACTTGCAAGCCAACCTAAAGGCAACAGAAACATACAGCATATAAATCTCCACCAGTTAATAGGTCACCTTCACCTGTCATCAGTGAATAAGGTAGAATATCATAAAAAAATGGTCCATGTAATTCATACTGTATAGAAATTAATAATAAAAAGAAAAATAATTTTATTTCTTTAGTACCAATTTTCTTAGGCTGAAATTCCCAAAGTGTATCTTTGTCAAGTGCTGGAACAGACACACCCCGAGGAATATAGACATCGCCAGATCTTTTAGCAATAGTTTTCAAAGGCCTCTGTCACAATAAAGAAACATTTACGTTAGAAACAGCACGCAAGAAAACGAAAACTTAAATCATCATTAATTAGTTAAAATATAGCAATTGAAGTGAGATAGTCCTTAAATGCTTTGCTTAGGGAAAAAGCACACCTGAATTCCATCAAAAATATTCCCCAATATTCCAGGCCCCAACTCCACGGACAACGGCTGTTATAAGAATACTGATTATCAGCTGAAGTTCGCAGTAAGAATTTAAACATAAGAAAAAGGTATACAGAATCTGACCTTGTGTGTCCGTAACACTGGATCATTAACCATCAAACCAGCAGTTTCCTCATAAACTAAAATTGCAGAGAACCAAAAGTTTTCATTAAAAACTAACAAAAGGCAACATAACGGTTAAAAACTAACAAAAGGCAACATAACGGTTAAAAGAAGAAAATGCGGTATCCTCAACGCAGTATGCAGTTTCATAATTGCACCTTGGATGGTAGCAGAATCCCCTTCGAGACGAATGATTTCTCCAATGAGATTATCACGGCCAACACGCACCAGTTCATACATAGCAGCCCCAGCCATGCCATCTGCAACCACGACGGGTCCCGATACCTGTTTTCATTGGAAAAACACAATTTATTAACACGTGGAAATAAGTGGATCACATCCTAAAGGAAGCAAAAGCAACCTAACATCAAGGAATTTGACGGAAAAAGTGTAGAGTGTATGACAAAACGGTAAAAACAAGAAGAAAGAAAGAAGTTAAAAGAAGAAAAAAAGTTAGATCGGGTAGTAATTGATGAGATTGAAGATGCAAAATGACGGTTGTAGAAGAAAACGGTGATATAATGAGAAATAAGTAATAGAGCGAAGGTGTGAAATTGCAGCGGTGCTCGTGTAATCGAGCATGGAGTGGAGGCGTAGATCAACACGCAAACCGGTGATTGGGTTTGGATCGGGTGACGGAAACGTAGATGGCAACGAGGAATTGATAAACGAATATAATAAAAAAGGGCGAGAAATTGAGAAGTGGAGAAAAGAAGGAACGAACCTTGCGAACGTAACCGTATTCACTCTCCTTCTCGGAGTCTTCGAAGGTGGTCAAGCGAGCTCCATAAACAGCGGGCATTTTGAGATCGGAGATGAGTTTGAAGATCCGATGCGAGAAAGGATCAAAACCCTAAAGATTGGTGAGGAGAAGTGAATGAAACTGCGTGATGAGATTGGGAATGTGAGAGAGTGAAGATGATGAAGATGACGATGATGATAGTGATGTATGTATTTGGTTTGTTTTATTTGATCTGCTGCGGAGATGCACACACTATCGCACCACGTATGCTCTTTCCTTCCTCCCACGTCGCTCCTGTCCGCACATTACTTTTCACTCATTCTCTTTCTTTTCGATCAATCAATTAATAAATAAATACTAGATAATGAATAATTTTCCGAGGTTGGATTTTACCGCTTTGTCCTTAATGTATAACTGAGTGAGCCCAAAAGAGTGAAGATTGGGTAAACATGGGCCTTTCTTACTGCACCACGTAATTTCTTGACGCACGCTCCAAGTTTCGAAATAACTCTTTTATCCTTGACTTCCAATTTACCCGTTATAAAATTTTTGGGAATAAATTTTTTAAAAGATGATTTTTGAAACAAGATTTTCCTAATAATATTTCAAGCACGAAATTTGCAGAATAAATTTTTTGAAATCAATCAATGAAATACAATTTAAAACAAGTTTTTCAAAACAAGATTTTCATGACATATATAATGTCATATGTTTGAAATGATTTTTTCAGAACACATCAAATGCATTTCGGAACGAATTTATTTAAGTAACATATTAATTTTCTTTTTATTATTATCTTATCGTGTTTTTTCTCTTATTATTTTATAGCATTTAAATGTCTTTTATTAATATGAGGTTCAGTTAGTAATGATGGGTTGTTGCAGGAAGCAAAAGCCTTAAAAATGAGAAGGAATTGGTGACAAGAAATATTGTTGGGCCAAAGAGCCCATGCAAAGCAGGAGGGCCCAATAGAAAAATGGGAGTGAGATTGGTTGTAGTGTCTGGCAAGGCAAGTAGCAGTACTTGAACCTGTTTGTTTTTGGTATTTCCTTTATACCGACCCATAACCCAGGAAAGAGAGAAGAGAAGAGAGAAGAAGAAAGAGGATCAAGAAGGTGGTGGTTTGGGTTTTGCTCTGATTTTCATCGCTGAAAGGCAGAGAGAGATCTATCTTTGTATCTATGGCTCTTGCGGGAGTTGAAGTGAAGCATGTGGAGGTTGTGCCAGAGGAGAATTGCTCCGCCAAGCCCACCAAGCAGGGCGAGGGTCTCCGCCACTACTATTCTCTCAACATCCACGAGCACCAGCTCCTTCTCCGTCAAAAGACGCATAACCTCAATCGTCTTGAGGCTCAGCGTAACGAGCTCAATTCAAGGGGTCTGCTAACCCTAACCCTAGCCCTAGCCCTACTTTATTCTTTCGGTTCCCCTTATCCAATTCTATTCATCCTTCTTTTTCTTTTCAATTCCGACAGTGAGGATGCTTCGCGAAGAGTTGCAGCTTCTTCAAGAGCCTGGCTCCTATGTCGGTGAAGTTGTCAAAGTGATGGGCAAGAACAAAGTCCTTGTCAAGGTCAAATCCTAATGTATCTCCTTTTGGTGTATGAGTGTATACTTAAATACTATTTTGCTAATTCTTTTATAGATCTATGTTTATATTTATGATCTCCTGCTTTTCTACTCTACAACATTTAGGTCTGCTTGCTTGCTAACTTTTTCAATACTCAAGTATTGCTGAGTGTTGGATTATTTAAAGCAATGTTTAGTTCTGAAAAGATGTATCGATCGACAGTATGAGAACCAAGATGAAGTGCTGATTTTCCTTTACTTTTCCTCAGGTCCACCCCGAAGGAAAATATGTTGTCGACATTGACAAAAATATTGACATTACAAAGATCACTCCATCCACTAGAGTTGCACTTCGCAATGATAGCTATGTTCTTCATTTAGTTCTGCCCAGTAAAGTTGATCCGTTGGTCAATCTGATGAAAGTTGAGAAAGTTCCTGATTCTACGTATGACATGATCGGTGGTTTAGACCAGCAAATCAAAGAAATCAAAGAGGTACACTGCATAGGACTTTTCAATTTTATTAGCATTTAATATTCATAATCTCTCAGGGGTAGGACCTGATATTTTTATCAATTTATCTGTGTTTGTCATGCATCACTCATGTTATTTTCAGTGTGGACATATTTTTCTGCGTAATGTACATTATACTTTAGAAAATATCAGTAATTTTTTTGGACCTCATATATGTGGTTAACTGTATGTAGGTTATCGAGCTACCAATTAAGCATCCTGAGCTCTTTGAGAGTCTTGGAATTGCACAACCAAAGGTAGTCTCTCAATTTGCAGTGGATGTTAAATTTTATGTCATTAAATCAGCAAACTTTGGATGTTAATTTTCTATTTGCTGAATCTCTTGAACACATCACAGGGTGTACTGCTGTATGGGCCACCTGGTACAGGAAAAACGTTGTTGGCTAGGGCAGTGGCTCATCATACTGACTGTACGTTCATAAGGGTGTCTGGTTCTGAATTGGTTCAGAAATACATTGGAGAAGGTTCTAGAATGGTCAGGGAACTTTTCGTTATGGCCAGGTTTGTACTCATTGTTTAGGTTCCTCTGTTCAGCTTATCTGTTAAATACAAGAGAAATGCTAGCAATAGGCTCTCTCTAATTGATTGAAAAACCCAAAAACATTGTTGAGTTCCCAATCATTTGGCGAGCCTTTCTTGATTTTGTAGCTTTCAATAAAGTCTAACTAATGGGCCAGTGTGTTTGAGAGTGTCTTTCTAGCATTCCTCTAAAAGTAAAGTTTTCTTGGCGTTATGATTGTTAGTTGGGGATAGTTTTACGAGGGGATGGTTTAACTGGATCCAGAGCAAAGTTTAAGCATAGTTTCTTAGATTTTGATTGTAAAATTTGGCCTTAGATGCATACAATGTAACAGGTGTTGATGAAATTTGGTGTGAGTATTATGTCTTTTTTGGAATTTCCACTAAAAAGTGCATTTGTAGAGGGAAGAAGAACATTTTTATTCTCCTTAAGAAGTTATGCTTAAACTTTTTATTCATAAACTGTCATCTTTGTTATTTGCAGACTTGCCTGATCGGTTTTTATATGTAAATATTATCATGCAACTCTTGTGTTCTTGACAGGGAACATGCTCCATCAATTATCTTCATGGACGAAATTGACAGCATTGGATCTGCTCGTATGGAATCTGGAAGTGGCAATGGTGATAGTGAGGTACAACGTACTATGCTGGAACTTCTCAACCAGCTGGATGGATTTGAAGCTTCAAATAAGATCAAGGTAAAGGGGGCTGTATACTGTTATGCCATACTTAAGGGAAAATGGGGAATTTTAAAGCTAGTCTGATGTCCACTGTTATAAATAGAAAGTTGAACCAGTTGAACATATCAAATATTATTTACTCTATTTAATTCATTTGAGATAACTTCACAATTCTTTGTGGAGGTTCTGAAGATAAATTTTCAAATTGTAGGTTTTGATGGCAACAAATAGGATTGATATCTTGGATCAAGCTCTCCTTAGACCTGGACGAATTGATAGGAAGATTGAATTTCCTAACCCTAATGAAGAGGTGTTCATTTTTCCCTTCATGTTACTTGTTAATATATTTGTAATGGGATAAAAGGTGCACCTGGTCATAACAATATTCCTTAAAAATACTGTATTTGTTTGTGCAGTCTCGGCTGGATATTTTGAAAATCCATTCAAGGAGAATGAATTTAATGCGCGGCATTGATTTAAAGAAGATTGCTGAGAAGATGAATGGAGCATCTGGTGCTGAACTTAAGGTATTTTTCTTCATTTGCATCTTATGTTTCTTACCCCATCTGCTAAATGTCCTTGTTGAAGCAATTTGTGATGGTGTTACTGATCTCATATCTAAGAATTATTAACATATGGTTATATTTATTCAAAAGATCGGTGCCTTCATATATAATTTGTACAATGTAATGAATTGGATTATCTATCAAGTTTTAACTGGTTTAGATTAGATTGTTGGATTATTATTCAATATAATATCTCAGTTCTAGAGGCAAATTAAGTGTTTTGGTAGTAAACATTGTTAAGGAAGTAGCACAGAAGCTGGGTTTTTTTGTAAGTTCGTCTGAGAGTTAGAGTAAATAAAAATTGAGTTTGTCTGTGCCTAGATACCGTGAAAAAAGTCAAAATATTAGGAAGGATTTTGATAAAATGGAATACATTAAAAAAATAATGGTGCATTATCACGAGAGTGTTTATTGCAGAATATTGAGCCACCAAGACAGACGATACAGAATGAGTATAGTATGCTTGGCTGGACGTATGAATACATGGAAACAGTAGCAAAGAATAAACCACTGTTTTTGTGATTGGGAGATTATAATGGATTAGTAACTAGTTGAGATATTTGACATGTTTTAGTATTACACAGGATACTGAGCCTTGTATATAATAGTGAGATTTTATTACGATTTGACAAGAGAACCCATTATAATATCCAAAAAAATCAGCAATGCTGCTAGAATCGATGACGAAATAAAACAAGTAAGCCCTAAGGTTGTGCATTTGTCACAGAATGTGAAACGAAATCGGTCATAAATCATAAAGTGATGAATTTAAGTATTTATAATAACGCAAGCGCAGAGCAATTTAGTTTGTCCGTGTTAAATCAATGAATTATCTCAGTATCTGAGGCTGACTGATACTCAAATTATGTCTTTTATGCAGGCTGTATGCACTGAAGCCGGTATGTTTGCTTTGAGGGAGAGGAGGGTACACGTGACTCAGGAGGATTTTGAGATGGCGGTGGCCAAGGTGATGAAAAAGGAGACTGAAAAAAATATGTCATTGCGGAAGTTGTGGAAGTGATTTTTATTTTATGTTTCTGGTGCACTTATCTTGTGAAGTCGGACAACAGAATCACCTTAGGGTTTCAATTTACAGTGGCATTGGTTTTCCTTTTGATTTAAGTTTACCATGTTATGTACCAAATCATTATTCTTCCCAGTTGAGTTTCTTCATTCTGTGTCTTCGAATTGCACACAACATTTATAGAGTATTTTACAAAAATTCTTATTTAAGATCACTGTAGTCTAAACCAGTGAAAATAACTGATATATTAATAAATTTGAAGATGATATAACTATTTGATGACTCCAAATTAAGTTTTTTATTGGTATTCTAAGGGTCAATTATACATAGGATCAATAATAATATTATTAGGCAAATTTTAATTCGCATATGGTTTGGATTGTTTCTCGGAAACGTTGTAGACATGAAAATGGGATAATACAAATATATTCTTTTTTATAAATCATAATTGTTATTATTTTTTTATTACTGTGTATTTTATGATTCTAACTTTTTTTCATTTCTTTAGGTGTAAATAAATTATGTTCCTCAAATATTTTTCACAGAAATTATGTTCCGCATCCGCAATAAACATATTTTAATTATTTGCATGTGTGATTCTCGGACCGTGTAGAAGATATTCGATCACAGATCAATAATGTAATAGACATAATATTTTTATAATACACTTTGTTTTATCCTCAGTCTCTTAAACTATACTTTGGATCCAAATAATAGATAAAACATAACGAGTAATAGTTTCACTCATATGGTTTACAATTTTGTCGTATATGACTCGATCACTAAATCTAGATTTGGACCAGAACCTGCATGAATAATAGATATGCACATGAATTAGGTATTTAGGTATTTGTACATAAATCAGGTATTTGTACAAAAATCATGTACTTTACGCAAAATCCTATTTTTTTAAAACAGGTTGAGGGGTCGGTGTTGTTGATGTAAAAGAAGTCGGTGTTGTTGATGTAAAAGAAGTTATTAATTGGGTTTATCAGGACCGATGCTTCGGGCTTCCGTTACTCATTTAAACGACATTACACAAAAGCATCAAATAAAACACAAATTACGAAGATGAGGATCATTTTAAACATTCTGTCAAAATAGGACTATCCGCAACAAACACTACGAAAATGATGACGAAAAAGGTATTTAAACCTTATTACAACAACTATTACAACATCCTATCAAATCACATAGTCGTTTCATTTACCATGTCTCGTCTCATTTATGTCGTTATGCATTCTCTCTCGTTCTGCACTTTCACCTTCCACTATTACATATATTACTTTCAATAACATTTAAAAAATGTTGCTAAAACCTAAAAAAATGTTATTATTTGCAAAGGTAACATTTATACACATATTATATATAGTGCATGTTACCAAAATATTTTAGTAACATTTTTATGTATTATTAGTATCATTTCTAAAAATGTTACTTATATATTTTGTAACATGAATGTTACCAATTATTTTATTTTACAACAATTAAGAAAAGTTATGAATTGTCTTTTTGTAACATTTTAAAATTGTTACTAATTTATTTATCTAGAAATAAGGATAATACACTTTTTTTAATAATTGAAACAATCCTACGACAATATTTATTTAGGTAAAATTCAATTTAGGCTTCTTATTGATACTATGCATTCTAGCCCCTAATGAGAATTGTGCAAGAGAAAAGGCTTTATAGTAGCCAAAGAGATAATAGCCCGAAGGAGAAATGCAAGCACAAAAGTATTATAATTCTTTCATTTGAATACAACCACAGTTTTTGAATACGATATCCACTCAAATCAAACATTGACTGTATAAATTGTCCCATAAAATGCTCTATAAAATGTTACAAACAAGTACCTAATTGTACTAGCATCATGACTTGCTAGGCATCAACAATAAAGTCTGTGACAATAAGAAAATAAGTTCTCAACCAATTGCAAATACAAGCCATGTATACAACCATGACAAAGTCCTTATTTTTCCCACTTTTCTTGATCTTATCACCACTAAAATTTCCTTTTTGTGGTGTCTTTGCTTTCAACTCATTCAATGTCTGTAAAAAAAACATAATTAAGAGTAAATAGACTTATATCATCTTGAAAATCAAATTGAATGTATTGTATTAAATTATTATTGAAAGAAAAACAATGCTTTAACCTTCAAAACTGACTCAATTGGATAACTTCCTTCGAGGTTTGGATCCACTAGTTTGTGAATATCTTTTAAAGGATTACCCTATCAACACAAAAATTTGTCTGTTTAAATATTCATGATTTAACCCCTAACACACATCAAACAATATATTCAATCTCAATCTCAAGAGGAAAATACACTAAAAACTGATTAATACAAGAAGGGAGAATGATTAAATATATGAATCATGTCTTGAAGTATGAACAATACATGCAAAAAAAAGTGATTAACTAAGAAATGAATAAATGAATAATAAGGGAAGGGGAAAACATGCAGAAACAAATATTACTATCATATGTAAAGAAACAAATCAAAAATTACCATATTGGGTCGTTCTTGCATTTTGTCTGTCGCACTCCTCTCCTCTCACTCTGCACGTTCTGCATTCTCTGACCTTCTGCACTCTTAAGTTCATTTCTCCAATTTCCATTGTAATGAATACTGATTTTTGTTTTTTTGGTTCAGAATATGGACAAAGTAAAAAAACTCACACAAACTGCAAAGTACTCTTTGCTGGATATATTCTGAACAGGAAGGTTGACATTAATGCAAGGCTGAGAACTGAGAACCTGATCTAGATGTTAATGTTCAATCAAACGACGCTCCCATGGTGACTGTGGAGGTGGTACAAGCCTTTCCACCGATGGCTCCGCTAGAAGAAGAAAAGGATGTCAACACCAAAGAAAAATAGTGATATATGTTAGGATTTAGTTTTGTTTCAGACATGAACGGTTATACATACGTTTTAAAGACTCCTTGGTTCATGTCAGTCTATTGTTGTGATTGTTGTTTCGTGTTTTGTGACACAGTTGTTTGGTTGGTATACTTAAGTTTTGTGTATAGTAATTGTTTCTGAATTTACATTGGTGATCCATTTTTTCATTAAATAAACTCTGATTTTCTCGAACATGTTAATAATGGGTTTGTCTCTTGCCTCCAATGTGACATTATTAAAAGTTTCACTCATATGGTACACAATTGTGTCGCATATGGCTTGACCACTAAATCTAGATTTGGACCAGAACCTGCATGAATAATAGCGTCAATATTGATATGCACATGAATCAGGTATTTGTACATAAATCACGTATTTGTACAAAAATCAGGTATTTGTACATTTGTACAGTAGAAATAACTTGGAGGTATATATTTGTACATTTGTACAGGAGAGATAATTTGGAGGTATAGCATAAAGTATATGTAAGCATCAATATTGAGCTCTTTTAATAGTGTTCTGTTACTCATTTAAACAACGTTACACAAAATAATCAAATAAAACACTAATTGCGAAGATGAGTATCATTTTAAATATTCTGCCAAAATAGGACTATCCGCAACAAACACTACGAAAATGATGACGAAAAAGATATTTAAACCTTATTACAACAACTATTACAACATCCTATAAAATCACATAGACGTTTCATTTACCATGTGTCGTCTCATTTCTGTCGTTCTGCACTCTTGCACTCTCGCGCTCTACACTTTCGCCTTTTTCACTCTTTCGTTCTTCACTTTTCTCACTTTTCTCCAGTAAGTTTAGTTTCTCCGCTGCTTCCCATTGTTCGGTCTTGATTATGTATGAATGCTAATTTTTTTTGTTTTTTTGTCCAGAGGATAAATAAGATAAAAAATCTTGAAGGATCGGCCAAACTAATCTTCGCCGGATACTTGTTGAACAACAAAGTTGATGCTAATGCCAGTGTCCGTACACAGTATGTTGACGTTGACATTAAACTTCAATACAAGGAGGCTCCAATCATGACAGAACTTCCACCCGTGCCAAAAGGCTCTCCACCGATGATGGTGATGGAAGGCTCTTCTCGTATTCTTCTGCTCGAGGAAAAAGGAAGTCAATACCAAGAAAAAATAGTGATATTGATTTTAGGATTGTAGTTTTGTTTCACTTTCATGTCAGTTTTGGTGTACATAGACATGAAACTGTTATACTTTTGAAACTCGGTTCATGTCAAAATTAGGTGTACAATATTGTTCACTGTTATTGTTTTGTGTACTGATATAATGAAAATAGAATGATTCATATAGAATAATTATGATCTATGTATAGTTGTGCTTTAAGATAATTGCTTTAAGATAATTATCATAAGATATAAGTTAATAATATTCGAAAGGTGACACACCAACTTACTGGATGAATTTGTTCCCAAGATTACTGATCACATCAAGATTCAATTCAGTATAGGTATTTCCAATTATCCATGTGCACGCTTTACAAATTGCTTACTGCATATTTACAAACTTTAGACTTTTAATTTTAAACCTTTGTTAATAATACATTTGCATAAATGTATAATCTTTTGTTTGTTTTTAGTGACTGGATTCCCTGATGATCTTTCTGAGAAATATA
>Ga0099822_1004246_pt1 | contig 18596 bp, 10 predicted proteins | sample CowpeawhiteBW_FD_76839 | JGI IMG/M metagenome (GOLD analysis project Ga0099822, IMG submission 76839) | Root nodule microbial communities of legume samples collected from California USA - Cow pea white BW | ecosystem: Host-associated > Plants > Roots > Nodule | place: USA: California | collected...
CTGCTCACACCCGAGCTGTGTTACAAGTGTTACAATGAATCAAATTTCCCTCACCACAAGGTTAGCCCTTAATGAATTTCGGGCCTCCTGCTACTCTCACCACAGGAGTCAGTCCGCTCTAGGTGAGACTAACTGACTTCTCAGAGTGTCAGGATGCAAACTTACCTTGAATCCTTATCTAGCTATACAGATGGGGCACCACCATGAACACCCACTAACATGAGCCATGGAATTACGTCCCGACCACTGAAGCACGACCCTGAAAGTCTCACCTAGAGACCCCAAGGGTTTATGCACTAACACAGACCAAATACGAACATAAAAGCAAACAATATTCACCATGCAAAGATACCCTCATCATGTCGACCTTTAAAGTCGTTACCTTTCACATTTCCAGATCCAACCCATTCCAACTCATCATAATTCATCCATGTACATAGAATCCAACTCATCTCATTATCATGCCTCTTTAATAATAACCACCTCATTTATTTCACATGTCAAGTCCATACCAAACCCGTCATATACAATTCATGAATCATGCCAAGCATACATAATATTCCATTACATACATATTTCTCATCGTACCATTCATTTCCAAACCAATACTAATCATCCAAGAACAAACGAGCATCCAAACACACTATCTCGCCCAGCCCCTCGCTCAGGCTGAAGGGTCTCGCTCAGGCGAGACGTGCTCGCTCAGGCGAGACGTGCTCGCTCAGGTGAGTCCCTCTTCGCCTAGGCGAGGGCTCAATAAAGGGGCAGGAGCACACGTGGGATCTCGCTTAGGCGAGACCCCTCTCGCCTGGGCGAGGTACTCGCTCGCTCAAAAGTCGAGCTGGTCGCCTGGGTGACCTTTCGCGCAAAAAGGTTCCAGGCGAGTCCTTGTTCATCTCGCCTAGGTGAAACTGGCTCGCTTGGGCGAGAGTAACAGGCCTCGCCACCGTTCTCCTGCAACAATCGTACTCACCAAACCAAAACAACATACCAAACGCATTTTAAACACACAGAGCCTCAAATCAGTCAAAGACCCTCAGTACAACAGTGAAACAGCAGTAAAAATGAAATACACGAGTGGGTTTTAGCTTCCCTACCTGGAACGAGCTAGTTTAAAGTGTCCCGACACCGAACAGCGGAGTACCACAGCTCTAGGAGGAGATCACATAGCTGGAAAAACGAACCGGGAGTGTTTACTACTAAAGCTCTAACACTACACACGAAAGAAAAATAGGACCAGAGATTTTAGGAGCATGGATTGGAAACACTTACGTGGGTCAAGAATGGAGTCAAGCGGAACGTGAACGGAAGGTGCGCTCTGGAACTCTAGCAGGGGCGGCAATAGCTCTAAGAGAGGGGAAATCTGTTTTTACGAAAGTGAGCTCAAATTAGGGTTTTGGACGCTTTAGGTCAGAAAACGAATTGAGCCAGCTCCCCTTAGGCCCAAGAATTGGAAAATCCATAAAATAAAACCAAACGGGAAATAACTGGGCCTTACATAAAGTATCGTATTATAAAAAAAAAATCTGTTAATATCATATTGAGATATAATAACATGATAATATTGCTTATTATAGAAAGAATAAATTAATAAATGTCTTTGAAATCAAGTTATAATATTATATATATTTATGGACATGTTTACATGTAATAGTTATTACATGTAATAGTTATTATCTTCGTTATAATTAAAGGTATTAACTAACTATGTATCAATTGATCAAATTTATTGATAACCAATTAGCTATTGTAATCATCATATAAGATGGAGGTGCATAAACCAATAATGGTGGTGTCTTTAATTAAAAACTAAATATTTGTTGGGCCATCTTTGTTGATTATTTAATTGCGTTAAAATTTTTCTTGTTGGTTGGTTTTCATTTAAATGCATTTTGTCAGATAAAGGTTGGTTGGGACAAATTAATGTCAACGGTGAAAGACATGACAAAGTAGTTGAGAGCTTGTTGGAGCATTTACAAATGTGATCGACGAACAAAGTTCATGTACTTGTTCGAGCAACTTCAAACATGACACTAGGTAACCAAGTTCTTTTATGATTTTCGTGGGGTGGTGTTTGATTTTATATTTCAAATTTCTTTAATTCTTTATTCCCTTAAATATAATGAAATTGTTTATGGAATTTTCACAAATGATTGATAAATAGGGGAAAAATATACAAACATGTATCTTTAGATCGGTTGAAGAAAGAAATGTTAAGGATGTTTTTTTGTTGTCTTATCTTTAGATCTATTGAAGAAAGAAACGATAAGGGTGTTTATTTGTCTTATTGTCAAAGTTTGTATATTATTTTTCTTTTAATTGGTGTTGGTTCCGGTCTCTATTCCATATTCACTTACAGTTCTGTTTTTGTAAATAGAAAATTAAATTTTGTTTCTATAGTCATTTTTAATTATGGTAGTGATTGTTGTATTAACTTGAATAAATGTCTTTAGAAGTATTTTGTTGTTAGTGATTGTTGTAATAATAAGCTTCTATTAGTTATTGTTTGTAAGTGGAGCAACAAATGGATAGATGAATACTTAACTAAATATTAGGAAAGATATGCGTAGATCCAAATGAAGTGTAAATCATTACAGGTTATACATTCTGGAAAACTTCTTTGAAAATGACATTGGTTGTAGATTCCAAAGGATTTTTTCACTATCATGGATTAAAATCTTTAATCCAGCCCGACTTTACACCCTAGAAACTGCAACATACAATTGACCATGGCTAAATACTGGTGTAGGCAAATACATACCAATTGTTTCCAAAGATTGTCCTTGAGATTTGTTTATGGTCATAGTAGCATAAGATAACATGATGGGGAATTGTCTTCTGATGAGCTTAAAAGGCCATGGAGAATGTGATGGTGACATGGACATTCGTGGAATGTAAATCTCAACTCCTGTTGTTCGTGCATTAATAATCTTTGCACCGATTACATGTTTTGCAAGTTTTGTTACTATTAATCTGCTCCCATTACACAAACATTCTGCTTGATCCAAATTTCTTAAAAGCATAATTGGTGCCCCAACCTTTAGGTTAATAATGTGGTTTGGCAAACCTGATGTTTTTAACGAATTTAGGAATTCTAGAGTAATGCCTTCATATGGGTCATCTTCCATGTTGTCTGATATGTCAATAGAATCTGAGCTTAGATATTGTTTTGTTCACCTGATTGCCATGATGCAGATGATGTTATTAATGCATTTGTTGTTACCAGGTATTGATTATAGGACATAGTCATTGATTTCATCAACTGTTTCAATTCTACTTGCCAATATTGCTCTGGTTTTGAGGAAGGTTTCATCTTTGTATTTTTGCATCAGGGTTGGATATGTGGTAGACACTATGGCTTCAATAGGTCAGATGGAATTTCTATATCAACTAAACCATCATTTGGTTCACTTAGTGTACCATCATCAATTCGAATTATCCAAGATGAGATTTGTTCGATTTCTTCAGCAGTAGACCTTTGTAATCCATCTTGGAAGAGTCTCATGTTTTTTGTTAGAGTCATAATCTGACAATGATCCCATAGATATGATGAGTTTATTGTTGCATGAACAATATCTGATATGCTACCTTGTGGAACAACGAGAAGAATTTGTCTAAAATCTCCTCCAAATACTATTACTTTGCCTCCAAACACTAAATCACATTTCATTATGTCTTTCAAAGTTCTATCCAATGCTTTAAAACAATATTTGTGGGCCATTGGTGCTTCATCCCAAATAATTAGTTTAACCATCTTCAACAAATCTGAAAGTTCACTTCTATTTGAAATATTGCAGACAAAGTGCTCTAGTGTGGGAACTGAAATCTTGAATTTAGAATTTGTTGTTTTACCTCCTGGTAATATAGAAAAGCTATGCCACTCGATGCAACTGCAAGTACAATTTTACCTTTTGATCGTAAAGCAGAACATAATGTCTTCCACATAAATGTTTTTCCTATTTCTCCATAGCCATATAAAAAAAACATTCCACCTTGTTCATGATTCACGACATATATTATCTTTTGGAAAATATCTCTTTATTCTTCTTTCATAATATATGCATTGTATTAGTATATAATGAACTATAGTACAATATGCATATATTTATGTATGTTAAGACAAAAATTTTAAACCTGTCATGGAGTTGAAATTTGATTGAAACAGAAGTCGTTCATTAACATTGTTGTAATCAAGTTCTGCATCTACTATATATATATTGCAAACATTGATACCAATCCATTAACCCTCACTTTGAACTTTTCATACTAACTCCGTGTCAACAAAAATAAGATCAACAAATGAAGCCAATTATTGGTTGATGCCAAATAGAAGAGATGAAAGATGATAGGCAGCACAGAGAATAATTTGACAATTTGCCTACTTAACATCTATACTATTATATCTAAAAGAATAAACATTTTTAGTTATAAAAAAGGATGAAAATGTAAAACATGTGTTTTCAGCTAATGTAACAACTCCAATCGACAAAATTGAATGTGGTTCATAACCAAAAACTACATGAAGAGGCATATTGTAGTAAATATTGATGAACTACCAACAATAAAGCCCAAATAAATTAGGAATCGTCATCATAAAGAAAGATATGCTAGCTTAAAACTTACAAACATGTTTCATATATAGTTCTGCCAAATGATAAGAAATAAATAAGTTCATTAAGGACACTAATGGGTGTGGAAGGAAACAATTCTAAACTAAATGTCTCTAATAATCAACCAACATTCATCGATAACAAAATACCTCACCATTACAACAACATTTCAATCTAACATAACCCAAATATAAAGGCAGGCATCAAGGCACATGCCAAAAGAAATAGATGCATTTTCAAACTCCTTAATCAGTCACCATTGCACCAGAATTTCAATGAAAAGCACCAAAACAAAAATCCCCAATACCAGGAGACTTACCGTAGTTATGCTTCAAAGCTTTGTCAAAAGCAGCAATTTTATGGTCTTGCATCACTTCAAGGAACAAAGACAACTTTATTCATTGAACTTAATAGTCAATAAAATCACAATAACTCTATTTTAATAGAGGAAAAATATTAACTTACATTGATCAAATAATGCATATAAGTAATTTGGGGCTAAGTCAGTCCATAACAATATGATTGCCTTTACCTCTCTTGCCATCAATATTCCCGTAGATCACTATAGAATCTTTGTGTAAAGCATAATACCAGTAAGCTACAAAATAAATACAAATAATAAGCAACACGTATACAATGTAAACCACAAAATAAGTACATAAGCATCTAAGGAACTAACAGAATACCCAAAATACAAACCACGAAAACTACAAATACAATATTCAGAGCACAAAACAGTGAAAACTATATAACAAAACAAACTAAATCGTACAACATAAATTACTCCATCGAGAATTTGAAAATCCCAAATAATCGTTTGTAAAATAGAAATATATTACTTTGATATCTGAGTTCTTAATCTCCAAGTGGTCCAATAGACTTTAACTTCTATTTTCCAAACCTGAACAAAACCCCCAAAATACCAGGATATTAATTAAACTAAAACTTAATCCCACGGCTAAAACTCATAAAATTAGTAGGTTCTAACATCTACTTTTTAAATCGTAAACAATTGATTTAGTCTTAGATATGCTTCATAATAGGTTCTAATGGAGTTGTTGATGACTTGGATGATGAAAAATACAACTATTATGACAAATATATGTATCCAAAAGATCCAGATCAATAAAAAACAGAGAGCAAGTATACAAACTTCATAAAATAAGAATAAGACAATAATAAAGGAAAAAACTTTTACCTGTATTGTGCAATAAAACCTTCGTTAAAAGAAAACAACCAAAAAACAAAGGTATTAGAAAACTAAAAACCCATACTATGAAAACTAAAATGAAGCTAAGAAGAACAACATAATAACAACCCAAAACAACTTCTTAAAGAACCATGAGACAAAAATAATTTTGGTTGAAGAAGACTTAACCTTCAAATTGATACCAAAAACAAAAAAAGTAGAAGAACAAACTTTGAAGAAGAAAAAGAAGAAGTTGGGGCCAAGTAATGCAGATTCAACAACACCCGAACTTCAAAGTCGTGGTGACTGAATAAAAATATGAGGGGCTGAGAAAGTAATGCAAAATGAAGAAGAAGAAGAAGAGAGAAATGAAAAATTTTAGTGGAAGATGCAACGTGAAATTTAAGTAACTTGCGCCCATCAATCATTCATGTTGTCAATCAATTTATGGGTCCTTTTCTTATATATATATATATATATATATATATATCTATATGTAGTAGATATAGTAGATGATTTAGTTCATTGGCATTCTATTGGCCATTTAATATACTAGTCATCGATTTCATAATATTTTTTGTTTCAAATATCTAACATCAATTTGTATGATTGTGTGGTACTGGATTTCAATTTGTATTCCCTTGAATTAGAACACGAAGCTCTCTTGCAAACTCTTCCTCTTCGATGCATTAAGTAAGCCTTTGTCTCCACCCTCATAACTAAAAAACACAAGTTAAAAGTAACATTAAATATATTAAAAAGATGAATTAAATAAATAAAGAATAAAATAAATTAATGTTACATGTGTCAGCATCCTAATGTGCACGTGACACCAGATTACAAGCCTAGGTGGAACGTTGTTTGCCACGAAGTCACAGAGTTAATGTCGTTCACAAAATAGGGACTGAAACCATGAGTTTTGAAAATCATGGGGACCAAAATCGTTTGAGGTTTCCAGGAGGGACCATTTCCAAAAAAATTGTTAATAGCAGAGGGATGAGAAACATAATTAACCCTATATTTTTCATATTTAAGAAGAAAACCCATGTGTTAACCTTGACTCACAGATTTTTTGTGAAAATTTTCACCTTGTGGATTAAGGTTTTTTTTTCCGTTAGACTTTTTGACCTTAGCCGACATGGGCTAGGGTCAAGCCTCATGAATTGAGCCAAATTGACACCTCTACTCTTAACTTAAACAATATCACAATTCTCTCTCCACCCTTTCAAATTTATTCACCCACTCTCTCAAATTCAACTCAAATAAGGTTATATTGATCTTTTCGCTACATACAATATATTCTCATAAATATCTTGTAAAATGCACATATAAATAAATTTATTCCTAAATAAATTCACTCTTTTCGATCGCCATAAATCATTATAATCAAATGGGTTACATACATGCATATCTTCGCATATAAACGTTAATAGTACCACATAAACAAACAAGTTCTTATGAAAATATATTAAAATTTTAATTTCACATCTAAAGACTCCAAATATATTTATTTATTCTTGAAAAAAACTCCATGGGTTAGGTGAGAGAAGAACCCTAATAAAATTATACGAAAAAGAAAGAGAATGTGAGTGGGCCCAAGGATTTACGTTTGAGCTACATTGACCGTTACATTCAAACAGATGAATTCAAAATTAATACTGCAAAATTCAAAACTATCTACTACTCTCCATTATTCTACTCTCTACTACCACACACACACCCATCTGTTTTTTCACCTTTTCAGTTAAAAAAAAAAATGAACTAATTTCAATATCAATGTTGAAGAAGACTTTTGAGATTAGGTGGCATAATGAGCAAAAAATGGAGCTTCAACACCAGATTCCCTCTGGTTAAGCTCATCTTCTCCGATCCATCGTTTCTTCCCCAAGCCAAACCCTCACATTCGAAATCGAAATTTAGTCTGAAACTCTAACAACTCCCCCGAATCGATCTTACAATGCCCGTGTCAACTCGGTCCCAGACACCGAATGGGTTAAATTCGGATCACCCACACGATGCCTTAAAGGGAAAGATGAAAGCGCTTCTGGCATTATACGAGGAACACAAGAAGAAGAGTGTTGCTGCAGTTCCCAAGACCTCTTCTTTGGGGTCCTCGAGAGAAAAAAACGGGAGACGCATTCTGGTGTTTGTGAGGGTGAGGCCGTTGGCGAGAAAGGAAACGGAAGCGGGTGCACGGTGCTGCGTCAGAATCGTGGATCGCCGTGACGTTTACCTAACGGAGTTCGCGGCCGAAAAGGATTACCTTAGGTTGAAGAGGCTCAGGGGTCGCCACTTCACCTTCGACGCATCGTTTCCGGATTCTGCCTCTCAGCAGGAAGTTTATTCCGCCACGTGAGTTTCGCTTTCAACTTTTTATCTCATAAATTGGTACTTGTAATTTAGGTATGTGTTTTAGGGAAAGAACGCCATCTAGATCCAATGATGTAGGTGATTTAGGTGTTGTTTATGTCAATTGAATTCTCTCCTTTTTGTAGAAATATAATTTTGATTAAATAAAAGTACTTTAAGTTATTGCATGCTCCAAATATTTTCAGTTTAGTTAACTTCTCAGAAAACACTTACCATGGAAGAAATATGAAATAAATATCTTGACAGGTTAAAATGAATTTGTATTATAACATATTTTAGAAGTTCTCACCTATTAGTTTAAACTAGTTTGAACTTACAGAGAAACTTGGTTTCACTTTATTTTGTCTAAAACGCGTTACACTAATAATAAGGAGATTACGACAAGTTTCACAAATTACACAAACAGGCACTAATGATAAATGCGTTGTGTTCTAAAGACTAATTTTGATTTTCTCTATTTGTCTTCATACTTTTGAAAAGAATCATGTTGTTTTGATGTTGATGTCATTATTGGTGTGGGTGTTATTCATGAGGCTGATCATTTTCTAGTGTTAAACATGTGTGATATTAAATTGCGATATTGCTTGTTTTGATACAAGTGGTGTGTTTCTTTTTATCTCTTCTCTTTTTGTAATTTGGGTTCGTTTTTTTTTTTTTGTTCGAGCCTTTTATTACATGCTTGTCTGTTTTGCTTGATAGTGGTTCGGCCGCAGGAAATAAGTGGTTTGTGGAATGATTATTGAACTTGCTATGTCAATCTTATTACTAGTTGAGCTTCAAGCTCAATGGAGTTTAGGGGTTATTCCACTCTTATATTGTACTTGGAAATTAAAACAAGAGAAATGGGTTTGATAGCATACAGTATAGAATCTTTATGTGCTTAATAATGTTCAGCGTGCTTTCAAAATTTTATGCTCTGGCAGTCATTTATGTTTCATGGAAAGGTACATTGACTACTTTTCAGAACTTCAGAACTTGTGGAAGCAGTTCTGCAAGGGAGGAATGGGTCAGTTTTCTGTTATGGTGCCACCGGAGCCGGAAAGACTTATACAATGCTTGGTACAGTGGAGAGCCCAGGTGTGATGGTGTTGGCAATTAAAGATCTGTTTAGTAAAATCAGAATTAGAAGTTGTGATGGAAACCATGCGGTTCATTTGTCCTATCTAGAGGTTTATAATGAAACTGTCAGGGATCTGCTTTCACCTGGAAGACATCTGGTTCTAAGAGAAGATAAACAGGTTCATTTTCTTATCTTTTAATTAATGTAAAATCTGCAGAAAAAATTCAAGAGGGCATTATTTATTACCTGCTCAGCGACAGTCATATTATAGTATATGTGATTAGAGTAGATAGTGCCTGTTATGGAGATAAATCTTAATGGTTTATTTATGGTATTGCTTGGTGCCAGTGTTTGGTCATAGTCTTATTTGCAAACATAAGCCAAAGTTTTGATAAAGGCCATCTATACTAGGTGTAAGTAAGGGCTTTCTCTTGCAGGGCATCAAATATATGTTAATTGCTCAATAAACATACTTTTCAATTTTATCCTTGACATTGTCTAATTATGTTATAGGGAATTGTCGCAGCAGGTCTTACACAATACCGAGCTTATTCCACTGATGAAGTAATATTCTGATCCGATTTGTTAGATTTAGAATTTTAAAAAGCTGTTTTACTCCCATAAAATTCCTTTTTGTTTTCTGTATTGCTTCAGGTCATGGCATTGCTTCAACAAGGAAATCGGAACAGAACCACCGAACCAACTCGTGCAAATGAAACATCTTCACGCTCCCATGCTATTTTGCAGGTAAAGTTTGGAAGTTTTTGAGGAAAAATGAGCAATCCCTTAAATGTTGTGATTGTGACGTGCTTAATTTGTTATATCTAGGTTTTGGTTGAGTACCGAGTTAGAGATGCTGCAATGAATATTATTAACAAAATGGGCAAGCTCTCACTGATTGATCTTGCAGGGTCAGAGAGAGCTCTTGCCACAGATCAAAGATCAATTAGATCTCTTGAGGGTGCCAACATAAACCGGTCTCTTCTGGCACTGAGTAGTTGCATTAATGCTCTCGTTGAAGGCAAGAAACACATACCATACCGAAATTCAAAACTCACTCAACTTCTTAAGGATTCATTAGGAGGATCTTGCAACACTGTCATGATTGCAAACATTAGCCCAAGTATTCTCTCATTTGGAGAAAACCAGAACACTCTTCATTGGGCTGACAGAGCCAAGGAGATTCGAACAAAGGTAAAATTCTCTTTTACCATTTCGAGCTTTCATATACAAACTAGTACCTTCCAAATGTTTCCATAAATCAATATGCATTCACGTTAATATTTGGATCATCTATAGGGACAACAGGCATTATTTTTTCAGTTTATCACTTCCACAAGTACAGTGTTAAACTTTTTTAGCCTGATTTTTGTGTTTTCCAGGGATATAATGCAAATGAGGATGCATTGCCAGTGCCCCAGACAGAAACAGATCAGGTCAAGCTAGTACATGACCTGCAAAAGGAGAATCGTGAATTGCGAATGCGGCTAGCGCAACAGCACCAGAAACTTGTGACACTCCAAGCACAGTCATTAGCTCCCCCAACACCACCTTCAGCTACATCACTTCTTTCCACTCCTCCAACTTCTGTCCGGCCAAATGAAAAACGAAGGAGCAGACCCTCTTTCTTATCTGCAACTCATTTCACTCCAGAGACTAAGAACAAGGGAGATGATGTAGCTGTCAGAATCAGAACACTTCAACAAAGAGTAAAGGCCTTGGAAGCAGATCTAGATAGAGTGAAAAAGGATCACAGCTTGCAGCTAAAGCAGAAAGATGATGTCATTCGGGAGCTTTCGAAAAAGGGTGGGAAAAAAGTGGCAGCAGCAGGAGCTATTCTACGGTTAAAGGAGGCCATCACTCAAGAAATGAAGAGTCCAAGCCATCGGTTTCAGTCCCCAGTTCCAACGGCAAAGAAACGAAGCTTTTGGGACATAACCACTGCGAACAGCCCATCAGTTACCACATTGAATGGGAGAAAAACTAGAAGTTATGTCATTTCTGAGCTTACTGCACATCCATCTAAGCTTATTCAGGTCTAGTGTGTTTCTTCTTTCCTTACCTTCACCTCCATATACATCAGCATAGAACAAAATTAAATCTATATAATCTAAGGTCTGCAATAATATCTACTCTTTAACAGTTAGTGCTCAATACTCCTAAAGTGACTTTTTTTTTTTTCTTGTGTTTATCTCAAAGAAAAGAAGTTAACTATGGAAAAAATAAGTAAAATGCCAATTTTTAATTGAATTAAAGGAACTTTTCTTTTCCTTTGCGGTGTTACTGATGTGTATTGTGGATCACATTATTCAGCCCGGGTTTGCTCGAAAAAAGGGTGATATTTAAATCTTCTAGTAAGGAGTTAGAAGAGGAAGTTTAAGGACAGAATCTCAAGTACAGAAGGTCTGCTATTTTTTTTGAAGACCCTGATACGTCCTCAAATTCTTTAAGGAATATGAAAGAGATCAATGCAGGTCGGTGTGCTCCTTCTCCTTCCATCTTATCTCTTCTCGTCTATTTCAGTCATAGTAATTAGGATAATACTTTATGTAGGCCTAGTAGTATATCCAAGGTGATGTTTTTTTACATGCTCACATCACATGCTTCATTGAAGCTTTTGAAGAAAAGTCCAAAATCGTTATTATATTTGTACATTTGATTTTTCGTTTTCTAGTTTGATTTTGGAAAATTAACCCCTCAGCTAGCCAATTTTCAAATTAGGTTCATGATTGTTGAAAGACCAAAGATGTTCATAATGTTATCAAGTAATTAAACCCAGGAAAAATTAAGTGATTAAAAAAACTTAACTAACTTGTGACAATAATGACCTAGCGTTCATAGTCAGAGGAAATTATATTACTTTCCCGAAATAATTTGGATGTACCGGTATGTCATAATCTTTTTTAACGCTTACATCAACCCTCTTATTAATAATTAAGGGGAGTTGGTGTACTGCTATGTCAACCACCAAGATCAGCTCTTCACCAATTGGATTCAAGGACAAAGTTGAACAATTTACTTTTTGTGTTCAGTGGCTAGATCTTTACAAAAACAACATTCTTCTCTCTGTATTCAAAAGGCTTAAAAAGAATATGGCGTAATTGCTCATAATAGAGGCCTTAAACAATAATAAATTTGAGATGAATAAGATTTGGTAGAAAAAGATAAATTTTGATTAATCTGAGTCAACGAATAAGGCCAAAAAGAGGAGATATCAAAGTCAAACTTTTCAAACTTCAAAGGTAATTAGATGAGTTCACAGTTGAATATGAAGGGACTAATACATTTAGGACCTTACTCAAGGAAGATTAACTTCTTTGATTAATGTAGAATATATCTCAATGGAGTCAACTTGGAACAATTTGTAGAAACAATATGAAGATTTTGTGGTGCTTATTGCACAAAAAGTTCAAGACTTGTTTGTTATTACTTATTTGTTAATATTATTATTATTATTATTATTATTATTATTATTATTATCAACTGTTACTATTTTATTTGAATTATTCACCGTATTTAATCTTTTATCACTACGCAACTCTATACAACATCAAATACCCAATACAAATACAACAATAAATACCCGGCACAAACACAAAATTACAAACCAATTTACTTTTATAAAATGAACTACGACTAAATCATAAAACTAACAACCATCACATCCATAATGCATCTTAAGTGGCAAATGTTTGTCCCGCTAGGACTATCAAATTGTTTTAAGTGAAAAGTATAATATATATTATATACTTTCGTCAATAAAATTACTTTTTCTTAAATATACTGCTTTGGATTCTTTAAAAGTGGCTAGCAATTTCTTCTTTCAATTTAGGATTTTTCTAAAAGGGTTACTAGTTAAAGAGGATACAAAAATGTTAAATTAGAGTAAAGGAGAGATAAAGTGTTGGTGGAGAAATACATGTATTCAATTCTATTAAGAAAAATTCTATAACTTATGATTTTTATTAAGTTCTAAAAACAACAAATTATGAAATACAAGAGTCATTTCCTTGTAAGATGCAAGCTTTGTTAAAGCAACAGATAATGAACAATGTTATTGAATATTGGCCATGGCGCTGTCATTGCGAAAATCGGTACCGGTTTTTGAGCCTGCTGCCACAACAAGGTGGAGACAAATCAGATTTTTTATGGTGACCGCTTTGTACATGGCGGGTTGCGGTGGCAAAACGGTGGAGGCGAAAATATTGGACTGAAAAAAAAAAGGATGAGTGAAAGAGAAGAGAATAAAGGACTTGCAGTAACGAAGAGAAGAAACGACTTGCAGTAACGAAGAGAAGAAACGACTTGCAGTAGCGGCAATATGATTGTGAGGAAGAAAAGAAACACGTGGAAACCCTAAATGCGTGAGTGGGGAAAAAGTTTGACTATTTTAAACAATTGGACTTGACCCACACCCACTCAAATATTATTTAATCAAATCTACCTTACATTTTTCTTCATTCTTATTTTTTTACCCTAACTTCCTTCAGCCCTTCAACCACCAACAGCAAATCCTCTGCAATCTCCACAGTCAATTTTCATTAAATCTTTTATTCAAAATCAATCTAGTCAATTCTTTCTTTCCACGCTACATTATTTTCCGCTGCAACATCACTGTAGCAACACCCAACAGCCACCACCGCCTCTGGTCGCCATCGCCATCAGTCGTCGTTAAGTCTATTTTTATTTTTAATTTTTTTTCTACTCCTCTACTTTCACTATAATTATTTTGCAAAAAATATTTCACTATAATTATACATAATATCATTACTCTTTCATTAAAATTATATGTGGTGGTATTATATTTTTTTACCGCAATATTTCTGTCATAACCTGTTATGATTTCCGTTATAATTTTATAAAGGTTTTTGAGATCGCTAGTATTTTCCGTTATCCGATATTAATAACACTGATAATGAAAGATACAAGTGTTTCATCTAATAAATGATATAATGTTGTGTACTCTTGCTTCTCCATTTAATAAGCATTTACATGCTCATACAATATGCACATAGTTCTCAAGTAAACACTTCATGAATATCTATATGTCTATTCTATTCTATAGGAAATGTTTGTTCCTTATGTCCGACTAAAAAGATTCACGTTAAAGTTAAAGTTTTTATCACATCAACAATTTTTTAGAACTTGTACTAAAGTTGTCCTGCTTCACCAATTCTCTGTCATTTCTTTTGTCAACTCTAGGAAGAACTGTATGATTTGCATTTTTTTACATAAATTCAAGACTCATTGATTAAGGAATAATAAGTCTAACCAATTATTAGAAGTAAAATGCATTTAATGCATGTATGAGGCACATTTAATGTATCTTTTACGTCAAAGGTCATCAAATACAAAGAAAGCACTCAAATGAGTTTGAAGTTGACTCAATAGCTAGAAGATTTGCAATGACTATTTTTCTTCTATGCCTATATGAAGTCATCTTTCAAGAAGAAGAGCTAGAATTGAAAAAAAAAGTGTTGAAATGTTGCGAACATTTATGGGGCCAAAATAAGCTTTTCAAATAAAAATGTTTGTGTTCATTTTAACAAACTAGTAAAAAGTATTTAGTCTTGTACACGCGAAAGATGCAACTGCTCTATAGTGAACAAAACTTGTAAGTTGTTAATCACAAAGACATGTGTTATGTCTTAATCCAAAAGTGGCTTGTTGTTTAAAGAATACTCGAGTTAAGTCAGAAATGTCTTGTTGTTCAATCAATACTTGGTGAGACCAGATCAGAAGGATTGCGATTTAAAATAATATTCATACGACACAAGTCAAAAGTGTCTAAGATTCAAAAGAACACTTGGTGTGTACTTTGCAGTAATAGTATGTCTAATGAAACTCAATTAGTTGGTCAATAACTAGATGCAGATTGTACTATAAGATGAATCTTAGATAAAATGTTGTAAATTTTAGAAAAACTAAGAGTCATTGCATTATACATTCCTTCAAATCACCTCATTAAGGGATATAGAATCTCACCCCTCTCTCCCCCAATCAAACTTTCGCTCAGAAAATAAAGAATAGGACCTTCGTTATTGTTTCATAGAGCATTTTATATTTCAACTTAGTTTTCGATCTTAGTGGCTGTTAAATCTCTTTCAATTTCGTTGAACTTCATCAATCTTGACTTTTTTTTTTCATTTAGAAACTTCTCCTAAATATTTTGTTATCAGCATTGACGTTTTTTCTTTCTTCAAAATATACACTATACTCTAAAAACTATCTCGATCTTCACCCTTCAAACTTTTACAATACCATTATTCTTCTGAGTCAGTGATCACCAATAATGTGATGTTTTATTCTTGAGACACATGCATATCGATATTTGGGTTATCTCCGTTTTTATCGTATATCTTTATCATTAGGTTTTTGTCGCTGTGCTAGGCTAAGATTTTTATGGAATTACACTATATATATAGAATGAACTAAATAACTACAGAAATTTCATTTATCTCTACACTCCTGCTTTTGCAGTAGAACTGAACAGAAGAATAACAAAATACCCAAATGCTCATTGTTTTTCTGAGAATAACTTTCCAAGATCTCATCATTCTTTCATTCCATCGCTGTATTATGTGAAGAATGGCACTCCAAAAGCTACCAATCACACAGTGATCGTGCATTAACCAACCACAACCAAAGTTTCAAATTGTGGCCACCAATCATGATGCAGCAAAGTGTTCAAAAACTTGACACTGCAAATAAATGCCACAGATATGGCTCCAATTTTGATATGTTTGAAAATTTCATATAGATTAGATAAAATTAATTTTTAATATAGAGTTAAATATGTTTTTTGTCCATTAACTTTCAGTGAATTTTGAAATTAGTCAATTTTGAAACTTTGAATCAATTTATTCATCTTTCGAAATACGTGAATTTAGTCCTTTTAATCAAATTTTATTAAGTTTATTTGATATTTCAAACGTGTTTCGTAATAGTATTTGATTTAACAGTAAAGCAAAAATGTGTTAAACAATATAAACCGTTCAAATTCAATCCTGAAATGCGTACGAAACATCAAATAAACTCAAAAAGAAATTGATTAAAAATACTAAATTCACGTATTTTGATAAATGAATGACTAAATTAGTTCAAAATTTTGAAATTAACTAATTTCAAAATTTATTAAGGGACAAAAATATATAAGTAGATATCAACTGATTTTGTGAGAACGAATTAATTTTAAATTCACTTTTGAATTTTTTAATACGGTATCAATTTCATACTTTGACGAATTGACATATGTTTTGTATTGATGTTGCTATCTCATCTTTTGAACCATGAATATGATACATTACCACATGATTAGACATTTCCTATACTCAGCATTAACCATGGAACTATTGGTAGTGCTATTTACGTTTGGATTTAGAGACAAGCATATGTTCATGTTATAGACATAACAAACTCATCCAAGCAATTTTTAATATTCCTTAGTTTGGAGGACCTACCAAAATATTTTGGAAGGCCCTACATGAAATTTTGTGACCCTGCATTGCATTCCATCTCTGAAATTGGAATCTTTTAATGAAATGAATAATTATCTGATCCGGTGATTGAAGTGGGACCCAAGACAGCACATGTCCCAGAGAAGGGACAAGTTGTGGTGGTGCCTTGAAGTCCTTATATGGGGTAGCCGTCTTATGAAAATATACACAAAAACTGTCCTTAATCAAACAACAACCTGATGTGCTTCTTCAATTATAACATTACTCATAATCACATCTACCCCACCAGGCTCCTCACTACTTCTCTCCTTTTATTTTTCTTTCTTAAACAAATCAACTGGTTATCCACCAAACTAGTAGCAGGATGCAGACACCTACACTAAATAGACCCCCACACTTAAAAATTCAAAATTGGAAACAAAATGAACTTTTGTAATTGCGTGTGTGGAAAGTATCGACTTCGATTTTTATAAAGTCAATTTATAATATATAAGTAAAAATTTATAATATATAAATGAATTAAGTAAAAATTTATAATATATAAGTGAATTCTTGATAAAGTCAATTTATAATATATAAGTGAAAATTTATAATATATAAATGGATGTAAACATCGTACGTATGAAATTGAATCGGACTTAAAATTATTTTTTAACAGATCATGAACAACTCCCAGTGGTGGGTAAGGGGATTTTAGCGTAGTAATTGGGGCCATTATGTAGACTTTATGAGCAGCAATTGGCTTTTATTTAGAAGATGATGAGTAGATTATGTACAACTTCGGTTTTGGTGAAAGAAATCTTAGGAGTTTGGTTTTGACCTCTCTTCACACTGTTTTCTCAAGTTGCAAGGAAAAATAGTAGAAAATTGAAAGCCAGAAAACAAGGAAAAGAGTTCCACACTTTCACTGCTGAGACCCAGCCAGCCACATAAAAGATCTTCGCTCTTTTCTTTTCAATTTTTTCATCGGAAATTTAATTTTGGAAGAGTTTTTAATATTTGTTTTAGCTTGCAATTACGAAAAAAATGATGCAAAAGCTCCATTTTCTTCCATAATAACGGTGGTGGGAACTGGGGTAGTCTACAAGTTTCAACTCATGCTGCACAAACTACAATTAGGCATAAACTGATGAAAATGTAGCACACATTTGAATTAGACAAAGTAAAGAAAAGCAGTCAACAAGAGGTAAAGTTAATGGCTAATGTATAAATAAAGGAAAAAGGAGAAAAGATGGGGTCTGGTGTCAGTAATCGGATATAAATTTCCTTTAGCATATATACACAGTTTTCTATGACTTTGATGATTGGGGTTCTATAAAATTTATTGGGATCATTTCACAGACCCAATAGTAGAAAAATAAGATGTGGCTACACACAATGTTTATTTCTTCTTTTGCGTGTAAATTAAAAATTGGAAGAGTGCTGCATCCACTTCAATTATAGGGAATTAATTGAATCGAGAAGCGATTAGGACATAACGGCGGAGAGGAAATTCAGCATTTGGAATTGAAGAAAATGGCATGATGAATTTAGCAAAAGCTATTCAACCAACTTAAAGTGCCAAGACAATGATGATTTGCATTAACCTCCGTCTCTCATCATTGATTAAAGGATTGGAAAGGAAAAATTACACATATACACCTTTCATGACCCCCACCCCACACCACCATGCTGTAAAGTATTGGTTACCCACTATTCCCCACCTTCCTCACTTAGCCTACTCGCCTATTCTAAAAAAAGATAAACCCACTTCTTATAACACAGAAAAAAAAAAAAAAAAAAAAAAAAAAAAAAAAAAAAAAAACAAAAAAAAAAAAAAAAAAAAAATCAAAAAAAATCTTATACAAACAAAAAAACAAACACACCCTACCAACAAATTAGATTTCTTGAAATAAAAACCAAAAAAAACA
>Ga0099822_1004248_pt1 | contig 18594 bp, 8 predicted proteins | sample CowpeawhiteBW_FD_76839 | JGI IMG/M metagenome (GOLD analysis project Ga0099822, IMG submission 76839) | Root nodule microbial communities of legume samples collected from California USA - Cow pea white BW | ecosystem: Host-associated > Plants > Roots > Nodule | place: USA: California | collected...
ACAAAAAATGGGGATTAGTGGTATATTTTGATAAATGTAACCCAAAATGTATTTATTTACAAAAGTAAGGTAAAATTGAGGATTAAGTAGGTTAAATGCTTTGGAAGAGATGATTTTGCTAATAAAATATAGCTTGGATAATGGTAAAAATTAACATTATCACCAACCTAGACCAAAAATCGACCCAGTTTATATTTTGTACCAAAGATTAAGATAAGCTGAAGAAGGTGACCCTAAACTTTATTCAAACGTAATAAAGAAAAAAAAAACCAAGATAGTAATTAGATATGTAGACTTTATTCAAACTCCTTCGATAACCAATTGTTCCAACAAAGATTATTTCTAACCTAGTGCGCTTGGATCTTCTTAAAAAAAATATATATATACTTGTAATCTAAATTGGTTGAATAAGAAAATTGCTAAATTAGAAAAGAAAGAAAAAGTACCAAAGTTCAAATTTAACTTGTTTCTCTGAACTTAAACTTTCGTCAAGCTTAGCAAAAATAGAAGTGATTGGTGGTGGAGTAAGATTAAACCAAACATCAACTTATACTGTGCTGAGCATGTATAAGTTGTCAGTGGTCAAAATTAGTTTGAATTTGGTGCTTTAAGGATGAGAATAGAAATTGTCCATGGTCGTTTTTACAAAAATAATGATAAAAAAGCAACGTATTATTTTATTTGTCTAAAAGAAAAATGGAGTTTGATTTTACGCATCGTCCCATCTCCATCACCAACCTGTGAGGAAAGTAGTCTTATACATGCATTATGCATATATATAGTCACGTAACCGGTGAGGGGTTAAGTAGCAAAATAATGAGAAGAAGAAGAATAGTGTTGTGTACGAAGGTCAATAATGTGCAGATTCTGATTCTGATAAAATGGTCGCAGTGCGGTCCCAAGAGAGGATAACCCATGGCCATGCCTTCTGATTTTGGTCCAAACCATTAGCCATAGTTATAGGTGTTGGAGTTATCATAGCTAAACCAACACCTACCATGGGTTTTAGCTAGTTTATGTAAACCCCATAATTAAGTAAAATCCAAATTTATCTCTACCAAATAATGCTAAAAAAGTACTTCGTTGAAGGGCTAATGCTACTCCTGTGTGTCTTTTCTTATCCTAGATAGATAGAGATATAAATAATGTATCTAGTAAAATGTTTCTATATCAAAATGGTGAGAAGTTAATTAGGTTTGAGAAATCCTAGTTCTTAGCTTTTTGTTTGATAGTTGTAGAAATTGGCATTGATAAAGTTTTTTTTTTTTTGTTTCTAATTGATTTATTTTTTGTTAAAATAATTTTAGAAAGAAAAGCCAGGAGAGAATGTATTTCTCCATTGGATATAGCATGTTTGAAAACAAATTATTTTTTAAAAAAATAAAAACTTTTAGAAGATTCAAAAATTATAAATTTTTATTTAGTAAAAGCTGGCTGTTTATTTTTAATAGCGTGCTAAAATATGTCAAAGTTATGGAAATAATATATCTAATCCTATAAGTTGAATATATACTTTCACTTTCTCATTGATAGAGTTATTTAATAAAAAGATACGTTATGAAAAAAATGTGCTCTACTACTCTACTTCTTCGATATCCTATACATTAATCATACTAATGATAGAATGAAAATACGAGACTAATTAGCGTGAAGTTCGAAGGATGTCTCTTCTTTTCCAATAAAAGTTGCTTAGTCCAAGAACTTCTGACCATTTTTCCTTCTTCTGGGTTCATTAATGTCAAAGTGTGCGTTGCCCGAGGACACTGTGGCTCCATGCAAAGCAAGATTCCTATAATTGATAAATTATACTTTGCAATAAAACTTTGTTTCCTATAATTGATAAATTATTTCTTTGCAATAAAACTTTGTATGAACGAGCTTTTCAGAAAATTTGACATGTTTTTATGTGTAATAATGTCAATAGAATTCATCATCTCACTCAGTGGTTGATAATATGGTTGAAGGGGGGCATTTAATTGGGGAAGCTACTTCATCCACAACAATTTCTTTTTACAAAACTCATCTAGTTTATTTTTAGTATTTTATATTAAAACATTAAATAAAAACAAAAGTTTTTTATTTTTTACAGAAACAATTGTATAATTTCCATGGCATTATTAGGAAGTTTTAATGCAAGTTAGAATAGAATAGGGGACTAGGATCGGAAGTGTATATAGCCACCCTTGTTAGGGATTGTCTTTTAATAAAAGCAAATTCTAATGTTTAGATTTAAAGTTAACATATGCCTATGATGTTCAAGGATGACACTAAATTTAGGTACATCATTCTTTGGTTAAAGAATTCCATCTACTATCATTTTACAATCTATATCACATTCTACATTCCTATTCCTATAGTTCACAAAAAGGTAAAACATATCCGATGCCTTACAAACATAAAAAAGGAATAACATTTAAGGTAAGTAAGATGATTAATAGAAAAATGTGATAAGAAGGTTCAAAAATTTGCATTTTCAATCTTAACTTTCTCCTCCATGTCAATATCAGAGAAAAATGATTGGAAAGTTAAAGTTGTGCAATTGTGTACATGAAACCCGTGATCATTGCCATGTTTGCTTAAACGTTTGGGGAGCTCTCATCTATCTATAATAAATTCCTTGAATTGGCAATTAACTGTAACAAAATATCTGTCTGGCAATTCTCAAACTGAACCAGCCAAGAAAATTGATGTTAACGCATGTCTCTCAAAATTAAGATCTCTCCACCATTAAAATCTATGTATCAAAATCAGAGAAATTTAAAATAAAAAATAGTCTAAATTTTGATACACTTAAATTTTGACAAGGTTTTCAAACTATATTATAACGTCAATGTAAAAAACTTAATTACTGATTAAATATTTGACAATTAACTTAAACAAGACATTCTGAAACTGGACCAGCCAAGAAATTTGTGCTTGTATGGGCGTGGCTTGACTTGGTGAACTCTGATATCTAAAATAAGGTAATGGATGATTGTGAAGAATAGTACTGTAGTAGAAGAAGCAAAGGTGGTAATGATGAGTGATGAATGAAGAGAAAAGAGGAAGAAAAAGTAAGTGGCCTGGGAAGGGATGATGATGGGGTTGTGAAAATTAATTGGGAGACACAAAGGAAAAGAAAAGAAGAGAAAAAGGTAACAAGAGAAAGGCATGAATGAACAATGGAAAAAGAGGTACACCAGTAGGCACCAGCAACTCGAGGACCAAAAATGAATAGGACTGAGGCTGGGGTTGGGCCTGAAAAGGAGAGGGTGGTTTTGTCCTTCTGACACACTTGCACATGGGGATGGCTGCTACTTTTGTTCCTCTCTAACCCATTCTCTCTCATTCACAATCACAATGAAAGACAAATCTTTCATTTTATTCTCTAATTTTATATCTCAGACCCACCAATGTGGATTTAGTTCCTACAAATAACAAAAGTTGATTACTTTAAACAAGACAACACCACCCTTTACTTCATTACAATACTTACACAGGTATTTTTTGAGCTTCAACGAAAGTTATCTAATCCAAGTTTAAAAAAGAATGAAACTTGCTTTCTGGGAGAGACAAATATATTATATTATAATGATAAATTGATGAGTGAGTGAGTGAGAGAGAAGACAGGGTGTGCTGTGGTGTGGGGCTGTGAGATAGGGACTGCCCCTTCATCATTATGTTGACTTCACCCTACCCTTCACACACCTTCTCGTCAAACACCTTTCACCATAGCCAATTTTCCACCACGTCACTCTCCTCTTTTTCCTTTTTTTTTTTCTCCTTCCCCTTGCCTCCAATGATGCTAATCACCAAAAATGCACGAACCATTTCACACCAAAACACCCCATTTTCAAACCTGAAACTGCTCTCAACAAGGCTTCGTGCTATCCTCTGTCTCACCCGATATGGCTCCCTTCCGCTACTTCATTCTCAACCTCACTCTTCTCTCACTTCCAAATCATCAAAATACTAATCTTTTTTCTCTTCTCTTGTCTCTAACAATTGCATTGCTGTGTTTCTGTTAAACGGATAGAACTAAGGTCTGTGACTTGGATGGAGGGGTTGTTCACAAATACGACAATAAGTTTGAATTTAGGAAATTATCGATTCTGAGAATACCATTGTACATATATATATAACCTTTATTTTAAGATTATAGACACATGTCCTTGTCATCTATGTCTTAATCATAGGTAACATAAATACCATATTATTTCAATATAACTCCCAAGTGTACATTCTGTCTTTTCAAGGAGAATATCGTGATGGCCTTCAATTATAACTTCTCCATCTCATATCAGAACAAAGTTGATTTTTTTTTTCTTTCACTTTTCTGTGTAGACAGTCATTTATACAAGATTGTTTATTTATATGACAAAACTAAACAAACTTATAAAAAGTTCACTTTTTTTATCTTTTTGGTTGCAGTATGGTGCATGATTTATTTGGTTAGATAATGGCAAAATGGATGATGCTGGCATGAACTGGAGGAGGCCGAAAAGAAGCCATCATATATATTATGAAACATCTTTTATAGTATACGGCTATCACGCAAAGTCAATATAAAAAGAGAAGCATCATTCCCTCCTAGTAATTCGTAATGATGAGAACTCCAAAATTTTCAAAAGTGGGTCCTTCCTTCTTCTCATGGACCCTACCACATTCCAATGCACCAAAAAAACATGTTAACAAGAATTCACCACAACATTATACAACAAAAACTAACATTTTTCATTAAATCAAACACAAGAGAAACCATTGGAGCAGCGAACAATAATATACATCACATGCCTTAGCCACGCTTCAGTACCATCATCATCATCATCTATTATCTCTCTCAGCTACCACCTAACATTATACACCTCATACTGATATGAAGACAAGAAATGAATGCCCTGTGTTCCCCGTTTCCCCATCTTCCTTGCAATGATTCGTCCTTTATTCCTCTGCTGCCACTCCCTAAGACTGAGAGCTAGTGTGCTCTCTAGCTACCATTAATGAAGTTGAATATATGATGAACTGCTTCTGCAATGTCACTTGCTGAACGTAGGTTACAGCCTTCTTCAATCTGCATTATTACCACACCACGCCAAAGTCCATTATTTGTCACCCAAATTAAAGAAAGGAAAAAGTTTCAGTGTAGTACAGTCGGAAGAATATACTAATGTTAAATGAATAGTGGTTTACCAAAGGTCCGAAAAGAAATTCTCCCTGTAATTATAATTATAATTTGTAGACAATGTTGGAAATAGGGAACGCAGGTTTGGCTTAGATTGCAAGTCAGAAAATAATAGTACACTGACTTGATTCCTCTCTCTTTGTAGAGTTGACCATATTTAAAAATAAAAGAATTGAGGTGAAAAGACATAGTAATACCTTGAGATTGAGGGAGTAAAGGACAGAAGTCTCTGAGGAGGTGATGTTGAGGTGCAGAATAGTTAGCCTTAGGTCCTCCAAAGCAACAATGACCTTTATCAATTGCCCTGGTTTCCTTTGGCACTCAATTTTCAGGTTCACATGGGTTTGAATCAAGGTCACTTTTATGTCTGCTGTCTCTGACTTGTTTTCTGCCTTCATCTCATCCCCACAGTTCACTTCCTCACTGCTTGATGACCTCATTCCATAGCCATGTGGTGATGAAGATGATGGTGTTGGAGGGGGCTTACACAACACACTGGAAGAAGAACCACCTCCCTCTTCATTCTTTCTCATCCTTTTTTGTGCCTCAAGGGACTGAAGCAACTGCTCCAACTCCTTCACAAAATCTATTGCACCCCCAATTATTGAGGCTTGGTCACCCTACCCCATGAATGATGATCCAATACATCAGTATCAATAAAAAGGGTAAAAAACAAAGACAATATTTTTCAGCATCCCACACTGAAAAAGGTCGGATTTTTAGCACGGACAAAGCTAGAAAAGAGACTTGGAAAGGGAAAAAACTTTCCCAGTCTGAATTTCAATTTTACTTCAGAGATTTATGTTGTAAATCTTAAATATAAATTTTTATTATCTAAATTATCAGAATAAAATTCCAAATTATCCTGAGTAAACAAACAAAAAATTACTTTGAAAAAACGGGGTTGACAATTGGAGTCCGTATACAAAAAAGTTGCATACCCTTTGAATATAGGAAGGAGGCATGAGGGACCTTAGAACACTGAGATGATCATTCATTTGGCGCCGCCGGTTGCGTTCAACAGCAATGTGGGTCATGCGTTGGTTCTCCACATCTTCCTTGTTCTTGCTTGGCCTTGTCCTCTTTCTCTTTCGCCTTTCCCTTGTGGCTGCTGGCTGAGATTTGGGGCATGATTGTGATACTTTCTGTGGTTCCTGGTTGCACTCATAGCTCACTTTCTCAACACACGAAAGTGGGTGTTGGAGCTCATTGCTTTCTGACTTCACTGGTGACTGCATCTCCAACATGTCATGCGTCACGCAACTCTCTAGCTCCAATGCTGCTTGAACTTGAGCTTCCATTCTTGGAACATAGGTCATTTCCTCCCACGGTTTCTTAATGTGCTGCAGTCTCAGAAGTGTTTGAAAGTTTGGCTCTTTGAAAGGGAAAAACTGTGGGGATTCCACACTCTGAAGCATCTGAAGGAAAGGCATCTTGTCCTCTAAACTTGATATCAGAAACCGTTCTTCCTCCTCTAGTCTGAGGGTTTCTTCGTCAACCAGAACTTGGTCCAAACAATTCACTCCCAAGGGGTCTCCAAAGAACTGCAAGAGAAAGAATTTAGCAGATGGAGTGAGAAATAATGGCAGGAGAATGAAGTATTGGTTTCAGTTCACTCTCACACCCAAGTGAATTAAAAAGAAAGAAGGAAGGAATATACGGTCCCATTAATGGAGAAGAGGGTAAGTGTATACAGAAAAGCGAGTAATAAAAGAGGAACTAAAGAGGAATGTCAAAGAAGGGAGCAGATACATGTATTTTCAGGAAAATAGTAACGCAATGGTGCATTTAATGCTAGAGTTTTGAGGAGTAAATGCAGTACTTTTCTTGTATCCAGAAATGGGGTTGGATGAAAAGGAAAAGGAAGAAGAAAGGAAAGGTGTGGATGGGAGAGTAAGGAAAGTAAGTAGAAAATTAGAAAGTAGTAGTATTAATTAGTAGTATAATATAGTAGTAGCAGTAGAGTAAGTAACACATACACAGGAATTGAGGGGTCCTTGGAGCCTCTCCATCAAAGCTGAGCAGTGATGAAAGTATAAGGCCTTAAATGCTGCTGCTACCTTAGGCCTCTATGAGGGTGACCAACATTCCGTATGGTAGTGATACTAACAAAAGAATGGTAATAAATGTAATCCCTAAGCAGAAGCAGAGCGAGACCCCATATGAGTAACTAACACCCCCGCAATATATTCCTTTGTGTTTCTGGTGGCTTTGGTATAGCCTCTTATATATATATAGAGAGAGAGAGAATAATTATATATAAATAATAACAATAAATGTTGTGCTTGGAACAAGTTTCAGGTCACAGAACAGTAGCAGAAGTAGAAAGTAGGGGATGATATGGGAAGAGGGTTAGAGAGGGATATGGTAAGAAATGAAAGGTGGAAACTTCTCAACTGGGGTTAGAAGAGATATGCTTTGCAATGAGATGATGATGCATTTGAAACAGTGTTGTGAAGAGTTGGTAAGTGAGTGTGTGTGAGAGAAAGAGAGAAAGAGAGAAAGAGAGCGAGAGTGAAGAAGTTACTTGTCTGGTTTACAAGGTCCCAAGCATTATTGGCGGTGGCAGTTTTGTCCAGCAGCGGGGACAGACAGTTGTGGGACTCTCTCCCACCTTTCTATGTCTTTCTTCTCTCTCTTTCTCGCTCATGACATGAGAGAGAGAAAGTACGGGAAAGCCAGTGAGGATTTTAATAATTTAGAAAATGGAAAAGGAAGCAGCTCTGGAAAGGCCTTCTATGGATTGTGTGGTCTGCATGATGATCATGATGGATCATGTCCAATTTCCTATTCAGGCTAATATTAGTTACACATAAGAACAAAATCACATACCATACATCATATTTTTATTATTTTCTCAATCACTCCAATTTCAATCCATGTTTCACAATTCAAACATACTCTTAATAGCTAAAAAAGAAAGTGAGAGTCACATTCCAATGTTATAGGGTATGATACTGGTAATATGTTTACAGCATAGGATTTTAAGGTTCTCAGAAAGAGTATTACACAAGCATGAAAGAAATACAAAATTATGATACATTATATCTAAAAGTTGGAATGAACATTAGTGTTTGGTTTCTACTTAGTAAAGGAAACTTATGATATCCATTACCATCTCTCATTCAAGTCAAGAGATGTCAAGAAAGACATTCTAGTATTGGACAATTGATTGTTTTGATCTTGCTTTGATTGAACTCATACATATGAAAATAGTTTCATATTATGGCACAACATTTATTTCTAAAGTTAATATCTGCAAAGCATTGTATTCTTTTGCTCTAACCAAAGAGTTGTTGTTATACAAGTTTGAACACATAAATATTGTTGAGGCCTTTAGATAATATAGTTTGGAGGACATGATAAAAAATAATGTAAAGAATAAGTAAAAGAAATCTAAAAAATTAATGAGATGCAATACATTATTTGTTTAGTGATATAAATGAATTTTCATAGAGTTATATTATTAATGGGATTCATAGCTTATCTTTCTCTATGTTTATGATCGTTTAGTAAGAATGTCATTGAACATTGAATGTTTTAGGCATATGCCATTGTCATAGCTTGAAGTTGATCACCATGCACAAATCACTTTAGGTGGTCAAACTATAGTTTAATGAAGTATGATTGAAAAAATTATGAATGTGATTAATGTTAATGATGTCTAACAATATGATAAAGTTAACCAAAATCATCAACAACATGAAAGCCCTATAAGTAGAGATGAGGGTGTTAGGATTAGGTGACCACAAGCTCAACCCTACCTAATGTTGATTTGCCTCATAAAATAAGCGCTAAAAGTTTAACAAAATTCATCAAATATTTGATTAAATTGAATAGTAATTTGATAAATTTCAAAACTTTTTTTTAAAATAAATATAAATATGAATATTTTTTTCAAATCTTTGTGTTAATTTGATTATTATAATTTAATTTATATTTATATATTATTTTTCTTTTCTTTTTCTTGGATAATTGTAGTGTACTTCTCTTCTTTATATAAAATTCTTACTAATTTTATTTATCAATTATAATTTACCTCAATTATTTTCTATATATATGGAAATGACGTTTCTACTACTCGTATATGACTTTTTAAGTTAATTATTTAAAGTAGTATAATTATAGCAAATTATCCAACATAAAATTAACCAACTTAGAATTTTATGCTTTGTGTAACACCTTATTTTAATTTGTTGTTCCGAAATATTAATTTCCTTTAAGTCAACTTTATAAGAATTTTTTTTATTTCAACTTAAAAATCATTTCAACTTAAATTGATGTTTAAATTTTTTTACATAATGTTGTTTAAAAATTAAAAATACTCACAAATATGAAATAACAAACTATTATTTTATTAAAAACCTAGAACAAATATTTCTAGTCAAAACAAGTTACAAGTTTTCAAACCTATAACTTTTTTTTTTTAATATTTAGCTAAATATGATTTTCAATATAAGTACCTTTTCATTACTTAATAAATCTTACAATTAATACATATTTTATTTTATTATATTTTATCGTTCATAATTTTTATTTATTTTTACTTTCCATTATTTCTTTCTTAATCTAAATAATTTCATTTATTTATTATTTTTTTCTTTTGACCTAACTCACTTTTAACTTTCTAATCCAAACATTGGCTTTGAGACCAGAAGACATGGTTGGATTGAAGTTGTTGAAGTGAATTTACGTACGCATGGATAGCAAAGGGAGCAAGTACAAGGTAAATTCTCTTTCCTGTTCATGTTTTTTTTCTACGTAACACTGTCTATATATTCTATATTCATTCTTCCTGCAAATTAAATTACAATAATCCAACCAGATTCATGGTAACCTTCTGCTTAAATTTAAACTACGTGCTCATAATTAGCTAAGTAATTTTTAAAACATTTTTGAATAATATTCATTCACCATTACAGAACAGCAACATAATCATGTATTTTTTTTTTTTTTTAAGAATGCTTAATTTCAAGATGTTTCTTGCAAGCCAATAATGAGAAATTAAAATTTTATATTTCAGGAAATCATCTTGTTTACAAATATATCTAAATTGTTATTATTATTAATCCAAACAAATTCTGATAGAAGTTGACTCTCATTTACATGTAAGGGCCCACATCTGTGTATTTTGATTCAAATAAATTTTGGACTGGGGCCCAAACAGCAGCCAGCTTTTGGATATAGCATTCATTATGTCTGTACATGGTTTTGTTTTAATAGAATCCCATTTTTCAAGAATGTGTTTGATTTTTCGTTATCATAAGATTTGAAGCATCAAAAATAGAAAAACACTACTTATTTATGTCTCAACAAATGAACATTATCCAGTAGTTTACAGTTTAAAATTTCAACTCTTCTGCTTTTATATGATATTCACAATTGAACATTGTTTTGGCTATAGTTAAGTTAATCACTAATACAAACAACATTTCATAGGAAACTTTGTTAAGGTGGACCAAATGGTTGTGGATCGTTGTCTGTGTTAAGAAAATACCTATTTGTAAGTGTTTAACAAATGAGTCAGGATACTGTATGAACATGAAATGAAGCTCAAAACAATCAAAGATAATAGAACAAAATAGAATGCTTGATTTTGTTTTGTGTGCCGAAACCAATTAGTGGATAATAATTGGTATAGGAGAGACATGTAGGACTACCTTATCATTTATATATGATGATGCAAATCCTGAAGCTATGGTCAGAACATGGTTTTTAAAAAGAAACCCTAAATCTAATAGTCTAATTCAAGTTTCATCGATCGATGGGATGGAGTTTTCATTTATTTATATATTATAAATTTATTTCATTTTTAATCAATATGAAATTTTTGATTTTCTTATATTATAATATATATAAATTGAACTTGAAATTAAATATTTATAGATATTTGATTGATTGTGTATGACCCAACATAATAAAATTTAGGGTTAAATATGTCTCTGGTCTTTCAAGTTTCAGTGAATTTTGGAATTAGTCATTCTTCGAAATTTTATACAAATTTAGTCATTCATCTTTAGAAATACATGGATTTAGTTCTTTTACCAAATTTTGTTAAGTTTATTTGACATTTTAAACACATTTTATGATAATATTTGAGTTAAATTGAAGCAAAAATGTGTCAAATGGTATAAACAATTCAAATACTATCATGAAATGCGCTTGAAATGTTAGATAAACTTAACAAAATTTGGTTAAAATGACTAAATTCACGCATTTTTAAAGATGAAGGACTAAATTAGTCAAAAGTTTTGTAGATGCATTAATTCTAAATTTCACTTAAACTTGAAGGACCAAAAAGATATTTAATCCTAAAGTTTATAGAGGATAAACTTTTAAACAACTATAATACTAGTTTAAAACATATACTTTAAATCTAACTCAGTTTTACAAAATTGATGTATAAAATAAAATTTACACTTATTTATGTATTATAAATTTAATTTATCTATAATCGATTGAGATCTAACCATAACTAAGTCGTTAAAATTGAAGATGAAAGTTGACAGATAAGATAGAAAAAATGTGGAGGATAGTTGATTTAGCAAGCATATGGTAGAATGGGATAACCTGGTATTAACCACGTATGAATGTAGGAAGTGTGGAACATGGGACAACAATAGTTGGCCTCAAATTCTACATACGTTATCTGGTTTTGTGAGTGTGAAGGATATATATGAAGATCTTGCAGAAAATCTCAAACCGAGTCATAGAGTTTCAATTTGCAAAAAGAGCCAAATAAAGACAAAGCATGTGCATGGAAATCCAATGTCTGTCATAGATGCATGCTTCTCAGCCATTCATGCGAACAATCTTCAACAATGATTTATTGTGTGTCGTATAAGGCGATTTTCAGTTTTTTTCTGCATTTCCTTCTATACAGGTAACACCCTTTTACACTTGTACCATACATTTATATTGTAAAAAATGAAAACTTCAAATTATATTTATGAAAATACAGTTATATTCTTAAATATCATTTACGTAATTTATAATTTATCTACAATTTACTCATTATATTGTTTTGGAACGAAAATGATTATTTTGATTAAAGGATGAAATTACTTAGTGCTATACGTCACAATAGAAATGATATACCAAACCATAATCGTTATCTTAGTGGGTCCAAAAAAATTGACTAACATTTTTAAAGACGATAAACCTAAATATATCATTGAATTTATGTTTTCATCGACAATTACCAACATTTAACTTTTGGAAATTATTTATAGGACCAAACATATATGATAAAAGTTCCATATTAACTATCAAATCCATAAACAATAATATTTTTGTGGACAAAACTTAAGTGTGTTTGCGCTATTGATTCACTGTGTTTAGTACTAAAAAAGAGAGAAAAAGATGAAAAATTGAAGGATATATATACACACACCTGTATATAAAAGAGAATTTTTTTTTTTGTGTGTTTATATTTATTTTTCAAATTTACACTTTAATAGGATTTTTTAAATTAAAATAATTATTTTACAAATTTTACCATTTCTTTAAATTTAATCATTTTTTAATTTGATAATTTTTTGAAAATTTAACTATTTTTTAATTATAAAACCACCTATAAAATAAAATTTTTTAACATAAAAAATTATATTTAATTTCATAATTATAATAATAAAAATAATAGTTATAATAATTTTATTATCTTTTATTATCATAAACAAGTAAACACATATGATAAAGATGGTATCATTTTTTTTCATTTATAACGTTTTACACTAATATAAAAAAAAATTATGGGAACGACATCCATCTTTTAAGAATAATTTGTTTACTAAATAAATTAAAAGTAAAAAAAAATAACTACATATTTTTTCCTTCTTATCTATATTTTTAACATTTTAAGACAAATTACTATTCTTCAATTATACTCTTAGTTTAATTAATATGAAAAAAAGAAAAAATTGGTTATGATAAGAGAAGAAAAGTCACATAATGTACAAAACTAAACTGAGATATAATAAACAACTCATCTAAATTGCATTAAAAATAGAAAAATAAACTACATATTTTTTTCATGCTATTAATATATATAATGAAATCATATCATTGTCGTACGACTTCACCCGTAACTTTGTAAAAAGCTAACCCCATTGATAATTTCCAATCTTTATTAATCCAAAATGATAAAAAATAAAATTCTAAATTTGATGATTAAAGATAATACGAATAAGTTATACATTATATATTAGTATTATATATAATTAGCGAAAACACATACGCTATAAAATGAAAAAGTTACAGGTCAACAAAAGAGATAGAAAAAGTGTGGAGGGTATTTGATTACAAGAGAAAATTATTAAAAATATCCATATACAAGCTGAAGTACACTATGCGAATGTCACGAGAACATAAATTATAATTAGATTGTAAGAATTCAAATTTATGATAATACTCATTTAAATATCATGAAGAACAATTTTATTAATTATAATGTAAAAAAGTTGAGAATTAAATAAAAAATCGTGAACTTTCTAAATATTTAAAAACTAAAATTTTAGAAGAAAAAAGTAGAAAGATCAAAATCGCAGATTTATTTTCTTTTAAAAAGAAAAAGAAAACAATTAAATTTAACTTATGAGATATTATAGTGAGTTGTACTAACAACTTCCTTTTAAAAGAAAAAACATTATAAGAAAATATCCTTATAAAACTAATTTTAGAAATAATTATAATTTTACTGTAGATGCCTTGGGTCTGAGGGCGGGAACAGTTTGGGATGTTTTCCCTTGTCTGTACTGCTAGCTAAGGTCTCAATACTCAGCACATGTGACTTCTCTTCCGATAAATCGTACTTCTACCAAACAAAAAATCACTTCAATTTGTAGTTTTCTTACTCGTGCCATCTTATTGAGGGTATAATATCTTGTATAGTAATTTTACACCTTTTCAACAACAATCAATCATACGTTGCACAACACAAGCATTTGCAACATTTTATTTATTTTAACTCTTATTCAGTCAGACGTTGACTACAGAGTCTTGTCGTTGTTCACCAAGGACACCCTAAAACCTAAAACTTGGTGATTCATCAAAATACCGTGTGCTTGTTTTGAGGGAATAGAACCTATGATTCCACACACATGCTTCTTCTGCATTTTGAATTTTGCCAAAGCAAAGCAAAGTCGTGTGCTAAAAGAGTTTCGCTCGGCAATAAATTTAGTACCAACCAACAATAAAACAGACAACTGAGAAGTTTTACGGTCTCATGTATGTGAAGCACAACAATTGTCGGTAATACACTCCAAAACACAATAATAGTGGCTCATCTGTTTGGCACGGGATTAGATAGTAGCAAATAAAGTTTCAAACTACTTCACAAATTTCACATGATTTAAGTAGGGGAAAAAACAATAAAGCATTTGGCAATAATATCAGAGATATACTTGACATCAAAAATATGTAATGAAAGAAGAATAAAAGAAAGTATTATTGCCATAGAGAAATTTAAGTTTCAGAAGCATAATTCCCCAAAGTCCAACTAAATCCTTCCCATCTAATCTTTCACTAGCTATCACGAAATATTCAATGGAAAATGAAATTTAGCGCTCTATCTGTATGGTTACATGACTGATGTTATAGACCCGTTTGATGTAGTCTATAACGTTGTCCAGCACCACGTCTGCATCTGCTTCACGTCTGATTTTAACATGACATGCTAGTAAAACCTTTCCAACTGTAATGGCCCATATGTGCAGTTCATGAACAGCCACTACGTCTTCAATATCCAACAGCCCCCTTTCAAGCTTAGTAGCATCTATCTCACGAGGTGTGCTCTCCATCAGCACTTCCAAAATATTTCGCAGCATATTGATGGTTGTCACCAACACTATTACTGAAAATATTAGAGTGCAAATTAAATCAACTATTTGCCACTCGGGTTTATACCATATTACTGCTCCACCAATCATTACTCCAATACTCTGGATAGAGTCTCCAAGGACATGGAGATAAGCCCCCTGTACATTTATGTTCCATTGCTTCTTCTTCTTAGTTTTTGATTCATCAAGAAGAGATTGAGTAAGCTCTTGGTGATCATGATGGTGCAAGTGATCTTCATGAGTATGGATATCATATTTTGAATGTTTTTCCCCGTGACGGTCTGTGTGATCATGTGTGTGATGGTGCTCATCTTTTGCATGTTTTGCATCATGATGGGCAGAAACTGTAAACCCATGACCGTGGCTGTGGCTATGGCCATGTCCGTGCCCCTCGTGCCCATGTCCATGTCCATGTCCATGTCCGTGACCGTGACCATCATGTCCATGGCCATGATCATGACCCAATAACAAAGCCATGATGATATTAACCACAAGACCGAATGCGGAAACTAAAAACATTAAGAAACCATCCACGCTTTGAGGACCAGCAATGATTCTATCAATGGCTTCATATACCAGAATACCAGCAAGCAGCCATATTAATTGGATAGAAACCAAGGCACCAAGAATTTCTATTCGGAAAAATCCATATGACTGGCGAGGTGTAGCTTCCCATCCAGCAGCCCACAAAGAAAATAAGGAGATGGCAAAGGCAGCAACATCAGAAAGCAAATGTGCTGCATCAGTCAGTATAGCAAGACTGTTAGCTTTGATGCCACCAACCACTTCAACAGTCATAAAAATAACACAAAGGATCACTGCCATAAGGAGCTTTCGCATAGAAGTTGATCTTTCTTCAGAATCCTTGGAGATGGATCCGGCATCTGCAAATCCACATGGTGCTTCCCCACAAATCTTTCTTGCGCCATCAGGAAGATCTCCACTGATCTCAATAACTTGCGTTTGCTGAGAGCTTTGCGCTTCCATCTACAAAAAATATAACATTTCTTGAGTTAGAGAAAAAACATAATTCTTCCAAGCATTAAACAGAAACAAGTAAACATATCAAATATCAATAAATTTTTACAGTGCTCAGAGACAATTTGATCCCACGGGACACTACTCCAGCAGTAGAACAAGTATCTAAAAAGAAAGCTGGCCAAAAAGTAAGGTTTATTGATACCAAGCTGACCAGCTGCATCAACCATTATCCAATTGCACATCTATGACCTATATTAGTTGCAATGGAGTTATGAATCAATTAGAGCTCCCAGTGACATTCTTTAATTTTTGCAGTAGCCCACATGATCTGTGTCTCTTTGTCTATGCTTAGTTTTTAATAACTAGGCAAAAATTTAGTAGTCTGAGTAGAAAATCAAAGTCAAATATGATCATTTTGAGAGAATGAAATGTAATTCTTTTCAGTGAAAGAGTTAGATACAATCCCTTACGGGCAGAGTCAATTGAGAAAATTGCGGCACAACTCTCATATTGGCAGAGCCAATTGAGTAAAATTGTGGCACAACTATACCAACATAGATGCTAATAGAAAAAAATAGTAAAATAAGTAGACCTCAACCAACTGTGCTTAAAGAATTGAGTAATGCTTAATCCTCCTAACACATACTTCTTCTACAAACCCTCCTAATATTTTATAGATAAAGTACTAAAGGAAAACAAAAATATTCAATATTTTGGAAACAAACTGTTAATATCTTCTTAGTTAGAAGAATTGTTTGGAAGAATACGACCAAGGATGTAGAAATTTTCAAAACAATACATATTTCAAATCACCATTTGGCAGGGAAAACATTATTGACAAATAGCAAAAATTAACAAAAGAAACTGAAGGATAAATTTGACGCATACAGTATGAATATTCCCCTTTGGACTATGAATAGAACAAAAAGAAAAAAGGTATATTCCTTTTGCATTCAAAAGATATTTGCGTCTCTATGTTCAACTATAGGCAATTGAAGCTATACATCAAACCCCGGGTCAATGTAAACTGATAAGAACCTTAAGAAAAGTACACATCAAAAGTTAGGTGTTGTTTGAGAGATAATCAAGAGCTTATAAACCCTACAGTAAAATCCCCCTCTTCAAATGGGGGCTTTGGATGGTGAACACAAGGATCTGGAAGATATGGAGAAGATGCTTGAGAAATGGAGAATGGAGGCACAGAAGAGAGGGATGCCTACGAGCTACAGGTCAGGAAGACAGAGGAAGTTCACCATGAAAACTCCCTTCGTTTCACAATGATTGTTGATTAAAGTTTTTTAACACAGATTAAGAAGAAGAACAAGTATAGCACTTATTAAAACAATTTTACCGACCTAGCCTCACTTTTTCAATAAATGCATTTCTTTGAATGAGAAAGAGAGTAAATAACTTCAGTATAAATCAGGGCGGGGCAAATTAATACTTCATTGAAATGTAAGATCAAAAGAGAGTCAATTTGGAAATTTTTTACATAGCCTGGAATTATTGTGGAACAGAGGAAGTGCTTAGGTTGCTGTGTGTATTCTGTAACAGTCAGATTCTCAATCTGCTTAAAACCATGATTCAGATGACTAGTGTAGAAGGTTGCTAAATTCCAATTTGCTCAGGCAAATATGCTTCAGAACAAAGGAAATCCTTTTTAACTTGAGGTGAGCAAATAAGTATGACTGTGAAACTGTAAGGCACAAAATGAAACTCCTACTAGAGAAAGATACATTAGGAATAGGTCAGAACATACTGTGACTAAGAATGCGTAAAATCAGAAAGCCTTATTGAAATTGCAATCCCAGCTCAAATACTTATAAAATTAAGAGCTTTATGATGTAAATCTATGATTAGAAATATAAGGGCATTGATGCATGATAATAATTAGGGTGATATGATTGACTAATAAATTTAGCTAAATATATTTTACATACAGAATTTTCGTTGCAATTCCGTGAATGAAACATGACAATCTCACTACGAATGACTAATTTAAATGAACTAACATAGGAAAAACAGATTTAAAACCCAGGACTTAAGAATTTCACTACAAAACAAATAATTAAATGCAAGCAACTTGTAACATACAATAGCAACATTTTCCCATTGATTGCCAAAATGAACAAACTCAGAAAGAATGAAAACTTCAAGGGAGAAAAGCTTTAATTCAGACAGATGTTCGGTGATGTGTTTCAGTAAATGACAAGCCCCAAAAAGGTTTACATTCACACTACGAGTAGGGTTTGAACAAATAGTATCACAAGTGTAGGAAAACCCATACGCATCAATCATAAACATCAATTCCTTTTCAAATCATTATTCACAAAATTATGCAACGCACTCGTTAAGTAGGCAACAAAGTCAATGAATCACAAACATACTCCAAAAATTCAAATGAACATGAAACATAAATCTACACCAAGCACGGCAGAGCAACCCGCAGAAGACCTAGACCTCATTGCATAATACAAGGAATATCAATACAGCAGAGGGGAGGGGGGGGGGGGGAACCGGAACAGCCCTTACAGCCCTCGAGAAAAAATTTTTTGCCAAAATAACCCACTCACAAAAAAACAAGCAATTTAAGCGGTGGTTTTGATATACCAACAC
>Ga0099822_1004249_pt1 | contig 18593 bp, 9 predicted proteins | sample CowpeawhiteBW_FD_76839 | JGI IMG/M metagenome (GOLD analysis project Ga0099822, IMG submission 76839) | Root nodule microbial communities of legume samples collected from California USA - Cow pea white BW | ecosystem: Host-associated > Plants > Roots > Nodule | place: USA: California | collected...
TATATATATATATATATATATATATATACTAATTTAACTAAAACATTGTACTAGTTTAACCAAAGTATTGTGGTCTTGAAAAAAAAAAGATAATATATGTTTCTGTTATGTCTCCTCACTCTTTGAGGTGCATTAGATGAAGTAGTTCTTAATTAATACAAAATTCGAATTATTTAATTAGCTATTTCGAAATAAGTCAATGTCGAAATAAGTAAAGTCATTATTTTAGACTATTAAGAAAACAAATCTATTTTTTTTAAATATTAATTGCTTTGGACCTTCAAGAAAAAAAGTCTCAATTTTTTTAATATTAATTACTTTAGGTTTCTAAGAAAAAAAATTTCAAAATATTTGAAAAATTAAATTTAAATAAAACTATGATATTTTATTTTTGCATAAATTGTTTTATTGGTAATAAAAATACTTCAATCTTAAATTTGTTTTATATATTCAAAATCTTTGAATCGTCCGTAAATTCAGGCATAAAATATATTGATAACTTCAAATGAGGTATGTTGATAACGATCTAGTTCACACAATATTGACTCAATGTAAAGTCATTACTTTGAGCCATTAAGAAAAAAAATCTTAAAAACTATTCTTTTAAATATTAATTGTTTTAGACCTTCAAGAAAAAAATCCTAAAACTTTTTAATACTAATTACTTTAGGCGTTCAAAAAAGAAAAAGATTTCAAAAACTTTGAAAAATAAATTTAAATAAAACTATGATACATTTTCACATAAATTGTTTTATTGTTAATAAAAATACTTCAATCTTAAATTTACTTTATATCTTCAAAATCTTTGAGTCGCTCATGTATTCACACATACAAATATATTGATAACTCCAAAGAGGGTACGTTGATAATTGATGTTTCATATTATCATTAAGCATGATTATAGAGAGTTTACAAAAAAAAACTTTTAATAATGTAATTTTCTACACAAACCATAATGTCCCTAGAAAAGATATATAAATTATTGGTTAAATTACTCTTTTGATCTCTCTATTTGTCAAGAAATTTCAGTTTGGTCCTCAAGTTTTTCGTTGTCTCAATTTGGTCCTCATTTTCTTAAAAATAATTCAATTTGGTCTTTGTCGTTAATTTTGACCAGACGGTGTTAAAGTCAACGTCGCGTGTCAATTTTTGGTTTTTTTGAATTTTTGAGTTTTTTTAAATTTTTTGAACTTTTTTTATTTTTATTTTTTACACGTGTCACTTCACAGTTATGCCACGTATCAAAATGACTCAATTTGGTCCCTACATTTATTTTTAGTTTCAATTTAGTCCCAATTTTTGTAAAAATGAAGCAATATTGTCCCTCCTTAGATTGACACTCAATCTAATCTTTGTAAACAACTTATGATGATATTTTTAATAAAATTTACGTTTTTATTAAATATTTGTAGAAATATTTTTAAACAAGTTTTTTTTAGTTTTATTATTAAACAAAATTAAACCCAAACTTAATTTCAAAAATTAACAATTTTGTCATCATATATAAAGGCATCAAGTGTATCATATTATACAAACTTAGTGAACATTAAAAATCAAATAACTTGTCACACATAAGTTTAGGAACTAAATTTCAAGTTCAAAACAAAACCAAAGTCTAATGGTTTGTATAGAATTTTAAGTTAATTTAAAATATTTATAGAAATATTTAATAAAAACGTTAATTTTAGTAAGAATATCACCATAAGATTTATAAAAAAAGTAAATTTAGTGTCAATTTAAGGAATGACAATATTACTTCATTTTTACAAAAATTGGGACTAAATTGAAACTAAAAACAATATAGGGACCAAATTGAGTCACTTTGACACATGACACAGTTATGAAGTGGCACATTAAAAAAATAAAATAAAAATTAAAAAATTAAAAAAATTAAAAAAATAAAATAAAAAACAGAAATTGACACGTGGCGTTGAGTTTATCACTGTCTGGTCAAACTAACGATAAGGACCAAATTGAATCATTTTTAAGAAAATGAGGACCAAATTGAGACAACGAAAAACTTGAGGACCAAACTGAAATTTCTTGACAAATAGAGGGACCAAAAAAGTAATTTAACCTAAATTATTATATAAATAGGTAAGCAGTAATTATTGTTTACCAACCTTTATTTACTGTTGAATAACTTTGACCTTCTTAAACATGCACCCCCAACTAGGGATGTCAACGAGGCGGTTAAGGTACGAGTAGTAACTACCCCGTACCATACCCGTACCCATATCTATCGGGTATCCGTTATACGGGTACCTGCATAATTTTTTAATATCCACGGATATTCACGGGTACCCATGGGTATTTTCAAAAATATAAAAATAAATATTTAACAACATACTTTAATCGTAAATTCAAATACAATACAATACATAACATTCATAAATTTTAAACAAAATCCAAATAACCTATTTAAATAGGGTTAAATGACAGTTTACAAAGAACTTATTTTTTTTAAAAAAAACTAATTGAGAAAAAAATAACTCATTCAAAATCAATATGTTGATATTTTAATCATTTTTTTTAATTTAAAACTAATTGAGAAAAAAATAACTCATTCAAAATCAATCTGCTTGTCTACATTATTAACCTTACCGATTCCACATAAGATTTTCATTTCATTTTAACAACTTTGTTAACATTTACATTTCATCTTAAGACCTTTATTTTGTTTCTGAGTGATCAGGATATAATGGTGTAGTATAAGTGTTCCCTCGAATTTTACAAAATGGTAACCGGTAATACCGACTTTTTAAAGTTGGTATAAAAATATTCTAAAAACCATTAGGTCTAAATTCGATTATTCCAGATTATGAAACATGTCCACTATGAGTGAGCAAAATGTGAGAGACATATCGAAACCAGAAAACCTGAAAAATAAAATTGGACATGGGTCAGATTTTAATGGATACAAATTAAAATGGATAAAAAAATGAGTTTAACGGGTATATATGGTCAGGTTCGGGTATAGATTTATTTTTTAAAAGATACCTAACCCGACCATTAGATATGTTATACTCTTATGTTAAAAGTAAAAAGCACAATCCAATTCTTCTATTGACTCCTTTATTGCCATTGTGCCTCACATTACCACACACCATGCCTCACGTTATCGCACACCATTGGTGCACCTTTACTGAACCTTCACGTTACCGCACACCACAGCCCCTCCCCTATCTTTACTCATGGTTCCCATTTCATGTTCAGAAAAAGTAACTTTTTTATTCCTTATTTCACATAGTGAAGAAAGAACCCTAGTTTGTTTGCTTGGTTTGGTGGGGTTTTTTTCTTTTTTCTTGCTCTACAAAATTGTAACATTTGAAAAAACTGAGGGTTTCAGGTGAGTAAATTATACATTGCTTTCATTCATTTCCTCACTTTCATATCTTGCAATTCTATAATATTGTTATTATGCACTTTGCAGCTCCTCAATTGTTTCCATCATTTCAGCATTTTTCACGGTATCAATCTCACTCTTTTCTTCAACTATATTATTACTTTAATCCTAAAATTCTATTTTAAACAACTATATTATTACTTTAATCCTAAAATTCTATTTTAAAGCTAAAATCTTTTGTAAAATTTTTAAAATGTATTGCTATCACCGAGAAGAGTTTATGATTTTAAGAAAGTTTAGATCATATTTAATAAATTATAGCTTGAATGATAATATAATGTTAAGAGTTATTTATTTAAGAAAGTTTAGATCTCTATTTAATAAATTATAGCTTGCATACGGTTATAAAAGTATACGGTTTTAAGAGAAAGTTTAGATATATTTAATAATAATATTTTTAAGAATTAATGTGATGTTATTATGTATTTTAAGAAGTTTTAATGTATGTGTTACTATTTTTTAATGATTTTTTCGTTTCCTTTATAATGTGAAACATTTTTTTATTATCTTTCTCATGATTGATTGAATATAATTTTTTTTTTCTGAATAAAAAGAGCATGTTGCTTTTGTGGTGTTCTCTATTTTGCTAATTGATACGTGTCTCCTAAAATAAATTACACATATATGATTGGTAGTTATTGATTATGATTTTTTCATTATAGTTGTAATGGAAAGACATAGCTAAGAATTGCCTCCAAGTTCACAACAATCTAACCTGCCAAACCCTACAACCGAACCTGTAGGAGGGGAACATGATGTTCCTCATTCCCAAAATACAAAAAAGAGAAAACCAAATGATAGTGGTAAGAAAACAACCTCTGTTGTTTGGGACCACTTGACAAGATCTCTTGAATCCATAGATTCAATTGCAACATGTAAGCATTGTGGTAAGCGATTTAGATGTGATCCAAAGATACAAGGAACATCTAACCTTCTTAATCACCTTAAAAGGGTGTGTCCTAAATATCCATTTGTTGCCATTAATGACGCCAACCAAACAAGTCTCACCTTTAAAAGTGGTGACAATAACAGTCTCCTTGCAACACCCAAAAAGTATAATGTTAAAGCTTGTCGAAAGGAAATTGCTATGTTTGTTATTGTGGATGAACAACCATTCAAGGTGGTGGAGGGTGAGGGTCTTAAGATCTTATGCAGACAATTACAACCTTTGTTTGTTGTCCTATCAAGATTCACCATAGCTAGAGATTTTTTTCAGTTGCATATGGATGAAAGAGTTAGGTTAAAGGAGTTATTTAAGTTAAATTGTGTTAGAGAAGCACTCACTACCGATTATTGGACATTAATTCAGAACATAGGCTACCTAACACTCACTGCACATTTCATAGACAATGATTGGAGGTATCAAAAAAGGATAATCAATTTTTCAGTCATACCTAATCATAAAGGGGAAACCATTGGAAGAAAAGTTGAAGAAATTTTAAGGGAATGGAGAATTAGGAATGTGTCAACACTCACTGTTGATAATGCATCATCTAATAATGTGGCTGTTACATATTTAAAAAAAAAAAAAGGATGAAGAATATGGGTGGATTAGTAATGGATGGACAATATTTCCATATGAGGTGTTGTGCTCATATACTAAACTTAGTTGTGAGTGATGGCTTAAAAGAGTTGCACAATTCAATCACAAGTATTAGGAATGCTGTAAGATTTGCAAGGTCTTCACCATAAAGATTTGCTAAGTTTAGAGAGTGCATAGAGTTTTCAAAAATTGAATGCAAAAAATTGTTGTGTCTTGATGTTCCCATAAGGTGGAATTCCACATATATGATGTTAAATGCATCTTCATCTACTTGTAGGAGCTATATTTTGGCTTGAAGAAGTTACTTTTTTTTGGATTAAAATAGCATTGGCAGTGAAGAAAATTGTAAAGGTGAGCTATTATATATATAAAAGAGAAAGATTTAGTTTGGTGACATGTTCTAATCGTCTTCCTCTACTTGTAGAAGCTATATTTTGGCTTGAAGAAGTTACTTTTTTTGCATTAAAATAGCATTGACAGTGAAAAAAAAAACTCTAAAGGTGAGCTAGTATATATAAAAGAGAAAGATTTAGTTTGGTGACATGTTCTGATCATCTTCCTCTGCTTGTAGGAGCTATATTTTGGCTTGAAGAAGTTACTTTTTTTGGATTAAAATAGCATTGGTAGTGAAGAAAACTCTAAAGGTGAGATATTATATACAAAAGAGAAAGATTTAGTTTAGTGACATGTTTTTATCATCTTCCTCTGTCTATAGGACCTGGAGCAACATCTTGTTTTGGCTTGAAGAAGTTACTCTCTTTTTTATTATTAAAGACAAATTGCAAGGAAACCATACTCAAGAAATATGATAATTAGATGATTTTTAGGTTTTGGAATTGGAATTGGAAGCAAAACTCTAAATACTAATGAAGTGTGAGGCTGGAATGTGATATATCTGGAGTCCCTATCATAATTACAATCACTAAGGTATCATGTTCTATCTTCTAATTAATGGTATAGTTATGGGTTTTTTAATTTTGAGGTTGGAATGGTTGTTTGATTTCTATTTCTAATTAATAGTAGTTATGGGGTTTTTAATTTTCTCATATGTTTGGTAGTACTGATGATCTCTTCATATAATTTAATTATTTAGTTTTTGGAGAGGACTACAACTAACGTGTCTATCTTTAATTGAATGACTTATTATTCTTTTTTATTATGTTAACATTAGTCTTAAACAAAATGAAACGATTTAGATGATGAAGGACCATTGGCCTTCTATAGAACAAGTCTCGAAAATAGACTTTCAGGCTAGACCAATCTTTAAAACAAGTAGGTCAAGGTTTTCAAATTAGTTTACTATAGATAAATGCACAAGACTCATGCTAAGTAATTGTGATGTAGGTCAAACTCATGTCTGTCAATCTGATACAATCCTAGTTACAAAAGTAAAACTTGCTAATAATTAATTGGGTTGTCACTTGCACTTTGTATTAGGAAAAACGTTTGTCCACATGGTTTTCAATACTAAATTATGAGATTATTGATTTGTAAAAAGACGAAATATATTTGAATGTTATGAGATGTATTTAAATGTTTCTCTTTATAGTCAATATCAAAGCCTCTAAGGTATTTAATAAACATGTTGGCCTGAGTTGGCAAAGTCAATTGTGATTTCCTTTTAAAGCACCTTCTCTGTTACAATGTACTAAGTGAAAATCTATTTGTTTGGTCTATTCATGGAAAGTTTTAGATAATAAGTTGATTTAAAAGTGAACTGTGTTAATATTGGATCAACAAGTGCATTCAACAAGTAATCATCCTTGTGATTTATTTGTTCACCACTTATGTTCTAGGAAGAAAGTGCATTAAATTAAGCTATTAAGAATAGGTATTTTTGTTTGATGTTTATAGAGTATTAGTAAGTATATCACACATCTGGAGTCCTTGCCATAATTAGAATCACTAAGGTAGTATGTTCTATCTTCTTTTATTGACTATGCATGTGATAATTTCTTATCATTTATGCTTTCCAGATTAGGAGGCACTATTCGTGGTTGCAAATATAAGTAGAGGAATAAAAAATGAGCTTTGTAGTTTCCATCTTAGTTAATAGGCAAGGGTATATATGTGCCATAACCAAGCGAGGAGGTGTAGGGTTAGATCGAAGCATGTATGTTCTTTCTTTTGTAACTGTAGATTCATTATTCCAACAATGGTTGATATACTTACAAAAACTATTAAATTTTATAAATTCAGTCAATATATTTATTTAAATTCGATATCTTTTTTATTATTTGTTGAAATTAAAATTAAATTCGAACAATCCGACTGTATTTAACCGTAATCGGTATTATCCATATCCAAAATCCGAAAACTAAAATGGTCGGATTGAATTTTAAAATATTAAATTTGGGTTATGTTGGATTGAGCATATTGAACCCGAACCCAATCCAACCCAACCACCGCTCACTCCTACTGTCCACATCGGATTCTAAAAGTTGTAATGATCGACTTTTGAAAACCAGGAAAGAAAGGGTGTAGAATCATCCGATATGACTAGGCTTGTGAAAACTAGGTTCACCACCTTGTGGAAGTTGGTGTTAACGGATTCTAAAAGACGTAAACACCGAATTTTGAAAATCGGTAAGGGAGGGTGAAACATCATATAAGTCCCGACTTCTGAAACCTGGTGCTACCAGCTTCTAAAACCCGATGCTACTAGCTTCTCAAAATTGATAACTTTGTCTCGATAGTCTGTAAGTGTCATTTGTGAGTTTTCTCTGATAATTTTCTCTATGTTCTTACTTAACCATTTGACATTTATTAATTTGACGTTAAAATCTCTATTACAAGTATGAACATCAATTATTTTTCTTAACTGCCATGACTTGACAACAAACATGTAAGCACAATAAGCATGCCAGTTACATTAAAGCATACCACTACCATGACCATGTAATTTTCAGTTAAATCTCCTTCCCTAGTCCTACGACTGCTCCTTCGGTCAACGTTCGCATATGCTTCAAAGCCCTAAATTTATTCTTTACTTATGCTTTAATTTTAACCTAATGCAGTGCAATGTACTATCAAATTTTTACCTAATTTTACCTATACCAAAATTAATATTCCTAGTCAGAAAAAAAAATCCACATAACCATATTTACTGTACACTACCATTAACAATTTAAACAATATTAACAATTTGGACCTATTTGATACATACTTTCAAAAGAACCCAATTAACTTAAAAATTAAGATAACTTAAAATCTAAAGAGTTAATTGAGATCTCTAAACACAAATAAAGATCGACAAAAGATTTAAACCTTATTAATATTATATTCAATATTAAACGTAAACAAGAGAGTCCAAGGCAACACGACTGTCAGAAAATAGTTTTGAGATAAAATTTTAACACAAATCTAATCTGTATCAATATTTCATAAAATATAGTATTGAATAAAAAGTAAATAAAAACAAAACTTAATATATTTGTTCAATAATTAGATTGAATAAATAGGCAGATATTAAAAAAAACCAACAACTATTTAACAATGTATTCAACCACATAACATTACACATGATGAGAATAGATGATGCACGTTGAGTGTCGTTGGAAACAGATTTATTCCCCCGCCTACCTACTTTCTGGATAATTTTATTTTCCTCCAATCATTTTCCGCACGTGCCACACGAATTTGCAAAATGTAGTTTTACCGGCCACACACTTTTATGACACAACAGTCACCACCATCCATTCATTCCTCTGTTTCCATTCTCCTTTTCTTCAATCATGACTCACTGTTTGTTCAGCTTCACGGAGACCCGGAACCGCTGCTACCGGTCAGCGTTCACCGGGTCGGGCCTCCGGTCCACTATCACAGACTTAAAAGACGGAACCATAATGCATTGCTGGGTCCCCAAGGCCCGAACCGAGGCCAAGCCCAACCTGCTCCTCATCCACGGGCTCGGAGCCAACGCGATGTGGCAGTGGGGGGACTTCATACGCCACCTGGCGCCGCTCTTCAACGTATACGTGCCGGACCTCGTCTTCTTCGGCGGGTCCTACACGACCCGGCCCGAGCGCAGCGAGCGGTTCCAGGCGGAGTGTGTGATGCGGGTGATGGAGGCGCAAGGGGTGCGGCGGGTGAGTGTAGCGGGGCTGAGCTACGGCGGGTTCGTGGCGTACTGCATGGCGGCGATGGAGAGAGAGACGGTGGTGGTGGAGAAGGTTGTGGTGTGTGGGTCAGGGGTGTGTATGGAGGAGAGAGACGTTAAGGAAGGGCTTTTCCCTGTGACGGATTTGGATGAGGCTGCGAGTATTTTGGTGCCGCAAACGCCCAATAAACTGAAGGAGCTTGTTGGCTACACTTTTTTCAAACCAACTCTCTTCAGCTGGTTGCCTTCTTGCTTCCTCCATGATTTCATCGAGGTAAGAAAATCCTTCTCAACTCTCCATGTTTCAATGTAAGATCCAATCATTTTCATGTTTTACTCTTTGTGTCTAGAAGGTACATGTTTTCGTCTCTTTAATCTTATCATTCAATTAGTGAAGAAGAAAATAGAAAAAAAGAATGAAAATTAGTTTGTGAAAGAAGGGGAGGAATTATAAATAAAGTGAAAGTATTACTTTTTTAAATCTGTATTTTAGAATTGTTTTTACAGAAATGGAGAAATAAAATAAGTTTTCTTATAATAGTGAAATATATATAAAATAATAAAACCTCGGAATTTTATGGCATAAATACTAAAACTAAAAATAACTATCGAGATAAAGGAAATATATTGTTTTAAAATAGATAACCAACAAGTCCTTGGGAATCAATAAAGTTAGTTATGAATAAAGTTGATAGATACTTCATATTGATATTATACTTAAAAAGACAGCAACTTATGTTTGGTTTCCCAGCTTGAGAGTAATCCGTCTCAAAACTATATTTTATGTTTTGTGTATATAGCATATATCTTTTAGTTTACATTTATGTATTTTAAAAGAAAATAGAATAGTTTGGTAGTTTTGATGATGTTCTTTCCCTTAATTAGATATCTCTCTTGATAGTTTACGTATTACAGTTGAACGTTTGTGATAATTTAAATTTTGATGAGAAAACAGGGAAAAAAAACTTTAGTTCTATCATACTTTTTGTCTTATACAAACTCAGGCTTTTTTTGTTAAAAGGGCCAATCTTAAAATAGATGAAAATATTGCCGCTGTTGTACATTAATTTTGAATATTTATATAAAGAAGTGAGAGATATGAAGAATAACGAGAAAAGTGTATGATAGAATAGTAATAAATGTGATTAAATATGTTTTTGTCCTCAGTAAATTTTGGAATTAGTCATTTTTTGAAATTTTATACCAATTTAGTCCTTCATCTTTAGAAATGCGTGAATTTAGTCATTTTTATCAAATTTTATAAAGTTTATTTGACATTTTAAACATATTTTGTGATAATATTTGAGTTAACATTGAAGTAAAAATATTTTAAACGGTGTAAATAATTTAAATACTATCATGAAATGTACTTGAAACGTCCGATAAATTTAACAAAATTTAGTTAAAAAGATTAAATTCACGCATTTTTAAAGATAAAGAACTAAATTGGTCAAAAGTTTTGATGAGGGACTAATTTTAAATTTCGTTGAAATTTGAGGACCAAAAATATATTTAACCCTGATAAATATATAAAAACCTTTATATACAAACACTTTTATCAATATTTATATATTTTTTTCAGTTCTTCCATTTCACCTTCATATTTATATTTCTCTCTTTTCGGCCCTTTCTCTAAAGTGTTTGAATAACATTTGGTTGTCCATTGATATTTTAATTTAATAAAAGAAAAGCAGAGAAAAGTGAGAGAAAACTATCTGCAATATATTGTGATTAGAAGAAAGAAATGGAAAATACAATGACATATATTAATGATAGATTTGAGTACAAATTATTGGATACTTGACGAGCGATGAGACGAAGAGAAAACAAAGAAATAATATGGAAAAAAATGTTAAAAGATTATAGTATCAATAATACAACTCTGTGATTAGAGATGATGGTAGCGTCTTTGGGACTCTATCCTTCCTCTCAATGGCGGATCTTCAGATTGTTTATTTAGTTTTTTAAGTTTTAAATTAATTTCGAATTTTTAAAAATTAGTACAATTTGATTTTTTTAGTTAAATTTTTTGAAGTGAAGTAATAATTTTTCATCAAAATTGACACTAAAATTATGTTAATTATATCAACAAAAAAATCCATCATTATTCACAATTTCAATGTTTATGAAAAAATCATGATCCAATTTAATGAATTTAATAAAATAAATTACATTATTTTTTTTTTGAAAATTAGGATCAAATTTAAACTAAAAAAACTAGATGACCAACTTGATATTTTTGGACTAAAATAAAAACCAAAATAATAATTCCAATTTTTTTATATAAACTAGTAAAATATTGTATTTTTTATGATAATAAAAAATAATAAAATTATAATTATTGTTATTATTATAATTACAAAATTAAATATAAATAATTTTTATAATTTTATTAATTAATTTTTATTTATAGCGATCAAGTTTAAAAAATAATTAAATAAAAAGATGGTTAAATTAAATAAATAATTATTTAAAAGAATATTAAGAAAATAATCATTTTTATTTAAAAAATAATTTAAAATGTCAAATTAAAATATAAATTTGAATAAAAAAATCTTTTTCTTATTTATTAAAATAAATATTTAATATTGTTTTGAAATATCAAATGTATAAAATATATTAAAAATATTAAATTTTTAAAAAATATATTTAAATTATATAAGTATAAAAAAATTTGGGAGAGTGACGACCTTCCTCAGTCATAACGTAAATCCGACACTGCTTCCCCTGTTAGTCACTTCCAAGATTTGACTTGTACAGTACTTGATCAATCTAGCTAATTTATTGCGAGTATTATGTACTTAGTTTTAGCTCTATTCATAGCTCAAAAATTGGGGTGGTTTAGTTTTGTAATTCTAGGAAGCTCTTTCTTCCGTCATCATTATTATTTTTAACTAGTTTAAATATATTTTTAATTTCTAAATTTTAGTACGAAATTGAAATTTATTTTTATTTTTGATATAATTTGATTTTCAAATTTTGAAATGAATAGATATAGTATTTCTAACTTAACTGTGTTAAATATTTTTAGCGTTTGAAATGACATTTCAAGCTAACATTTAATTATTTATATTGTTTGACATGTTCCAGTTCAAATGCTGGTTTAAAATACTGTGTAATATGAAAAAGAAAATAATGTCGATGGGTTAAGATGAATATACTAATTCATTTTTAAAATTTGGAAACCAAAATATATCAAAGTTTGAGACATGAATAAATTTTAATTTCTCATCCAAGTTTAGGGACTACAAACCTATGTAGCACAAGTACTCACACGGATACGACATACGACATGGACACGAACACTTTGATACGTGTAGTCTCCAAAATGTAGGACATGGGACATCTATATATTATATCATTATGATTATTTAATTTAACAAACAATATTTATATACTCAAAATCATTTATAAACAAGGTTAGTGAAATATAAAACATATTGTCACTTAATGAAAAAATGAATTTAATCCATCTATCTAATATCTAAAAAGTGAAAAGTAGTAATCATATTTGTTCCTTATTTAATCATAATAGAAATTTATAAAATAAATTTGTAAGTTTATAGGGTTTTTAAAAACTCATTGTATTTGTCCTTATTAACACTGCTCTAAAGTAGAGACATATAAAAATTGTGTTAAAAGAAAAAAAATATCTTTCAATTAGATGATTTGTCGTATGAGTGTCATATGCATATTGGTGTTTGGTGTTGGACACCGAGACACATAATTTGTGAGGCATGGCCGCGCTACGTACAAACATATTTAACTCTTTGTAATTTTATAGTAGAAAATAGTGCAGGGTTGATAGACTAGTTCGAGTATAAAAGTTTTATCATACATTTGATGTACATTTATTAAAATCTTATGTGCTGAATTTCTACTTGGCCACCCTCTTTGATCATGAGTTAAGAGTATTACTTAGCAATTTGATTAATTTATCATAGTTAAACCATTTATATAACTTATCAGTTTAGTTTTGGCTGTGATAAGTGGTTTAGTCTAGCAATGTGACTTCAAGCTTACTTAAAAGAGAAATAATAGCATGTTGTTGTTGTCTATGTAATGATTCAAAAAACGATGATGTTTCAGCTACCATTTTAGCTAACTAGAATGTAACGGTGTATATTTGTGAATGTAAAGGAGCCAGAATGGGCTTAAATGGGTGATTTTGGATAGACAATGTGCAGGGACTATGAACAAGAAAAGAGAGAACTGATCAAAGCCCTTGTAAAGGACCGCAAACTTTTTGACATCCCCAAGATATCTCAGGTTCTTAATGTACTTCACTCATGATTTTGTGTGTTTCAATAGATTTATATCAATAAGAGTGTGTTGGCTTCAATCTGTCTCTGTGTGCTAGTAGTTACATTAAAAGGCTTCATTTAATTTTGCATGCAGCCAACATTAATAATCTGGGGAGAGCATGATCAAGTATTTCCTTTAGAACTGGGACACAGATTGAAAAGGTTAATAACACTCTCACTGTAGTTGTTTGCATCAGTTTTGAATTTAGAACTCATTGGATTTGGATGACAGGCATTTAGGGCACAATGCTCAACTAGTTGTCATTAAGAAGGCAGGGCATGCTTTCTGTGCGGAGAAGCCCAATGAGTTCTTCAACATCTTCAACTCTTTTCTCTTGAATTTCCAGCTACCTCCAGAGGTCTCACCTTCAAATGTACAAAACAACAATAATCCTATCCTTTGACTTCAAACCCCAAAATATGAAACAAACCCTACAAACGCATTCTTTTTCCACTGTCTCCAAAGCAGAGGCTCATTAAATAGTTCATTGCAAAGGAGTTAGTGGCATGTTGATAAATAAGTTCTCTATCTTTATTTAATGAAAGCATCTTGATTTTTGTTTGCCCAATAAATCATTAGCACTTGAAACTCATTGAATTTTGATCACAGACATTTCAAACTCTATCCAATCCTCACATAGAATATCCATTTCAATACCAAGCATGATTTTTTAACTGATGGTCAACAGTTGGCGTTCAAGTAAACTACTGGTCAAAGAAATATATATTTTTACTCGTGTTTACTATATTAAGTTCAAGTTTGGCAAACTTAATTTGAGCTTAATTTCTACTTTGAAGCAAAACTTAGATTCTTGTTATAATTCGAAAAACCTTGATAAGAATTCTTATAACATAATCCAGAGTAAAAAGCTAAGTCAACATACAAAACAACGGAAAACTGTGATTTAAAATTGAGAGGTGATTAAGTACCTTAGGTTGTGAATATGTAAGGAATAATAACATGATATTGAATAAAGGAGATGATCACTGTTTATATGATTTTTTTTATTGTTTAATTTATTTTCTCAGGATTTTTTCTGAATCAGTTTTAAATTTTGACTTGAGTTGTAAACCTATTTTTTTAAAAAAGACCGTGACTTAGGCAATAATTGTATTATTGTTGCAGTCTTTCAGTCATTGACGTGATTGGCTCCCAGTCCAATCCGCAAATTTAGCTTTGGTACATCAATTTCAATAGGACTTAAATTAACGTCTTACATTACATTATCATTATCATTGTAATTTGAATCCGTTGAGCAAAGGCATTTAGAAAAAAAAAAAAAAAGTATGGGGTGGTTTGTGTTTGTTGTCCTGAGTTTGTTGGTTTCTGATTTTCCTTCATGCACGTCTTCATTGGTGCCCTTATGCAACCATGATGAAGCCTCTGCCTTACTTAACTTCAAGACCTCCTTCAGTCTCGATAGCTGGTGTGGATATGGTGGTTATTATCCAAAGACAGAATCTTGGAAAAAAGGTACTGATTGGTGTTTGTGGGATGGGGTGAGTTGTGACAAAAACTCAGGCCGCGTCACTGGTTTAGACCTCAGCAGCAGTTGCCTTCAAGGTCCATTTCATCCCAACAACACTCTCTTCAAACTCTCTCACCTTCAAAAACTCAACCTTGCTTTCAATTACTTTTCCGGTTCTCCAATGCCTTCTGGGTTTGGTCATCTTATCGCTCTTACTCATCTCAACCTATCTGATGTTGGATTTAGTGGTGTCATTCCTTCCAAAATATCTCACCTCTCAAAATTAGTTTCACTTGATCTCTCAAAGTTACAAGATATGAGAGTTGAACCAGCAACCCTTGAAAAGCTCATTGTAAATGCAACTCATTTAAGGGAGCTCACTCTTGATGGCCTAGATATGTCTTTGATTAAACCCCGTTCTCTGTCTTTGTTGCTTAATTTTTCATCCTCCTTGGTCTCTCTTGCACTTGGAGATTCCAATTTGCAAGGGAAGTTAGCAAATAACATATTCTGTTTACCCAATCTTCAACAACTTGATCTGTCGGAGAATGGGAAGTTGGAAGGTGAGCTTCCACAATATAATTGCAGCACTCCTCTTAGATACTTGGATCTCACTTCAACTTCTTTGTCGGGAAATATTCGGATTTTATCTAATCTTACGCAACTAAAATACCTGGCCCTTGCTTATAACGAATTCAGTGGCGAGATTCCATTATCACTTTCAAAACATCTCACTTATATTTATCTTTCATACAATAATTTCACAGGACCCATTCCGCAATGCATGGCCAACATCTCACAATTAAATTATCTAGACCTCGGTTCAAATAACTTCATTGGTGAGATTCCATAATCTCTTTTTGACCTTCAGCATCTTATTCACATAGATCTTTCATATAATAATTTTGACGGTGAGATCCCCAATTTGTTTGGTAAGTTAAGCAAATTAGAAGTTTTAGATCTTTCTATAAACAACCTAGTGGGCCAATTGCCACCATCGTTGTTTGGGCTCACTCAGCTTAGTGATTTAAGATTTCCGAAGAATAAATTAGTTGGAGCAATACCAGAGAACAACACTGAACTTTCTAATTTAGCTTATCTGGATTTGTCTGATAACTCGTTGAACGGAACAATTCCGTGTTGGTGTTTTTCTTTGTCATCGTTAACTAAATTACTCCTTGGTGGGAACCAACTTACCGGGCCAATTGGTGAATTCTCTTCCTTTTCATTGGAAATTTGTGATCTCTCTTATAACAAGCTGCAAGGTACTATCCCGGAGTCAATGTCTCTTCTCCAAAATCTCTCTGATTTGAGACTATCATCAAATAACCTGAGTGGCACCCTCGATTTTTATACATTTTCAAATCTTCAAGTGCTATATAATCTTGATCTTTCTCACAACAATTTTCTGGCTCTTAGATTCTTTGATGATGGGGATGAGTCCACCTTTTCCTTCCAAACATTCCGAAGTCCGCTCAAATCTATTAAGTATTTAGATCTATCTTGGAACCAAATTAGTGGAAGGATACCAAAATGGTTTAACGAGATCGCAAACAAGTCTTTGGATAAGTTGGACCTTTCACATAACCTTTTCACATCAGTTCATTATCTCTCGCCCTCACAGGGAAACATAAACTACATTGACCTTAGCTTCAACATGCTTGAAGGAGATATCCCCGCTCCCCCACAAGGCATTGAATTCTTTTCTGTCTCAAACAACAAATTCACTGGAGGCTTTTCTTCAGCTTTTTGCAATGCGACCTTCCTCCAGTTACTCATTTTGTCTCACAACAATTTGACAGGTAAGCTTCCACAATGCCTCGGAACCTTGACATACCTCTCAGTTTTGGATGTGCAAATGAACAACCTTTGTGGAACCATACCCGCAACCTATCTTCTGATACAATCATTGCATACGATGAATCTTAATGACAATCAACTGGAGGGACCATTAGATTGGCCTGGGGCTAAGGTCATGTGCAAACAATTGAGAGTTTTTGATGTTGGACAAAACAACATAGGCGGTGGATTTCCAAGTTGGCTACACTCCCTTCCAGAGCTGCAAGTCCTCGTTTTACGCGCCAATAACTTCAACGGTACTATCAATTGTTTGAAAGCCAAGCGCACCTTTCTCCAATTGAAGATTTTTGATGTCTCCAACAACAGCTTTCGTGGCACTTTGCCAACAACATGCATAAAAAACTTCAAGGCAATGAAAGAGGGTGAGAATGATGATTTGGAATATGTAGAAGTTCTTCAAAATTCATTTATGTACAACGATTCTGTTGTGGTCACGGTGAAAAAAAATGCCATTCACATGGAGAGAATCTTGACCACTTTCACAACTATTGATTTGTCGAATAATGGATTTGAAGGAGTGATTCCATCAATCATTGGAGAGTTAAAGTCACTGAAAGGACTTAACCTTTCCCACAACAATATCACTGGTCTTATTCCACAAACCTTGGGTGGTTTGGAAAATCTGGAATGGTTAGACATCTCCTCAAACATGCTTATGGGTGAGATTCCGAATGCATTGACCAACCTTCACTTTCTCTCTGTCTTTAACCTTTCACAAAACCAGCTGGTGGGTATGATACCAACAGGTAAACAGTTCAACACATTTCAGAACGATTCCTATCAGGGAAATCCCGGGCTATGTGGGTTGCCATTGTCAAAACCATGCCACAAGGATAAAAAGAAGCGGACAGAATTAGCAACCTTTCAATCTCATCAAGAAGAACAATTTGGGTTTGGTTGGAAAGCCGTAGCTATAGGATATGGTTGTGGAGGGGTATACGGAATGGTGTTGGGATATTTCACATTCTTCATTCGAAAACCAGAATGGTCAATCCATTTGATCGAAGGCATTCTTAATCAAAGAATGAGAAACAACAGCTACAAATCCAATTCAAATCACAATAAGGATCCTTTGAGAAACTAGACTCGGTCCACCCCTTCTATTGCAGGGTAAGTGAAATTTTACATTATATAAAATTTCCATTAATCCTTAATCCAATTATCGCAATTCTGATATTACAGTATATTTTTGCAATTGGTTTTTTGAAGATTGTTCTTGCCAGTGACTAAAGGATCAGAGTGTTCTTCAGTTATGCATAAACGTAATCTTCTTTCTGCCAACTATCAGTTGTTAGTTATTGCTCATTTATAATTAGCAACTCGGTTACTATGTAGTTGAACTTTTTGTATCAAATGAGAGGATCCAAATTTAATAAAAAATTCAGCATCATTTTAGTAGAACTTTCTTTATACATTATGTAGCCTTCATAATCTACGTTTGAGGAATAAATACCTCCTTCTGAGCAAAGTAATGAATCGATTCACCACCCAAAAGAACAAAAAAAGTATTTAAAAAACCTACATAATTTAAACACAGTTGGTTAAGGTGTTATAAAAAGTGTAACCAATTAACTAGTTCCTACATTTACTTAGATTCCACCTTCTCTTATTTGTAATTTATGACTTGGTTAATTGCCACAAAAATAGACCACACACCACAGATAAATTAATTGTCTTTCAACTCATAACAAGATTATAAAACTATAATTCTACTTATATAATATTTTTATTGTTTTACCGTCCTACATTAAAATTGATAAAAGTATAACATTATATATATATATATATATATATATATATATATATATATATATATATATATATATATATATATATATATATATATAAAAAAAAAAAAAAAAAATATATATATATTTATTTTTTATATAAATATATTTATATAATATATTAA
>Ga0099822_1004251_pt1 | contig 18587 bp, 7 predicted proteins | sample CowpeawhiteBW_FD_76839 | JGI IMG/M metagenome (GOLD analysis project Ga0099822, IMG submission 76839) | Root nodule microbial communities of legume samples collected from California USA - Cow pea white BW | ecosystem: Host-associated > Plants > Roots > Nodule | place: USA: California | collected...
CGCTTGCTTCGTGTCGCCAGGCGCTTCCTGTTGACATTTTCCTTCTTCTCCTTGCTATTTCGGGTCACTCATTAATCTGGATTTTTGGACAAAGCTTCCCATCTACAAAAAGGACACAAAAAAAATGGGGATTAGTGGTATATTTAGATAAATGTAACCCAAAATGTATTTATTTACCAAAGTAAGGTAAAATTGAGGATTAAGTAGGTTAAAAGCTTTGGAAGAGATGATTTTGCTAATGAAATATAGCTTGGATAATGGTAAAAATTAACATTATCAGTCTCGTATTTGAAAAGTTGATTTAACAATTTTAAAATTTTAATTATCAACGAATTTTACCACCAAATTTATTTTTGTTAGTAAAATCTGATAGTAATACAAATTTCTGTTACCAACAAATTTTTCCTTTAGTTTAATCTGTTGGCAATTACATACCTTAAACCTTTAGATGTCAATGTTCCAAAAATAATTTTCTATCCAAATCTGACAAGAAATTTATTATAAATTAAGTGGGTGAAATTTGTTAATAATTTAAAATATTTATTTCTGACATATTTGTTTGTCGGTAGAAAAAATGACAAATATTATCTGAGTGATATAATCTTAAAGGAAAAAGATTTGATACAAGTTATCTCCAATTTAATATGAAGGTCTGAGCATTAGACATTGTCACTTGAGCAATTCATGAACATTTTATAAATCTCTTATATAATACTAAATGTCAGCACTTAATTAGCATTAGCTTATTAATTATTCAAGGGATACATGTAAAACACACAAAACCATAAACCAATACAATTGAAACAAAACTTAAAAGTTTAATTTCAATGTGTGTGTGTGAAACTTTATAGCAAATACAATTATAACTATTAAATAAGATTTGTTTCAAAACGGATTAAAACTATTAAGAAAATGATAACCTAAATTACATTAGGTCATTTTCAACTTGACTCATTCAACTCAACCTAAAACATATATTATAATCTATATTTATTTGTATATAAAATACTTATACTTCAAATTTCAATTTAATATTTTTATTTTACTTTTATTTCTTTACATTTTAAAAAATAAATCAAAAATGAATTTTAGAAAATGGATTAACCAATATAAATTTTTTGAATAAGCCATTCCATAACTCTAAATAAATCAACATTATTGTATCACGATTTATCATAGGTCAATCTTAACCATAACTCTCAAATATAATCAAATTATTACAAGTTCACAACTACAGAATTTTACACGGCAATTAGAATAGAATATTTCTTCACAAGTTCTTTTGACAATATAAGGACAAAACTATCAAAGTTCAATCATTCAATTTTTTTTTTTTACCTTTTCTCATAAAATAATTGTTTTCCCTCTTTTTTACGTTTTAGTCACTGTTATCAGTTTTTTAAGAGAGTTAAAAGGAAACTAAATAGATATATAAAGATTAAAATATAAAAAAAAAAAGAAACTTTGTAAAGGCTAAAAGTATAAAAAAAATAATATAGTAACTAAAAAAATTACACAAATATGGAAATTATAAAATTAATTGAACCTTTTAAAGTGATGTATAGTGAGCCTTAATGAGCCTCGCCCACCATCAGCTATTGTCCCAACACAAATATTTTTTTTCTTTCTTTTTACACACCCCAATACAGATGAATACAGACACAAGATCAGACAACATAGTAATAATATAAACTATGAAAAACAACAACAAAAGCATGAGCATATCTGTTCCAAAATGTCCTGTACTTTCATAACCATAATAACCATGGGCCTCTCAGACTAGTCCACACCACTGACACCACACATTAAACAAAAAAAAGATGTTTTTTTCTCCTACATGTGATAACTCACTTTTAAAAATATTTTAAACCTTAAAAAATTATTTATATTTATAAAAAATAAACAATCGAAAGATAAATAATAGATATAAAATATGTATAAAAATTTGGTGGATATCAAATAATAGTGTCCTTAAATAAATAAATGCTGCCTTTCCCCACTTCACTCAGCACCTACTCTCACCAATCACCATTCATACCCAGATACTAGCTCCCAAAATTTTTAAACTAAACAAAAAAAATGAACTAAACATCAAACCAAGAGTTTGAAAGTTGAAACCCCCAAAGAAAGTTGCCACTCACAGTGACCAAGATTGCATTTTTACTCCTATTTCAGCTTCCTCAAACATCACAACACAACTCAGACCCACCCAAATGCCTCCCATTTCTTGCTTCCTCCTACTGACCTTCCTCTTCACCACTTCCACCTTGGACGTCGTCGTTGGAGCTGTAGGGGTGAACTGGGGCACCATGGCTTCTCACCCCCTTCCGCCCCTCAAGGTGGTGAAGCTCTTGAAGTCCAACAACATCAATAAAGTTAAGCTCTTTGATGCCAACTCTGATGTTCTTCAGTCTCTTTCTGGTTCCAACGTTGCTGTTACTGTCGGCATTCCCAACGCTATGCTAAGAAGCTTGAACTCTTCTAAGAAAGCGGCGGATAGTTGGGTCCATGATAACGTTACCCGCTACATACCTAATGGGGGCAGTGTAACTCGAATTGAGTGAGTCGGATTATTTATTGGTTCTTTTTGTTGCCCCTTTTCGTACTGGAGTTTTGTTGTGTTATTTTTTTTATTTTTGTTTTATATTTTTCATTTTGTTAAGTAATTTATTTAATTCTCAATGCTCTGTACTTTTTAATTGATTGATGATCGTGGCCATTCTAAAGGGGAGGTTTCGATTCCGTGTTTGTTATTGTGCCCATTGATGAGACATTCTGAAGAGTGAAACAAGCATCGGTGTCTGCATAAGATAGGTTTTTATATTATAGAACAATTCCATAGGTGTCAAGCTGCATGTTTTTATTTAAAACATACGAGGACTGTCGCATGCGGCATCAAAAGAGTTGCAACCCCAATAATATTGACCAAATGGTTAGCGCTCGATCCTAACAAAGATCGTCATAGGTTCCTAGCTGAAAGGAAATGAAAATAAGTAACTGCAGAATGCCAGAATCTGTACAGGGACCATTGATACTATATACCAGGAAGAAATCAGGATAATACCAATTTTCTTGAATTTACTGCTTTTGTTAGTGCCAATTTCTTGGTTCACTATACATTTGGCCTTCACTTCAGGAATACTCGGATCCTAGAAGCAAATTGTCAAAGCTGCCTTGGTAGGTAAACCATTTAAGCAAATAATATCAGGTGTTGTACTGCTTTGTGTATGCAGAAGACAGTGCAGCAGTTAGTGTTGTGCACAAACAAAATTTGCATCTTATTTTGACCTCAGAGGATACTCCCTGAGTGTGGGATGTTTTCAATAACCCTTGTTTGGTAGAGGGAGAGGAAGTAGGTGGGTGAAAAAGAACGAAATAAGTATGAAATGGAGTATGTTTGAATTAAGAGAGATAAAGTGGAAACAAGATTGTATGATTGTTGGTTTGAGAGAAAAGAAAAGAAGAGAATGTACTTTGAATAAAAGTACCTTGTCACTCTTCCAACAATGCTTACGTTTTCAAAACAATAGTAATTTTTTTTTTCTTTCTAAAAAATTAAAGCATATCAAACTTTTAACATAACCCTTGGACATAGTTGATTATGCTTGCAAACATAATCTGTCATGTTTGATAACACAACAGATTATGCATAGTTGATTATGCTAATCAATTATGCCAATAAACATAACCAGTTTGCACGCAAGAACATCAGTGGATTGAATGTTGGAGTAGTCATTTTGCCAGTTGCACAAGTAGCATATGAGGGTAAGATGGGATAATAAATGCACAAACATAATTTTGTCTCATTTCCTTGCATTTGAGAGAGGAATTTATTTTGTGTGGGGTCCACATTTTTTTTTCGTTTCATTTCTTTTCTACCAATCAATGCTCTTTCTCTTCATTTTGCCTCACTTCTCATTTTACAAACACAGTGCAAGGGTTTGTTTTTTTGGAAAACATTACTGTTTTCTTAGGATTGCATGCAAGGAGAAGAAAAGCTAGTTTACAAACTTGCCTATATAATGGTGCTGCTGCCATAAGAATGCTGGTGCTGTAGATATCTAATTCCTTCTATGCCTTAATGATTTACAAATACGTTAGTTTGAATAAACATCTTAATAACCTATTCAAGAATAAATAAAATGAAAAAAGTTCTTGTATTAAAGTTAATTTAACTCATGTATCTCAACTTTGTCATAAGTTCCTTCCCAGAAGTTGACCTTACTCCAATAGTCTTCCATGGTTTTGTGAAAAACTTGTTGTAATGGTTGTGATTTCCAATTGTCTTCAAGCTTTGGGATGTGCTTTGTTTCTGAGAAGGTAATTCAAGATCACATTCTATAATATATGGTTCTTACCCTGTAGTTGTAGAACAAGCATATTCTCCCTTCCATTGGTCACCATAATATTAGTGGAATGCTTTAGAAGGTAAAATGTAATCACATAATAGAATGCTCACCACTGGATAACAAAACCAATGCAGTGGTTAAAAAAAGCCCCGTTCATGTTCTAGTGAACAGTGTATTTTATCAATTTTGGGGAAGATGGAATGACAATCTTGTCTCATGTTATCTTGGTTAGGATTTAATCAGCTAACAGAAATTGGAACTAGCTACTAAAGAAATTCATCTAGGTAGGGCCACTGAGCTGCAATGTTGGATCTATTTTCTGGAATTGCAACTCAAACTTGACATAAATAAAATGAGTTATGTTATGCATGTGGTTCCCTCTTGGCATGGCTCTAAATGTGACTTTTGCAGATATGTTGCAGTTGGTGATGAGCCTTTTCATAAAAGCTACGGTGAACAATTTCATCCCTTCGTAATTGGAGCTGCTATGAACATTCAAGCAGCTCTAAAGAAAGCAAAATTGGACAGCAAAGTGAAAGTTGTGGTTCCCTGCAGCTTTGACAGTTTTGAAACAGGATTTAACACGTCCTCAGAAGTGCATTTCAGGCCTGATGTCAACAAAACCATGACCGAGCTCCTCATGTTTCTTGGTAAGCTAGGATCACCATTCTTTGTCACCATTTCTCCGTTCATAACCCACCTTGAAAACAAAAACATTTCGCTGGATTTTTCCCTCTTCAGAGAAACTGCACGCCCTCATAGTTTTAGCCATAAGACATACAAAAACAGCTTTGACTTGAGCTATGATACTGTGGTTACTGCATTATCATCAGCAGGATATCCTAATATGGACATTGTTGTGGCAAAGATTGGTTGGCCAACCGATGGGGCTGCGAATGCAAGCTCAAACCTTGCTGAAACCTTCATCAAAGGCCTCATAAACCACCTTCGTAGTAACTTGGGCACCCCACTCAGGCCACATAAGCCACCTCTTGAAACATACATTTTGAGCCTTCTTGATGAAGATCAAAGGAGCATTGCTTCTGGAAACTTTGAAAGGCATTGGGGTTTGTTCACTTTCGACGGTCAAGCAAAGTACCGGGTGGATCTTGGCCAGGGTTCAAATAGCCTAGTGAATGCTCAAAATGTTGAGTATCTCTCTTCCAAGTGGTGTGTTGTGAACAACAATAAAGACCTGTCAAATGCATCTGCCAGTGCTTTAGAGGCTTGTGCAAATGCTGATTGCACTGCACTATCTCCTGGTGGATCTTGCTTCAATATCAGTTGGCCTAGTAACATATCATATGCTTTTAATAGTTACTATCAGCAGCATGATCAGAGAGCTGAAAGCTGTGACTTTGCAGGTCTAGGTTTGATCACCACTGTTGATCCATCCATGGATCATTGCAGGTTTCCTATTGAGATTCGCATCTCTCATGCAGAATTTCACAGGCTGTGTAATTTCCAGTGGCTGATTTTGCTTGTTACAACCCTCTTGGCTGCAGCTTTTTCTGTTTGACATAGGTAAAGAAGAGGATCATTTTTGCATCCCCTGCCTGCTGTAATTTTGTTGCAGATGTATATTGTTGAATCGAAAATGGTTAGCACATTTTCTTTAATTTACACATGCAGGTCAAATCTGAAGGATGCCACTTTTCTCTTTTACTCATTGCATACATTTCTTCTGATTAATCAAATGCATGTAGCTGATATGAGATTACTATTTCCAGAACGTGAGTGAAAGAATTATCACAAATCTTCATGATTTACAATGCATATACAATTATGTCCTAACACATTACAAGTCCAATTAGAGGAGTACTTGGTTGCAATTTTCCTTTTTAAGTTTCTTAGTGATATATACTTAAGTTTCTCTTGTATTAGGTTAAGAAAGTTTCTTAATTTGCTTTTTTATATTTGAATTTAAATGAAATGCGTGGATGTTATAAATCCTTATACACTATTATTCAATCTGAGACTCTCAAGTAATTGAAAATTGTAGATTTCTTTTATAATGATTATTTTGCGTGTTGTACTTAATATAATTAAATTTGTTTGGAAAATAAAGATTTTATATGGATAGAATCTCAAATTAAAGTCTTCTTACATTTACAATGGTAAATATGTTATTTTTATTCCGTGTTTTGTTTTTGTAAATAATTGTAATCAAAGAATCAATCTAGGGATAGCGTTTGATCTTATTTTACAAGATAGAACTAATAAGAAGTTTGACTTATAAGAAGGGATGACTTAGTGTTGACTTTGAAATGATGTTATTCGTGTATGGAGGTTTTTATTTTAAAGGCAACTGATATTGTAATTTTGTGTGAGATTTATATTTAAAAAAAACCTTCGTTATAGATCTAGAATAAATTCTTTTATGTGAAAAATTATTTAAATAACTTTAAACAATATTTTAACGTGATTTATGAAAATCTAACATGAAAGCAAACACGTTGGCTTTCGGAAAAATCAGGTTTAATTCTCATACTAATGAATATAATTAGTATTTTAAATTCCAAAAAAAAAAATCTTATGTAATTTCCTAACGTATTCTTTATCTTTCTAATTCGCTCTTCATTTATTTTTACTATACCATACTTTATTTAACGATTGTCTTAATCTTAAAAATACAAAGGATAATTTAAGAAAAAAAACATGTATACTGTTTATTAGTTTTGCAAAAATAACTATTTTCTTACAAAAAAAGATAAGTAATTTAAAGTACCTTATAAATAATTGTAAAGATAGCGTGGGCCGATGCCTTGTGAAAGAGGTTTAAGGCCTTCAGTGCTTGGCCCATTTGATTTCACAGTGCTTTCTTTACATCACTTCACAAACTCGTTGCTAAAAATCTCACTGATTTTTCGTCTTTCGCGGTCCCAACGAACCCTAGATCGGATCATGTCTGGAGCATACGGTCAAGACGGCGGTGGCTCTGCGCCACCGTCATATGGAGCCAGCGGCGGATACGGTTCCGGTGGTGGTAGTTATGGAGGCGGAACCTATGGAGGGGGCGGTGCTGGTGGAGGATATGGTGGTACGGATGGCGGTGGTGGTTACGGAGCGAAAAACAGCGGAAACGGCGGCGGATATGGTGGTAACGATGGCGGAGGTTATGGAGGAAGGAGTGGCTACGGTGGAAACGATGGCGGAGGCTATGGAGGAAGAGGCGGTGGTCAAGGTGGCCGGGGAGGTGGAGGATTCGGTGGTGGATATGGCGGTCGAGGTTTACTTTTTGCTGCTTTTTTCAATCGTTCTAACTATGAATTTGTTTTTGCCCTATCGTATTCATATTTAATGTGAAATTCTGCAGGTGGAGGTGGAGGTGGCGGTGGCGGATATCAAGGTGGTGATCGCGGAGGTCGAGGTGGCGGTCGCGGCGGAGGCGGCCGTGGCGGCAGCGGCAGAGATGGAGACTGGCGTTGCCCTAACCAAAGGTATTTGGTTTCTTACTGTTTACATTTTGCTCTTGAAACCGTTTTTCTTTTTAAATTAGATATAAAACTGTGAGAATTTACTGCTTTTGATTCCTTTGTTTTTCATTTGATTCGGAATTGCTATTATGTGTAGTTGTGGGAATGTGAACTTTGCGAGAAGGGTTGAATGTAACAAATGCGGTGCTCCTTGTCCTAATCCGAATAGTTCCAATGAACGTGGTGGAAGTGGTGGCGGTGGGGGTGGTTTTAGTAGAGGGGGAGGTGGCGGTGGCGGTGGCGGTGGGGGTTATGGTAACAATCGAGGGGGAAGATCTGGGAACTATGATGGAGGGAGAGGTAATGACTATAACAGTGGAGGGGGTCGATCTGGGAACTATGATGGTGGAAGGGGTAATGACTACAATAGTGGAAGGGGTGGTAGTAATGACGGTAGAGGTGGTTCATATAGAGGTAATCAAGGTAGAGAAGATGGTAGCTACGGTCAAGTTCCCGCTCCTAATGCCCAATCTTATGGTGGTGCTGGTGGAAGCTTCCCACCCTCTTACAATTCTTATGGTGGGAATGCAAGTTATGGAACTGATGCAGTTCCTCCACCTTCAAGTTATACTGGCGGACCTAATTCCTATCCTCCATCATATGGGGGTAATGCCGGTGGTTATGGGGGAGATAATCAAGGGGATGGGCGGAGTGGTGGTAGATCTGGGCCTCCGTCTGGTTATGACAATAGTTATGGTGCTGGTAATCGAGGTGGATTTGGTGGGTCTCCTGCCGAGCCCCCAGCTGCAGTGAAGCAGTGTGATGAGAATTGTGATGACACTTGCGACAACTCTAGAATCTACATCTCAAACCTTCCACCAGATGTGTCAATTGAAGAATTGAGGGAACTTTTTGGAGGCATTGGACAAGTAATATTCTGATCTTTTTACATTAGAGATTTTCACAAGCTTTAGCTTTAATGAGTCATATTGTGAATTTTGTTTGATGAATCTTGTATATAATTAAGTGGAATGCTACTTTCAGTGTAGACTCGTGTCTTTTTGAAGCGTAAGCATATTGATGAGTTATATTAGCAATAATGTTTTATACAAGAAATGTTTAGTACCTTGTGGGGAAATAATAGTATTTTTCCTGACTATTCCTTGAAGGAGGCTTAATGTGTCAGTAATTCTGTTGCATGTTTTAACTATATAGGTTGGAAGGATAAAACAGAAGAGGGGCTACAAAGATCAGTGGCCTTGGAACATTAAGATTTACACTGATGAGAATGGAAATAACAAGGGAGATGCTTGTCTTGCTTATGAAGACCCTTCTGCAGCACATTCAGCTGGCGGTTTTTACAATAGTACTTAACTGAACAATTTCTTGATTTTTATCTTTCCGTCTAGCTTTTATATATATACCGTGTTTCATATGTAAACAGACATTAATAATAAATATTTCATTTCAGATTATGATTTGAGGGGTTACAAAATCAGTGTTGCAATGGCAGAAAAATCTGCTCCAAGAGCTCCACCTGCTTATAACCAAGGGTATGTATTACAGACTGAATTATTTCGGACTTCTATAAGAGTATTTGTCACTTATTTGCATTGTAAATTGTTTGGTTGATAAATTATTTTGGGAACTGTCTGTAAATTTAGCAATCATGTGCTATCTATATTTATTACACAACTGATCACTGTGTTTGAATGTTTCTTTTTTCAAAAATTTATGTCTCTTCTGAAACTGAATATTCGGTAATTAACTGTTGTTCTATAGGGGCAATAGGGGTGGCTATGGTGGAGATAGACGCCGAGACAACTATAGAGATGGAGGTGGCTCTGGGCCTGATAGGCGTGATCATTATGGAAACCGTTCTCGTCCGTACTAGGAGCTTGGACATTGAACGTTTTATGTACTATGAATTGTGGGCTGAGGGTTTAATTATTTCAGTTGGCTGGTTTCTTGAACTGGAAGCAAAGAGGTAGGTTGTTCACTTACTTTGAGCAATACCTCTTCCGCTCCTTTTTTGTTTCAATTGTCTAGATGGTGGGTTTTGAATTTAGCCAGGGATTAATTTAATCATGTGAATGTTTTTATAGAGGCAAGTGGATAGTCTCCCAATTGCTTGCTGCTAAGGTAGGTGTTGAATATTTCAGGTGAGTGCCGCTTTCACGTAAATGTGCCTAATACTTGCTTGGAAATTCCTTGTGTCATAATGTGGATAAGTGCTTGCAGTTCTCGCTCATCCCATGTGGCATCTGGTACAAGCGGGTGTTGGCATTAATTAATAGAATGTTTTATGTTAGTCATGGTTCCATAAATCAATAAATCTTAATTACAATGTTTAAAGTTTCAAGTAAAATTGGTTGTTTGTAAGGAGAGAAGTAAATCGGGCTGCCAGTTTGCTTTAAAATTGAAGCCTTTTGTAATCAAATCTATCATGAGTTATTCTACCGTGGTCAGTTTGATCTCGAGGCTTTATGAAGTCTTGTATTTTTTTTTTTGTTTAAATTAGCTAAGCCTTTTAGCTAATTTTTAGCACTGAAAAGAATTCAATTTACTCTAAATTGTTTTTATTTGAAGTGTTGAAAAAACACTATTTCTATGAAATTTTTCTGTGTAGAGAGTTGCAAAGATGATGCATTTTTTATGGATAGAGCCGATCAAGGTTTTCAATCTAGGTTTTTTTAAATATTTTTTGGAGATTAACTAGATGAAATAGTTCCATATATTCTTTATTAAGTAGATCATGAACTTGTATTAATAGCTTATAGATGTGAAAAGAACTCTTGCATATACTTTGTCTGATGTATATAATGCAGAAGCCATTGGTGTTTAGTCTTGAATCCTGTTTAGCTATCTTATGGTTTGCATTCTTATTTTATATTTTTATGCTTTTGCACTGGATTTGGTCCCTTTGTAACTGTAATTTACCTAATAGCCAATAGGGAAGTCAAGTGTCTTTTGGACTTCATAATACGGCATGTGTTGCTTTTGGCAAGCTAACTATTGGAGTCCTCACTTCACAGTTGCTCTGCAATTCAAGTTTGGTTCTCCTTTTATCTTATAAAATTAGTACAGTTGCACTGCGAGTTTGTTTTAATGTTCACACATCTATATCCGGTGGCGTTTGCATATTTGGTACTTGCGAGCAGAACTTTCTTCTCTGGGGCTATTGTGGGTGACAAGTGTCGTTGCTTCTAAACCGTGCTTGTTCATTTAGTTCCTTATCAACGGATGCTATATATTTCAAATGTACTTTGACCCCTATTGTAGATTGTGTTAGCCTGTTTGATTTGTCGGTTGTGAATTTTTACTTTAAACCTTGTCATTCTTGGTTTCATGGGATGAACATTTGCTTCACCAGTTATTAAAATATCTGTCTTTTTGACCGTTATTTCGAAGTGTGGGTTCTCATGTTTTTGAAGTAATCATCGTCGTTGTAATATTTTACAGATAATTTGTTCGATATAACAGTCTTTATGAAATCCTGGAGTCCGACAGCATATTTTTTATTTTAACCAAAATTTAGTCATTTACGTACTGCGCTTGCGGGAACAATTTTAAATGACAGAGCACTTGGTGTAGTTTTAGGAATATGTAAATGCCGGTTCCGTAGTAAGACTTTCGAGCTGTTTTCAGATACTCGATGTAAGTGGTGAATGGTGTGTTTTAATGTTTTGAATAATATGGGTTGCATAGAAATTGAAAGAATTTGTGTTATTTACTGGGGAGATAATATTTCACCCGAAATTGTAGTGTTGGTTTACGGAGTTAAAATGTCTACTAAAATAACTCAATTTTGTTAAAAACTTTGTAAGTTGAATTACCAAAAACAATTCCGAAACTGTTGTTTGATAATCAACTTTATTTTGTTTAAATTCTAAATGAAAGTAGTGGAAGGACGTCGTAATAATTAATGGAAAGGAGCTTACAAAAGGAATTATTTAGAATAAATACGCAGGGAGGGATGCACGATCTTAATGTTACCCCAACCCAAGGCATACTATTAGTATTACGATTTTACTAATAGAGATACACAATTCCTAGATAGGTTTTAATAAATTTACACAATTCTTTTAAATTTTAAATGGGTATGAAATTGCAATATATTGTTATTCTTAATCATGAGAAAAAAATAATAATACCTTTCTAATAACTATCTTCGGAAACATTCTTTTTAAAAGTTTTGGCAAATACGAATATTTCACATTCTTAACCTTTATATGAATTGAATATCATAATCGCCTCCATTCCCCCTTGCTCCATTTTGTTCGTATGTATTATTAAACTTTACGAACTTTCATAACCATGACATATGCTTTTAGTCTAAATTAGTAAAAAATTAAAATATTAATTTGGAACAAGAAACCAACTTATCGCATTATTGCTCCTAAGTCAAGTCAATAACTTCAACGGAGCTACACAAATAAATTGTATGAATTTCAGTCTTTATTGAATAAATTCTACTCTGAATTTTATTTTTGAATAAGTTTTAATGGTAAAAAGGTGTGTTATTCACACTCCATTTCTTTATATTCAAACCGTTTTAAAATTTCAAACTTGAATCTAGTTCCAAAGACGTTGCCTTGACCGCCAAATATCTCTATTTCCCGCGCAATGTCACATTCTGACGAGCAGCTTTCCTTTCTTCGTTCTCTAATCCATGGCAGAAGGTTTTCTCTCTCCAACTTCGCTCTATCTATCTATCTCTCTTTGTATCTGTCCAGTCATCTAACATTTCATTTCATTTTTCGCAGTTTCTGCGACGCAACCATCAGATTTCTCGAATCGCTTTTAGTCTCCAAGGACGTGAAATCGTTCATCGAAGTTCGCTCCAGCTTGACGGACTTCCTCAGATCTGAATCTCTCTCCGTTATTCGCTCCATTGCCTCTAAAACCGTCCACGAGAAGCTTCTCGTTCTCGAATTCTTCGTCCGCGCTTTCGCTCTCGTCGGAGATCAACAGGTTTTCTAACTGCTTCTCAGTTTCATATTGTTCTATTAAAAAAAACGCTGTCTCGTTCCCTTCTCGTGTATTTTATCTTCTCTAGTTTCCTATTAAATCTCAAAACATCAAAACAATAACAATTAATACAAAATGTGCCGATTTATTTAGTTGCTATTAAACTACTCGCGCTAATTTTTTTTTTCTCGCATGTTTTCGGTTTCATTTATGCAAGAGTTGTTTGGCACTGAGATACGAGGCTTTAGTAATGCGAGAACTCAAGTCCGCTAGTTGTCAATGGCTACGAGTTTCGCCTGAAGAATGGTTAAGATTTGTGAAGGACGCGGTGCGCAACCGTTTTCACGCCGTTGCAGAGAAGGTAGGAGTGATACATATTAATTATATTTTAATTGTATACTGGAATCTTCGACATGAGACATAGCTAATGCTTTCTTTGAAACAAAAAATAGTAGAGTTTTGATTGCATGTAGTGAAACTGTATTTGTACATTTGAATTATTGAACCGTGCTAAGGGTATGTTGTGTAAGTAATTAGGATTTCATGAAGATGCTTTAACAGATTTAGATTCTATTTGGATAATTTTTTCTTTAATCAATTATAAGTTTGTAGAAGTAAATATGACAAAGTTTTTCTGAACGTAGCGTTCAGAAAATTTAGTTGTGTCCGTGTGCTTAATGTATGCTTGGCGATTAGGCATGTGAAAATGCTTTGTCGTGCCTTGAGAATAACGATGATCATAAGCCTGGAGGAGACATGGTTTCTAAAAACTTGAAGAGCATTATCAGTGAGATTACAAGGCTCAGGAATTGTGCAATGACATCGGTTTCTTCACGATCTGGTATCTCCTCACTCATACATTAATTGATTTTATTGAGCATTCTTGTGATTAATGTTCTTTTAAATGTATGTCCATCCCTTATTTTCAGCTTTGCCTCTATGGCACAGTTTTCCATTATTTGAACTAAAGATTTTGGTTGCAATAAGTAGCCAAAATTTTTTAAATTTGTGCAGCATATTTGGTCCTCTACTTTTGTGTTTGGTTATACAAAAATGCCCAGGTCTTCTAAGGTATCTTTTATCTCGAGATTTGCTTTGTGATAGGAGTTTGCACTTTGGTTACCTCGTGTACATTATTGATAATTTGACATCTTACCGTCTTAAGAGCATAGAATATCTTTTCTTGTTCCCAAATAGAACAGCTTTTATTTGTAATATTGTAAATAGGTTGAAGAGTGTATTTTGGTTAAAGTTTTCTAGACTATTCTACTTTGATGTTATTATTTACCTCTTTGTATTCTATTCGTTACTACAAATTGGTGTTCGTTTATTCCTACTCTTATTTATTTGTGCTTGTGGAGACCGAAGAAGAGCCTTATAATGTAATGTCATACACTTCTCTAGATGGTTATATAGGATATTGTATATGTTATTCCCATGGACATTGATGTAAAGTGGATTTTCATATGCTTTCCCGAATGGATTTGTGCTTTATGGGTAGTCATTTGTTCACTGTTAGTGCTGCTTCGTGATATTAGTTCAGGTTCAGACGGCAGAGTACCTAAAAAGGAAGACAACATTGCAGCAGAAGTCGGACTTACTCAACAAACAAAAACGATGTCTAGCAAGCACTTCTTTCAGAAATGGAATTAAGAGACAGAATATACGGAAGTTACATGAACACCAACGTCTCCTACTGATCAGCGAGGACGGCATCCAAATTTGAGGTCAAATGATCAATTTAACTGTGACTTCTTTTCAGTGAACTTATTCAACGCCAAAGCACATGAAGTTTTTTAAATTTCTTTCCTTCCATTTGATTGTTAATTCTTGGTTAGTTTCTGGTGATTTTAGTTTTTACGCGTTGAAAAAGCAAGTTGTTTAACCATATAACATGGTGGTACTACTAAAACTAACATTTTTTTTGTTATCAGTTAAAGCCGATGTTGCAGATTTCGAACTCCCATTCAAAGGTTTGAGATCGATATTGTAATTTGTTTCGTACTCTCTCCCCACTCTCACAAATATAGTAACATCTGTTTGGCTGGTAATATCTACGTGGACTCTCCATACTGCAATTAGCATGTATCCATCTTTCAAGGCTGCAACAATGTTCGATGGATGACCATACTATGACGTTAAACCAACCCTAGAAATAATCGAGCAATGGTGGGAAAGGGTTCGGCTTAGGCTAGCTTTTATACGATAGGAGGAGCCTAGCATGGATTATAAACCAAAGGTTTTAAGACTTGATTTATACCTTATCAAGTTTAATACTGTTAAAAAAAACATTTAAAAGTCTATTTCATAGAAAATTGTTAAAGAAATCTTGAAAATACTTCTAAATATATAAAATGCATCTTACATGTAGGTCTTTCTTTAAAATAAAATAACATACTTTAACAAATATCGCATTAAACATTGTTAGAGTGTAAATGTGGTATGAAATCCTGAATAAAAGACATGCATTTTGATTGAATCCAAGTGATAAAGGTTTCAGTTGAATGTGGAGTTAAGTTCGCTTGTTTAATTTTATGACTATGTTTTAGTTCCATATTTTATACATATTAAAATTGTTAGAAAATGAATTATAATTCAAAATAATAAAATATTATTAAACTTAATATCGCGTTATCATTTAATGATGTTGATAAGTAAAAGGATGTATGAGAACCAGTGATGGATGAAAATGTGAAAAGTCAAAATTATAGCAAGTTTTAGTACTGCATAAAAAATATCAATATATTTATAAAAACGAAGCTTATTTTCATATCATGGAAAATAAATAATTATTATATCACTTTTTAATTATTTATGTCAAAATATTTATGTAAATAGTTAATAGTCAGCTTAATTGAATTACATAATGTTCAAATAAAAAAATAAAAAAAAAACTTATGATATCAAGATCAATTAAAAATAAAAATTAGCTTATGATATCAAGATCAATTAAAAATAGAGTATTAAAACTGTTTATATAAAAGGTATATAAGAGGATCCTTGTGTGTGTCAGCTCTGATCAGGATTCAATTTAGTTTTTTCAGTACTTTTTTTTATGATTGAATTGGTTTGTTTTAGAGAAAGCAATATTTAAATTATAATTTCATGTTTAAGCTAGAGATATAACTATAAGTTGTAATTAAGAAATCCAAGTATCAAATCGTTTACACCAATAGCTTTTGGTATGATAAATGTTAGATGTTAGTACGTAGTAAGGAATGATTGAACATCATTTTAAAATGGATTCTACCGTAATATTTCTGATAAAATATATAAGTACTAAAAGAGCTTATACAAAACTATTCACTAAAATTATTCATACAAAATAAATTAATAGTCTATACTTTACCATTCTATATAATATTATACACCAATATACTAATTGTTTGATCAGCTTGATTTACTAAAATATGCAACAACAAAAAAATGTGTATGATTCAGAAAATTGTAGAGGTCTAAAAAGGTGTGAGTGAAATCAATTTGTATCCGACATTATTCCATAGCATTTTTCACGTGCCTTGCATGTCTAATTAAAATCAAACAAAAGAATTGACTGGAATTTTCAAACTTTTAATACTCTGCGCCCTGTCCACGGACTACGAGTTCTTCGTATGTTTAGGTTAAGTTTGAACTGTTTTAATTTGTTATAAAATTCAAACATAACACAATTAAATTTTCAAATTGCATTACATAATAGATGCATTGAGTTAAGTTTGTAGTTTAAAATCAAGTTTAATACTCAATTTATATTTAATTAATTTGAGTTGTGTTCCATTCACAGATTTAAAATAATTTTGACCCTCTTACGAAAATTTATACTGCGAACTTTAATGGTAATGCTAAAGTTTTATAATTTTGCATATAATTATGTCATTAGTTTTATCCTGAAACTTTTTAAATTGTACAGAATCTCACTGTTGCACTTGCACTCATTGGAAACCTTATGGCCGTCCAAATTTCCATCTCAATTTTATAATTTCTTAATTTTTCTTATCATCTAATATATTCAAAATGGGCGGTCTAAGTTGATAATTATTGGAATTGAGGTTGCCCTGCAGGTAACAGATCATGATCATGTGCCTCCTAATTATTAATATTATTGCGCAGAGTTTGGTCATATGAAACAAACAAGTTGAAATTTTACGACGATCACATTGGGAACACAACTCCATCAACTCCTGCAGGTGAATTCAATTTCAACTTATAACCCCATGGCTACCAAATTTCCTGTCTTGCTTCATTAGTCAAACCCTACCTTCAATTTCGTAGCTGCTGCCTAATAACCTCGTCTCATTTGTAAGACCTGGATAAAAGAATGTTCAACCTTTCTTCCGCTATTCCATATTCAAAATCATATTACTTAACAAACCCTAAATCTTAAACATCTTTACTTGATAATCTTTTCAATTGCATTATCGTTTTTTTATTCTCTTAAAAAACATATGCTTATATATTATATATTTATTATTTCAAAGAAACTTTTGTTTTTTATTTTCTTCGTTATTCTCCACATTTTGTGGAACCTAAAAGTTTAGATTTGGACAAGACCCACACATAAGGTTAGAAAATATCATCATTTTCAAGAAAATATGGTAAGATTATGCATACGGATGGATTTTATTGTCTTCGGAATCAAACACAAATCTTGACTTTACAGGAGCAAAACGCTTACTAGCTGGGTGGAGAAAGGGATTTAATATCATCAAATTTGGAAAATAATGATAGGATTTGTAGAATATAAGCATTTATTTCTATGGAGTTCTGTATGTTTAATCTTTTAGATTGATTCGTATGAGTCAATTTTGGGTTACATGTAATTCAGCTAGCACCGCTTAGAACACTAAGAATAACTTACTGTGTATTTGATATTGGGAAAACCATAGGCGATGAGATTAATGTAGGTGGTTTAACGAAAAAATAAAGTTATCTTAGACATGTGAACTTTGATTTTAATATATAGATTCATTATGTTATATATTTTTTCATATATTTTTACTCAGTTTTTTATTTTTCTTATTTTATTTATTTCCTTTCATTAAATACTTTAACTTTTACCTTTTTCTAATATAGTTTTACTCATTCATTTTATTTTATTTGAATTATAACTTTGGTCCCTATTTTCATAGCAAAATATTAATTTAGTTCCTCTATTTTTTCTTATCTCAATTTGGTTCATATTTTGGAAAATTTGATGCAATCGAGTCATTTTCATTAGTGGTACAGTAACAACGTTAAATGAGGTGTTATGTGTCAATTTCAGGATTTTTTGAAATTTTTATTTATGTTTTTGAATTTCTTTTAAAAAATAAATAATTTATCACGTGTCAAGATGTCATCATGTCATGTGACAGCGACAATGCCACATGCCACTTGTATGTCAGGTGTTATTTCCACATTCTTAATTTGGACCCTTTATTTTAATTTTTGTCTCAATTTTTGTAAAAATTGAGTAATTTTGTCCTTTTCCAAATTGAAACTGTAAGGCCCAATTATTTCTGTCATCTTAATTTTAAAGGCTGCCCAATCTTTTGGGCCTAATTGGGGTTGGCCCAATTCAATTTCTGACCTAAGTTATCCCAAAACCCTAACTTGTAACCACTCTTCATGAAAACAAATTTCCATACACCTCTTAGAGCAGCTGTCATCATCCTCTGCTAGGGTTTGGAGAAGTCACAGTCTAGCAAGCTCAGCCTCATTCTTCCGTTCCGCGTAAGTCTCTCTCAACTCGAGCTCTATGTTCGTTTCGTCTCTTCTTTACGTTCTCAGTTAGAGCTTTCTAGTGAGCTCGTTTTGAACTTGTCCTACTGGTTTCAGTTCGCGAAGCCGTTCCTTAAGCTACTGTCCTTCACCG
>Ga0099822_1004256_pt1 | contig 18576 bp, 9 predicted proteins | sample CowpeawhiteBW_FD_76839 | JGI IMG/M metagenome (GOLD analysis project Ga0099822, IMG submission 76839) | Root nodule microbial communities of legume samples collected from California USA - Cow pea white BW | ecosystem: Host-associated > Plants > Roots > Nodule | place: USA: California | collected...
TATAAAAAAAAAAAAAAAAAAAAAAAATAATATATATATATATATATATATATATATATATATATATATATATATATATATATAAATATATGGGAGGATACTATTGTCATACAAATAGAAAAAAAATTATCCGGGAGAGAACACACTTTACAATGGTAATTGAATGGTCAATAAGGTCATGAAAGTAAATTTAATGGAAATTGTTGCAAATATTTACATTTGTGAAGGGATGAGATTTGGCTATTTAATCGCAAATCCATCGCCTCAAATCTGTTTAAATCTTTTTATGTGAATATGTGGAAAGTGAAAATTCCGTCGTCGCAAATTTGCATATTTACAAAATTTGCACATACGAACACTTTGTAAGAGTGTATTACTTTGGAGATTGGGGAAGATTGTGAAGATGAATTTGTAAAGATTTGAGTGAATAAATTTTTGTATTTTTTTTTGAGTGAATTTAGAGGGTAAAGTGAGTGAATTTGAAAATAAATTTTATGAAAGTTAGTGAGAGATTTGATTGATGTGATAGATAAAATAAATTGTAAAAATAGATAAAATTAGAAAGTTACCAAAATACCCTTGATGGAGAAAAAGAATAATTTTGTAATTTGATGTTATAAAAATAATTAAAAATAATTAATACGAATTAAAAACACAAACACAATTAAACAAAATGAAAACTCACACACACGACACCGGTTATGTAACCGATGTCACTCTTCCTTTTGCATAGGCGGTGTCACACACTACACCGCACCGATTATATAAGTTGTGTGCATCCCCCTTCAATGAGTCTTCCTCCACCACATCTACCATCTTCCTCCCCCACCATAGCCCACCACGTCTACCATTTTCCTCCCCACCACACCCCATGTGGCTTTTTACACTCACAAACCCACACCACACACCAACACCAGCACATTTATTCGTGCAAAATGCAATTACAGAGCACCACCACACCGGTGTTTCGATTCACACACATACCACTTCTCTTCTTACAATGAAATAAGACCACCAAGGGTTAATTTCGTAATGTTACCCATAATACATTCAAATCAACTTCTTTTTGGGTGGATGGAATAAACGTTCCATCCTGCAAATCCGTACCCACCCACAAATTGCTACACATACTCTGTAAAAAACATAGACAAATTAAAGAATCCGTGCCAATACACATAAATAGTACCATCGTCTCAAAGGAACATTGCGTAAACCAAATATCTGCTTCCAAGTGTAATTGGATTCTAAGTATTTTAGAAATTTGGATAATTTTAATTTAGTTTTTATTAAAAAAAATATTTTATTAATTATCAAAAATTATTTTTATTTTTATTTAAGTATTTTTACGGATTGGTTCTTCTATTAATAAGATAATATGGTCGTTATTTTTATTTTTTTCTTTAACTTTTTCAAATTCTCTAGATAATTTGTTTATGGAAAAGAGCAAGTTAATTCACAAGACAAAAAAAAAATGACTACATGAGTAAATGCTTAAATATTTAATTAAAATTATTTTAATTTATTGAATAATTTAAATTCAATTAAATATAGCTTTTTATAAATTAATTTAGCATTTTATTTGGTTTCAATACCAAGTGAAGGAAAAGAAAGTAAAGAGGAAAAAAAAATTATCTTCTTTCCATTTGATGAATTTTTTGGTGCAGGTGTCACTAATGTTTTTTAATTGCCACTTTCTGTATTGTTTGAACCATCCTTTTTTTTTAACTTATTTGAAAGAGATCCACTCAACGAATGTTAAGAATGATTTAGTTTAATTTATAAAAATGAGATTAAGTTTGATTTTTTATTTGATAGAGACAACTGAATGCAAAAATACAATTACGAATAAAACTTACGCAGTGTAAAAATAGTTTTTGACAAAATAAATTATTATGGTTAGACTTGGGAAACATCATAAGTAATGTTGGGTTTGGATCCATCCTGATTGTCAAATCTAACTTGAGTCATGAAATTATTCTTGGGGGTTTCTTCGTGCTTCCCATTGATTTCTTTCTGCAACCTCAACTTTTGTTGCAAGTTCCCATTTCATTCATATAAAATATATGTTAAATAAATAAATAATTATTACATGAATGGGATGCCTGAAATTCGGAACATACATAATTCTGATTAGAGCTGTGAAGATGGATTGAAATTCGCGAGCCAACTCGGTTCATCACGGGTTCGGGTTGAGTTGGGTTGAAATTGTTTTACAAATTTCAATACGGGTTGATTTTTGACCCGGCTCATTTAGAATCCGACTCATCCGGGTTGAACCCGTGATGAGTCAGGTTGGCTCACCAACCCGCAGATAGCAGATAAAAGGGTTACACAAGTATTTTTATTTTATTTATTAAGTTGGGCTTTACATTTGGGTCATGTTAGGTTGTTTTTTTATCCAACACATAAATAATTTGTATTTTTTTTATTTTGGTTTGTATTTGGATTGTATTAAAGTTTATTTAGATTTTAATTAGAATTAGAATTTAGTTTTGACCGAAAAAAAAATAATATTTTTTTTAATTAAGTGAACCTGTGAGCCAACCCGTTTAACCTGTCAACCCGTAGTGGACCGAGCCGGGTTCAGAATTTTCTGGCTCGCTAAAAAGTGTGTCGGATTGGGTTGGCTCACTAAATTATCAACCCGTAATGGATCGAGGTGGGTCGGATTGGATTACCCGTTTTGACAGCTCTAGTTCTGATATCTCATTCAAGAATTCATCAAATTACGAAATCGGATTAAAAAACACAGAATTTATATAATTATATTTCAAAGATGATATTTTTCCGATGAAGTAAAATATTGTTATATTGTTGTATTTCACACAAATATATAGTAAAAAAAACGTCATCTACTAATGTTTTGTTTTCTTATTAACACATGTTAATATATATATTTTTACACAAAAATAAATTATTAATGTAATTGAGGATATGACGTATTGATGATAATATTATGAAGTAATTGTATAATAAGTCTGAGAAATGTATTGTGTAAATAGATTATTGGTATATTGTGGTGATTTGTAAAAAGATTGAGGCAGCGTTTACATCTTATTTTATATGTTTTGAAAAAAGTGAGAAATGTATACTTATTATTGCCATTTTGTTTGTCCTTCAGTTGATTGAGAGTACCTTGGGAACGAATTGGTTGGACACTGAGTTCTCAAAGAGTGAAAATAAAACAACAGTTATTTTTGGTCCCAAATTCCTGTCCAAGAAACTCTACCAAGCTTCTTCCACCGAAGTAAGTAGATGATAAAATGTTGTTGCCATACTAAGTGAGAATGTTTTGTAATAGTGATCGAATTTTGCAGGATATAGAATTGGCCACCATCTTATTAAGACCAGGATCCCTCTTTATCGAAGACTTGTCCCAACAGACCAACTTCACTATGCAGGGATATGGGTCAGTTCCTCTTGTTTTTATTGTTTCCACTGAGGATAATGAAATTCCACTGAATTTTCAGCTCTGGATGATTCAAAATGCTGCAATGAATGTGGAGGTTCTGGAGATCGAAGGTGCAGACCATATGCTTATGATTAGCAAGCCACAAGAACTATGCGATTCTCTTCTGCATATAGCTACTAAATATGCATGAATCTTCATGGAGGCTTTAAATCTTGTATTTCGAATCCACTTCTCATCTCGTCTTAATCAATATTCTTCCAACCACCAGACCCATATCTCATGTCTTATTCTTCGTGTCTTGTTGAATGAATGAAACTTCTCGAATAAATTATGTGTCTTTCTGCCACATTACAAGGATTTCTTTTTTCCATTATAAATCGGATGAAACACATTATACAAATCGTAAAAAAAATAAAAAATTTACCTATTCAAACAAAAATTACTTTTAATTTTGTTAGTAGTATCCTACTGAGGCGGCATTTCCCATAATTTACGTCTGCCAAAACTCTATTCAGTAGATTAAATAGTATGTTTGTTGCGAGAATTCACCATGACATGATTAGTTACTAAAATGTAAGCATGATTTTAGCTAATAACTAAGGTATGCATAGTCATTTTGTGAAATGAATGCATGCTTTAATTTTATACCTTCAATAATGTTAATCAGAGAAAGAGGCGATAAATATAAAACACAACTCAAATTTGGTCGCTTGAAAATGCCAAATACAAAAAGTATTTTTAGGTGCTAATTGAGAAATCTATTCTTCTTTTTAGGAGCTTTTTAATTAAAGTTCCATATTAAGGAACTTTCTACATCCTTCACTACTAAAAGCTTTCTAGATTTTTATAGATTGTACTTAAGGAAATTCAAAAGTCATTCTAGATATTTCTATATTTCAAATTACAATAACATTTTCTTTTCCTTAATTTGAAAATTTTTTTCTTCACAATCTTTACTCTTACCTTTGAAATTCTTCAAACTTTAGTAACTTTAGTATCTTGAGTCATGACATGCTTAAGTTAGAAATTGATTATTTGATAAAATGATATCTCATGTATATATGCTTGCTTCTATCATGAAATACTAGATTCTTTAGTGGTGCTTGTTGAGAGACTTGTACCTTTTACAACGAGTCATTCTTTGTATTTTTCGAAAAATGATAATTTAATAAAGTTTTGTTTGACAAACTTTTGACAAACAACCATTTTGGTAAAAAAAATCTTAAAATTTTATTACTTAATTTTTGTAACTTCCATAAAAAAAATTATTCTATTTAGTAACTTTGTCAAAAAAATGTTTTTCAAAAAATCATTTTTGGTATTTTTCTATCTTTCCACTAGCATTCTTCTAATCTTTGTACACCTGTTTTACTCTCATTGCTTCATGACCTTTGAGAATAGTTGTTAATTCTGAAGCATCATTCTTCTAGATTGATTTTTTCTCCTCTTCCATGACACATCTCTACTTTTTATCTTTCACAACTTCCTCAAAATTTAATGACTACCAATTTATAAAATAAAAAATTATCAGTCACTAAAATAATCATTATTGTGAATACAAAATTATAATTAGTCTATAAAATTTATCTACTAAGATTTTGGTTACCAAAGAAATTAATTTATAAATTGGTCACTAAACATTAACTACCAAGATTTTAGCTACCTAAACAAATAGTTTCTAAATTAGTCTCTAATTAATTAGTGACCAATTATAATTTTTTATTCATAATAGTGATTATTTTAATAACTAATATTTTTTTTTATTTTATATATTGGTATCTAAATTGGTTACTATAAAAACTAACAATTTTTTATCACTAAAATTGATTATTATTTAAGAATTTTCTTGTAATACTCTTAATGTATTTTATTAGAGAATTGATGTTTTGACACTGCATTAATCACTTTAATCCTTGTTTTAGAAATAATATGAATATTAAAAGAAATATTTTTTTGTGTGTGAAAAAAATCAAAAGATGAACAGAACAATAGTATGTAAAAATTGATGAGTTAATTTTGTTATATATTAGTATACTATTTCGTACAAAGAAAATATATTTTATGGCATTTAACTGTTATCATTATATAAATTTTACCATTCATTTTTTCTTTATCATGTATGCAATTCTTTTCATATTTCACCAATCAATTAAACTTTTAGAGGATTAATAATAGGTTAGAAACAAGTTTTTTAAAAGATAAAAGTAATGTTAAGTTGGCTTTATCTAATTGTGCTACATCATTGAGCAATAATGTCGTGGATTAACTTCCAAATGGTGACAAACTTGTGACAAATATTAGCATAATTTTTTTTGTGATGTATAATTTCCTTGGTTTAACATACCAGGAATTACATTATAATAGATAGAATATTTCTCATATTTGTTATATGTGTAAGGTTCTATAATTAAATTAGAAAATTTATCTGAATTCATAATACATTTCAGAAAATTTTCAATTGAGTTTTTTCTTTAATTTTTCTTTCTCTCATTCTCTTCCTTAATAATAATTTAGAAACTCTGGATAAATTTCTACCTTTTTCATTTAATTTTTATTTCTTACTTAAATAATAACTATCATATGATGTTACATGAAAGAAAAAGAAAGAGTTATCATATAAAAAAACACTTCTTTTCAATAATCTCCTTTTCGAAATCACTTCCCTTTAATAATAAAAATATTGGTAATGAAATAAGGATAGAAAAATTTATTTGAATAACCTAAAAATAATTTGTGTTGAATGATAGAATTCTAACACAATACCTAATGATTAGATAAGGTAAAGGTAAAGGTAAAGAAAGGTAAAGGCTAGGCTATACAGTGGACTAAAGTGGTCTTCCATACTATTAAAGTGGTCTCTCATAAGGTGTTTGAGTAATTGTGTGAATGAAATTCAAACTTCGTCCAACAGAAAAATATTAAAAATGTTCCTTTAAATGCAATTACAATTTAAACCTCTTTAATATTTAATGAAAAAGAAAAAATAATTATCAAATAAGTGTACATTTAACGTTCTTTAAGTGAATTTTGGGGTGCTGAAAGGATAATCCAAAACACACCGAACAGTTAGATACATTGCATAATACACACTACAAAAAGCTTGTTACTTTCCCCAACCCAATTGACAAAAAGCCACATCAAATACCAAACTATATCTTGCAAGGTGTAACATAAATGGGAATATAAACTTAAAAATTGTTCTACCCAAAATGTAGCAAATCGGTCAAGATCTCCTTTTCCCTATCTTCTAAAGTCCTTTTATATTCATCATTCATCTGAATTGTCTTTCAGCTTTATTATTCAAGAAACCATCATTTATTCCAACATTTTATTTTTAACGTCTTATCTTTATTATTCGACTCAGTAATCATTATTAATCACCTCAGACTTTTAAGCTACCGGTATTTAACCTATGAATTCAATCGGTATTTGGATTTAAATTCAATTAGTATTGGGTTTAATCGCACAAATAAATGAAAAAATAATAATTTGTAAGCAACTTTTACGGAACCCTGTTATAGAAAAATTAAGTCCAAACCTTTTCTTTCTAATGAAGTAGAAAAAGGTGATAAAAAAAATTTAAAGATTCCATTCACCCTATTACCGAAATCACGTTGCAAAGAAACTAACTGTATTTATTTTTAGTTGACGTTATTAACAAAATCTAACCACTAAAGAAGAATTGATATTACTAACACATGAAAAATATGTGCAACTTTATTTAAATTATCTGTTAATACCCTACTTTTGGTGTTAATTAAATAAGTATTCGGTGACTTGTGGGCCATCCCGTGAGCCAACTGTCATATTAATTTATATGAATTTGTAATTAAATATTATATATCGTCTAAAGTTTTTTCAAGGTTAAATTAGTTTAAGATAAGTTTAATTTTTTTCGTATGTGTATCTTATTTTAAAAAGTGTCCTACCTTTTGAAGAAGTAACTCAATTAAATTTTTCTAAGACAAAAATTATTTATAATTTTTATCGTTAAATTTTAATATAAATGTCAATATTTAATTTTATTCAATTTTAAAAGTTATTTTAAATATTAATATTATTAAAAATCATTTTAAATATTAATATTATTAACTATGTTAATATTTTTTATTTAAAATGGATCTAATCGAAATATATTTTTAAAAATTAAAATTCAATTAATATTTTAAAAAAATAAATATCTAACTGATATATTCGAACAAAGCGTATATCATCTAATTAATTACATCTTTAAAATAAAGTGGGTTCGAATGTTTCATCTTCTGTCTTTTTCCTTATCTTCATCCATTTGATGAAGTCATTGCGAAACTTTTGAAGTGCACAAAAAGTGAGGAATAATCCTATTTTTTCTTTTTCTTTTTTTTTTCAATCAAGAAATTTAGAAGAGAATGGTTGTCATATGAAAGACCATTCCAAAGCCGCTACATGGACCCACCACCACTTCATCAGTGGAGCCATATCCAATTCCAACGTCTCAATGAAATCATGTTTTCCCACACCCCACAAATGTTTCCCTAATTATAATTAGGACAATAATATTACGATATTTTAATAATTAAATTTTGAGAATTATTTTTATAATATGAAGTATTTTTTTAAATAATTTTAAAATATAAAAAATATCATTTCAGATTATAAAAAAGTATTAAAATTTAGATGTTAAAAAGTCTTTTTCTTTTTTATAATTAACAAACCTTAAAAGTGGGCTACCCATGTTTTCCTTACCCAGTAAACCCGAGTGAACTCCAGCTGGTCAGATTTTTTCAAAGCAATATTCCATTTTTTTTAGCTTTCAATTCAAAAGGCGTTTTTAACATTCAATCATAGTCAATATAATATGTCTAATATCTTTTGCTTCATTCATGTATTATCATCCTTTTTCTTTCTTCTAAAATACACACTAGATTTTATGTTAATAAATTGTGAATGAATTTATAAGATATTATAATATCGTATTTAATTTTTTAAAACTTTAAAATATGAAATTTATAAATTCTTTTAATTATATTATATATTATTTATTTTACTTATTTTTTATATAATATAAAATTTTCAACTGATCATTTTAAATTCTTAACATATATGTCTAGCATAAAACAGACCTTTTTATTTACTCTAAATAATACAGGAATTGAAAAAAAAGACATTTAATGAAACAATAATTAATTGTTACTAATAGAAAAACATTTGATGAAACAATGATTAATTGTTTGGCCGAAATAATGCAAGAATTGACAGAAAAGCAAAACTGTTGAAAAAGAAACAATAATTGATTGTTTGTACTAATAATATAGAACAAAACACAGTTGATTTTAAAAGCAACAGGGATTAATTGTTTGTCGTGTAAACAGGAGTGGATAGAAAAGACAAAATAGAAAAAGATAAAAGATACAATAATTAAGTATTTAGCCTAAATAATACAATCATTGATAGAAGAAGCAAAAGCAAAGTTTAGAAATACAAAGAAGAGAAACATTAACATTTTGCCCGAAATAATAGAGAATTAAGAGAAAAACAAAGTTGAAAAGATAAAAAAAAAGTGCAAAAATTATCAGAAAAGCAAAGTAGAGAAGATAAATAAGTTGGCATGGTAAGGTGATTAACAGAAAATGTGGGGATATGTAAGACATCAGAGACTATGCCTTCTGTAATTAACTATTTTATATATATATATATATATATATATATATATATATATATATATATATATATATATATATATATATATATATGTGGCGTTAGAAATTCAAATATAAATTTAAATTCTACATTGATTAGAAATGAAAAAATAGAACATTATATAAAAATAAATATGCATGCACACATTACCTTAAAATTTTAAATTACCTTAAAATTTTAAGTTAAAAATTGTGTTAATATTTTATATGATCGGATTCGGGTCTTTGTTTTCCTCCTAAAATCACTTCCTTAAAACTTAACATACTTAACATATGGTTTATAAGCATACACAAGCACACGAATCGTGCAGTGAGAACGCGTTTCAAAAAAACAAAAATATACGCAAGCAAAAGCTGCAACAAATAGTTTTTTATTTGATAGTGGATTCTGTTAAAACATGCATGCAATCAATGATGAAATGCTTGTGATTATTTAATACGAAATTAAGAAACCAATATTCTCATAGTAAAAGCTAATGTGGTGTTTGCTGTTATTTTATGTAAAAATAAAATGAAGAAACAATAATTGCTTATGTACTAAAGCCATGAAGAGAGTTTAAAGCACGAAGGGTTGCGTTCTGACCATGGTTGTCGTTATCTGGCATGTGATTCACTTAGTTTCAATAATTTGTTTGATTTCATTGCCAACAACAACGAATTTTTGACAGTCAAATAAAACATGAACAGTAACAAAAGTACAAGGCGGAGTCTTCGAAAATCATATTAGAGAGTGTGTTGTTTTAGTTTGCAATTTTCACGTTGACGGTACAGAATCAGCAAATTTTTCGAAAGTATTTACTGAAAAAAGGTTAGAAGTTGAAAATCATTTATAAATACAGTAATATGTCTCCAAGTTATTTTTCTTTTCAACTATAAATGCCTTACTCTTTAATGTCAAAAACAAAAAAATAAAATAGTGACAACGTATGAGAAGTCATGTCAATTGCTTAGTTAGCTCACAAGAAAAAAAGTACGAGCTAAATTAAATATTTTGACCGACAGTTTAGGTCGCATAATTTGTAATATGTGTGGATCAATAAAAAAATAGGGTAGGTTGGTTCGTATAACCTGCAATTTTCTTTTACTATATTTTAATCTTTATGACAAAACTCCTGTATTTTATTTTTTGTAAATTTCTAAGTCAAATCTTACCTACCCTTTATTGATTAATTGCTATAGTTTTACTATAGCTTAGACAACAATATTTTCTTGAAAAATTTAATTTTAATTTATTTATTTGATGTAAATGTTTATATTATTATCGATGTTAAAAGTATAATATTCAATCAAGATGTGAAACATTCAAACAAGATCATTATTTATTATAGTATTTGTATAAAGTTCCTCACATGTTACGCTGAGGATTGTGTTAAGATTGCATTAATTTTTATTGTTTTAAAAATTAGATGGGGAATATACTTTTATTACAAGCGAAACTTATTTATTTATTTATTTATTTTATTTATGTTATTTAAATCAAAAAGATATTCAATTGTTTTTGAATCGAAATATAATGTGAAACTTTATTTTTTATTTTATAAACCAAAGTTAAAAGGTCATTATTTTTTTACCTCATATATATATATATATATATATTTTGTGTTTCAACAATAAAAGTTTAATGATCAAAATAATTGTGTCTAAAATTTTTCTCTACACTAGTGTGTCTTAAATTTTTGATCGATTGACATTTTATGTTGGTGAGCCATTTACACTCTTTAACACATTATAACTTAAATATTTAAATGTTAACTTGAAATATTATTTAACATATACAAAAAATCAAACACATTAGAAAAATAATGAATTTTAATTTTACATCTAAATTTAAAAAATAAAAATAATTTTCACTTTAAAATAATCCATAATTATTAAATACAAACCGATTCGACTTGCCTTTTACAAACTAAATACGAATAAATCAAAACTATATTGGTCAACTTACATTTATCATTTCTGAATAAACCTAAATATGTAATTTTATAAATTATAATCACTCACCCTACTTTTTTTTTTTTGTTTTCAGGACAACGTTGTATTTCACCAAAAAGTGAATAGCTATATTAATATTATTAATATATATATATATATATATATATATATATATATATATATATATATATATATAACTTTCTAAACCTTATTTATCTTATTTTAGATATATTCGTATGTATTATTAAAATGTAATTTATATCTGTTTGTTATTATTTTAAAATAATAGAGTATAAAAAGATTAATATATAAAGACTTATTTGAAAAGAATGATAAACGTGGAAAACGAAAGTCACTTTCAATCATTATTGATTAGTAATATTTGAAGACTAACTTCAAAAAATATACATTTTATCATTCAACTTTGTCGATAATAATCAAAAACTGATTTAATTCTATTTAGTTATCGCTAAAGTTTTTCCTCCACATAATTTCACTAAATTTTATCAAAAATTAGAAGATTTAATTAGTAAATTACATAAGTTAAGAATGTAAGTGTATCTTTAAATTAATTAGAGTTGTCAAAATAGGTAACCCAGTCTGATCCGACTCGACCTACCACGGGTTAATGATTTAGCGAGTCAAAAAAATTCGAATACAATCCAATCCATCACAGGTTGACGGGTTAAACGGGTTGGCTTATGGGTTCATTTAATTAAAAAAAATATAATCTTTTATTTTTTCATTGTAATTTTAATTAAAATCTAAATAAACTTTAATACAATCCAAATACAAACCAAAATAAAAAAAATACAAATTATTTATGTGCCGAAAAAAAAAACTTAACATGACCCAAATGTAAAACCCAACTTAATAAAATAAAATAAAAAAATTATGTGGCCCTTTTATCTGCGGGTTGGTGAACCGAGTTCTAGATGAGTCACATAAAAAATCAATCCGTATTAAAATTTGTAAAAAAATTTCAACTCAATCTGAACTCGTGATGAATCAGATTAACTCGCAAATTTCAACCAATTTTCACAGTTATAAAATTAATTTACTATAAAATTAATTTACTCAATATGAATGGTAACTTATTCAATAATAAAGACAAAATACCTTGTCAAATAGGTAACCGTGTTTTTGAATTCATAAATTATGTTTGGACCGGGAAAGAGAGAAAGAAAAAAAAAGGGAAAGGAAAGTATAATTATTTGAATGGACGAAAAGAAACATATAAAGTAAAAGAAAATGAATAGAAATGTTGAAGTTGATATAATTAGTGTAACTAAATAATTTTTTATATTAATATATTAGAAAATTAAGTAATAAAATAATTTTTAAAAATAATTTAATTTAAATAAAATTATTTTTAACATATAAATTAGATTTAAAATAAATTTCAAGTTAAAAAACTATTGTAAGAACCAGTTAAAATATAAATAAATTTAAATAATTACTTAACAAATAACTGAAATATATGCAATCAAACATATTAAATATATATATATATATATATATATATATATATAATTAAATGCTATATTCCTTTTAAATAAATCTTTTCCTACAATATAATATTTCTGTAAATGTTATATTTTTTTTATATTTATTTTCTATTATTCATCTTAGTTATTTTTTTTTTAATTTGATTGACTCAATTATGCAAGATTTTAATTAATTAATACCAAATTAAAAAATAATTAAATAGTAATAATTAATAGTGATAAAAATATTATATTATTAAAAAAGAAAGATTAAATTTGTTTTTATAATTAAAATTATTTTTAATTATAAAATAATAAATAAAATTATTATTTAACACAAAAGTTGCAAAAGTTATAAAATATGAATAATTAATAGTGTACAAGCTAATATTATTAAAGAAAAAAAATTAAAATAAATGTTTTTCTATAATTAAATGCTATATTCTTTATCTATAAATGTTTTCTTATAAAATAAATTAGAAATTAAATGTTTCCTATGATATAACATTTTTTTAAATGCTATTTGAAGATCTCTTTCTTTATTATTCATCTTTTAATTACTTTTTAATTTGATTGATTAATTACATATGGATTTTAATTAATTAACATAAAAATTAAAAAATTAAAAAATTAATAAAATAATTAATAGTGATAAAAAAATTATATGAATTTAAAAAAAAAATCCTATAATTAAAATTATGTTTAACAATAAAATTTAAATGAATTAATTAATTAACACAAAACTTAAAAGCATGATAAAATTTTAATAATTATTAATGTGAAAAATCTTAAAAGAAAATTTAGAATAAATGCTTATTTATAATTAAAACTATTTTTAACAATAAAATTTAAATTAATTAATTAACATACAAATTTAAAATCTAACAATATTCTATAATAGTGATAAAAAGAAAATTTAAAATAAACGTTTTTCTATAAATGTTATATGGTATATTCTTTATAATTTTTTCTATAACTAAAATTTGGAATAAAATTTTTTCTATAATAAAGATTCTTATGAAGGCTATATATTTTTTCAAAATCTCTTTCTTAATCGTTCATTCATTTAGTAATTTTTAATTTGATTGGATAATTATCCACGAATTTATTAACAAATTTTAAAGTATATCATTATTGATGTATTCTTTAACAAACATATGTATTAGTAATTAAAATTTGTAATACCGATAAAGTTATTTGTTAATAATTAAAATTTTAATTACTTTGCCAATCGATAAATTATTGAGAGATTTATTTTGTCAATAAAATTCTTTTTATAGTGTGCCCAACATCTGTTGTGAAGACCATGCACGTATAACCATGGTAAAAACTACAGTTGTGATGATCTATGGTTGTCCATGTGTATTCACCGCAAGAGGTGAAATAACTCTGCAAAATGTCTCATTTTGTTTGATGCATAAATACACTGTATTTGGTAATATTTAATTGGAATTATTTCTTTAGACCTTGCAGCGCAGGATTGTGGACAAGAACCGCATCGCCCCACAAATCAAATAGTGATTCAGATAAAACCCACACACCCAGATAAGCGACGAAGGTTTAAGAAAAAAATTTGAAAAGAGGAAATGAGGGAAGACACAATTTTCGTTTGGCTTTTGTCCCTTTTGAACATTCACGTCGAACTGCAGCATAGGATGTGAAGGTGAACCGCAGTGCACCACCAACCCAACACTTCTTCAACGAAAACCCACACTATAGCAGCGACGGGAGTTTAGAGAAAGCAAAATGATATTTTTATAATTAAATTTAGAGAAAGCAAAACTAAGGACACATTAACTCCACGTTATCCACGTAGCGTTGTCCAAATTTGTCAAGAAAATGATTGTGAATAAATCATTTCTTGTCAAGAAAATAATTGTGAATACTTTAATCTACTTTTTTTTAACCTATTTTTAACACATTATTACGATCATAGATTATCACGTTACATTATTAAAAAAATGATTTAATAATAATTAAAGCAACAAATTAAAAATAAATAAAAAAATAATTAAAATATCATTTTTCTTAAACTTTTTTGCGCCTACCCAAACCCACATAAAAACTTGACATGTGCTCATTCTCTATCAAGCTCTTTTTCCTGTGAATTACTACTGTGCTAACTTTTCTTGTCGCTGTTAGTTCGGTGAAAAAATTGTGTACAATACGTCTTGAGAAGGAAAGAAAATGTGGATCATGATTTGACTTTTCAAATCCATTAATTTGAAAAAATCTGACCCACTCACACAATAAATAGAGAAGAGAAAAGCAAAGTAATAACTAGAAGCCTGAGAAGAAAACATGGGTTCAGAAAATAAGCATTTTGTTCTGGTGCATGGGGCTTGCCATGGAGCTTGGTGCTGGTACAAGCTGAAGCCACGCTTGGAATCTGCTGGCCACAAGGTCACCGTGCTCGACCTTGCAGCTTCCGGCATCAACCCGCGCAAAATCGAAGATGTTCATACTTTCTCACAGTACTCCGAGCCTCTGCTGCAGCTATTGGCAACAATTCCCCCAAATGAAAAGGTGATTCTGGTGGGTCATAGTCTTGGGGGACTCAACATAGCACTTGCCACGGAGAAATTCCCAGAAAAAGTTGCGGTTGCTGTTTTCTTAACGGCTTTCACTCCCGACATTGAACACCAACCATCTTATGTTCTGGAAAAGGTATGCTTCTGAGATTTCATATTACCACTGCAAATTTTTAACTATTTTCTTACTCACCAAAGTGAAATGCCTTCCTACCTAATGCAAATAATGGAACTCGTTGACGGACAAAAGTCACTAAATTCAATTAATTAATACAGAAGAGAAAAAACTTTTGCGTTGTCGTTTTCTCTTCCTTTTTCCTTACATAATTAATCCACGTTTTGAAACATTCAAAACATTGATCCGACTTCTGTCTCCACAATACATAAAATAAGCGGAGATTAACAAGTGAAAAATGTTTTTTCATTCTCAAAAATCTTCACAAGTTTTCTTTTCTTTTTGCTTTTAATTGAAATTAAAAAGTAGAATGAGATGATAATTTTTACTTGAACAGTACAATGAGAGGACCGAGCCGGCGGCATGGTTAGACACTGAATTTTCTCCATGTGGAAGCAAAACATCAATGTTCTTTGGTCCCAAGTTCATCTCTGACAAGCTCTATCAACTCACCTCAATCGAGGTAAGCACCTGTTAAGAGTTGTCACACTTGCGTCAATGATTTTGTTTTTATTCAACTCTTTGAAAGGTTTTCAGTACAAACAAATTAAAGTTTTGGATGTTGCAGGACATTGAATTGGCGAAGAGTTTAGCGAGGCCATCGTCGCTCTTCATGGAAGACTTGTCAAAGCAAAAGAAGTTCTCGAAAGAGGGATATGGGTCGGTTCCACGTGCCTTTGTTGTGTGCACTGAGGACCTTGCAATTCCTTTGGAATATCAGCACTGGATGATCCAAAATGCTGTCTTCAACGACGTTCTAGAGATCAAAGGCGCAGATCACATGCCTATGCTCTGCGTGCCACAACAACTCTTTGATTCTCTCCAACAGATAGCTACTAAATATTAATAACCTCATCACCATGCTTTAATTACTCTTGTTTACTGTCTTTCACTCGTGTTTTACAATCAACAACTTGTATGGCTTCTCCAATAATTATAATAAAGTTGTATTAGTTTCCTCAAAATTTCTTGCTTTTGTTTCTAAATCATCTGCATTTCAGCGGTTTTTTTTTTATACATAGATTAAGAACAGTAGAGCTCTCAAAGTGGCGTCAGCGGTTTTTTTTATACATAGATTAAGAATAGTAGAGCTCTCAAAGTGGCAAGACGGGTCCTTTTAAAGGACAGAGGGTTCCTCCAACGTTTTCTTTTAATTTTACTTTTTTAGTTTAAATGACTTGTTTAGTCTTTATTTTTGTTAAGAAGTGTCAAATTAGTTTTTCAATTTTATTTTATCTCAATTTAATCCTGATTTTTTAAAGAGTGATTTAATTTGTTCATTGTCATTAGTTTTTCACAAATGGTGTTAAATTAAAAAAAAATCATAAATTGACACGTGGTATTGACTTTAATCATATTTATAAAAACCAAATTGAATTATTTAAAAAAAAAATAGAATCAAATCGAGACAAAAAAAAATGAAGGACCAATTTGACATTCTTGACAAAAACAATGATCAAAAAAGTAATTTAGCCTACTTTTTATATATACTTTAAGATTTTGAAAACCACGTTTTCACCATCTTTTGTTATTCTTTGTTTTCTTTTATTTGGTTTCTTTCTCTTCCCTGTCGTTGTCTCTTTCCTACCTTTTCTTTCTATTCTAATTTTCACTTTTAATCTCTTCATTTTCAAAATAAAATTGCACTAAGGTGGTGATAATAAGGAGTTAAGGAACATTTTGAACCAAAATATTTCTTCTTTTGAGTAAGTTGATTTTCTATCCCTTTTTTTCCGAAGCAATATGTTTTCCTCTTGTATGTGATTTTTCTATGTTATAGACATATCTCTATCCGTTAGAGATCATAAAATCATGATCTAATTGTTGGTCAAACTCTTCTTTGTATAGATAGACTTTGAAGCTATGTAAAAGGGAAGAACATGATTAAAAATCAACTTTAAGGTAAAGAAAACTAATAATTTAGAAGTTATTATTTTTCTTAAAATTTTGAGTCTTGGTTTTGAGATTTAATTTGGGGTCTTCATAATTTTATTTTATTTTCTAAACAGATAAGAGATGACAAATTTATATTAGAAAAATTATGATAAAGAGTAAACAAATTGATTATTTTTTTCAAGAGGAAGGACTTGTGATGGAGATGAAAAAAATACATCTATATCAATTAAACTTGAGAAACTTCATGAGAATCCAAAAATTGAAGAAAAAGAAAAACAACTCTCTAAACTTCTCAGAGTTACAATTAATAAATTTGAAAATTCTTTAGCACGTGATTTGGGAAAAAATCCTCAAATTTGGTAATACCCACCAAGTAAAATTGATGAGCACCAAATCAAAATAATGACGTACGAATGGTTTATCTAAAATGAGGTCTATATCAAATGCATATAGAGAATTATCTATTCTGATTCAATTATTGAAGATTTTTAATTATTGAAAGAGCGTAGACATAGAGCAACATCCTTACTAAAGGTAATTTTTGTTTTTTTAACATATCATTGTTGATTACTTTATGTTTCACTTTCATATATATTTTTGTCATATATTTTTTTTTGTTTGTGTTGGTTTTGTGTAGAGAAAATGATGAGAGAAAATGAATTTTTTTAAATCAGAAAAAATAATTTTTATATAAAAAATATAATTTGGTCTCCTGAAATTTTTGACTAGGTTCTGTCATTGATGGGTCAGAACCCGTGGGCCAGTCCGACTCACCATAGATTTAGGTCGGGTTGGGTTATTTTTTTTTTTACAAATTGCAGTACATGTTAATTTTTTACCTGGTTCACCAAGAACTTGACTCATTCGGATTGAACCTATAGTGAGCTAGGTTGACTCACCAACTCACCTGTAGATAAAGGGTCACAATTGTTTTTGTATTTGAGTTGGGTTGGACTGTTTTTCTTAGCCAATATATTGGGTTGACAAATAGAAACATAATATTTTTGTGATTTTGTTTTCTATTTGGGGTTGAACATTATTTTGGATTATATTTGGATTGTATAAAAGTTTATTTATATATCAAGCAGAATTAAAATTTAGTTTTTTCGAAAGGAAAGAAAAAAAATGTATTTTTTTAATTAAGTAAACCAGTGAGCCAACCCGTTTAACCCACCAATCCGTGGTGGGCATGGCCATATTCGAATTGTTTTAGCTCACTAATAAGTGAGTTAGGTTTAGTTGGTTCACTAAGTGATCAACTAGTGATGGACCAAATCAAATAGTTCGTTTTGACAACTCTAAAGAGTAATAATAAATATATATAGTTTTCAAAATAAAATGTTATATTTATTCTGATATTGAGACAATTACAAAATTTAAAAAGACAACGAAGATTATATATATATATATATATATATATATATATATATATATATATATATATATATATATATATATATATATA
>Ga0099822_1004269_pt1 | contig 18558 bp, 13 predicted proteins | sample CowpeawhiteBW_FD_76839 | JGI IMG/M metagenome (GOLD analysis project Ga0099822, IMG submission 76839) | Root nodule microbial communities of legume samples collected from California USA - Cow pea white BW | ecosystem: Host-associated > Plants > Roots > Nodule | place: USA: California | collected...
AAAATATATATATATATATATATATATATATATATATATATATATATATAGGGTTACTTAATTAATTGTGAATATTTTAATAATTTAAACGGGATGGAGATATGGCGGAAACGGGTATTATGACGGGGATATGTACATCCCCATACCCAATTGAAAAAGTTGGGGATTCCCCATACCCATACCCAGTCAATGTGGGGATTCCCCATCAAAACGAGGACGAGTTCGGGCAATACCCACGGGAGCGGGTTTATTTGCCATCTCTAACTACAGGTGGAGTTAGGATTTAAGTTCACTAGGTGTAGTACTCTGACTATATCTAGTGACTTCTTGGACTCAGTTAGAGAAAGGTAGTTATTAGATGTTAGTTTGAACCGAATGAGAGAACAACTTGGATCAGATGAAGCAAAGGATTTTGCCCTAGGTAATGATGGTATACTACGATTTCAAGGCAGGGTGTGTGTACCAGATGATGTTGAGGTGAAACGGTTAATCCTTGAGGAAGGACACAAAAGTCGTCTTAGTTTGCATCCTGGCATTACTAAGATGTACCAAGATCTCAAGGAGACGTTCTGGTGGCAGGGTATGAAGAGGGATGTGGCACAGTTCGTGTCTGCCTGTCTAACCTGTCAGAAGGCAAAGGTGGAACATCAAAGACCCGGTGGGATTCTACAACCTTTGGAAATACCAATGTGGAAATGGGATAACATCGTTATGGATTTTGTGACCCATTTGCCACGAACTTTTAGAGGGCATGATACCATCTGGGTCATAGTGGACCAACTGACTAAGAGTGCTCATTTCTTGGTGATGAATCTGAGAATGTCTATGGCCAAGTTGGTCCAGTTGTACATTAAGGAGATTGTGAGGATGCATGGAGTTCCTTCGAGTATAGTCTCCCATAGAGATTCACAATTCACTTTACGGTTGACCATGAGTTCAGCCTATCATCCCCAAACCGATGGTTAGTCCGAGAGGACGATTCAGTCGCTTGAGGATTTGTTGAGGACATGTATGCTGGATCATCTAGCTTCTTGGGATGAAGTCCTACCTTTGATAGAATTCACCTACAACAACAACTTTCATGCGAGCATTGGCATGGCGCCATATGAAGCTCTATACGGTAGGAAGTGTAGGACTCATTTATGTTGGTATCAGGATGGGGAAGCGGTGCTAGTTGGACCTGAGTTGTTAGAGCAGACCACTAAGAAAGTGAGAATGGTGAGAGATAGTATGTAGGCCTCTCAGCACCAGTGTAGGAAGGGCTTTTGGCAGTGGTTGTTTTGATGTTCTGCACCGATTCCCGAACCGAAGCATATTGGAGCGAGGCCAAAAGGTGAAGGTTTTTGGCCTCGGGTGTGACCCGAAGCCATAGATCCACGTTTATGCTTTGGTTATCCTAGAAACTGAGGCCATAGAGTCCCTAAATTTTTAGAGATTCATCGTAGCAAACCTCACCATTGTTCGCCGCAAACGAACCTCACCACCATTTCGCCACGAACTCCACCGCAACAAACCTCACCACCGTTCGAAACCCTAATCGTGAGAGATCACTACGATGCCTCCATCTTCAACGCAAAAGCAATCCAGATCGCGCCTAACAGAAGAACGCGAGTCATCTGCCACCAACATGAAACCACAAAGCACGAGAAAGGTGCTGGAACGAACCAGAGTTCCTCCACAGCAGCACCTTCGAACCTTCATCGGAGCAACCGCATCAGACCATTGCGGCAACAACCCCTGAACTACGTAGGACCTCATTCTTCTCCGCCACGAACACGAACTTGCTGGAACGAACCCACCTTCCTGCACCGTTGGCGTATAGCCACAACGTCGCAACAAAGTGGCATAGAGCAGTGACAACCTTCGTCGGAGAACAGTGGTGGCTGTGGTGGACGGTGGTGCAATGGTGTGATGGAGTGTGGTGGAGTTCGCGCATAGAGGGACAACAACTTCGAGTTTGGGATGAAGATGAACAGTGCTTGATTTGCGAATTTGAAACCCTAAATAAGGGATATGGCCTCGGTTCAATTAATAACCGAGGCATAAAGTGGAATAGGCCTCGGTCCTATTCCACCCGAGGCCAAAGCCTCTGCTGTCGATGGCAATTTTGAAAATTTGGAGAACTCTGACATGTTATAGGCCTTGGTTGAGTGATAACCGAAGCATAAAAGCCCTTATAGGCTTCGGTTGGATTGGGACCCGAGGTAAAAGAGTTCGAAAAATTTCAAAAATGTCACTGCGTCCTTTAGGCTTCGGTTCCGCAATAACCGAGGCCTATAAGGCGATGTAAAAACACGATTCTGCACTAGTGCATAGTAGGCAGAAGGTCTATGCAGACCGCAAGAGGAGACCCTTGAAATTCGCGACTAGAGATCGTGTGTTCTTAAGGGTGACCCAAACCACTAGTGTGGGAAGGGCTTTCCGCTCGAGAAAGTTTTCTCCTAAGTTCCTTGGCCCTTATCAGATCTTGAGGAGGATCGAGCCAGTGGCTTACGAGATTGCTATGCCTCCGTAGTTGGCAAACCTCCATCCGGTGTTCCACGGGTCACAATTGAGGAAGTATGTGTTTGATCCATCTCATGTGTTGGAAGTCGAGGATGTGTAGATTAGGGAGGATCTCACTATGGAAGTACCACCTGTGGCTTTAGAGGATAGCCGAGTTGAGGAACGTCGAGGAAAACCAGTCAGTCTTGTCAAACTCATTTGGGACTGGAAGACATGTGACTCTACTTGGGAGTTAGAGGAGGATATTAGGAAGTCATATCCGTACCTATTTTCCTAGTAAGTCCTTATTTTCGAGGTCAAAAATTTTGTTGTTGGGGAGAATGTAAGACCCATTATTTTTCTGCCCTTATGTTTAAGGGCTGCCCCCAAATCAGTTGGGCTTAGAGCTGGCCCATAGGGTGTCCAAAGCCCCTAAGGAAGCTTAACCCCTCTCATTTCTGCCACACTTTGCAAAAATAATGCTCTTACCCTCTCTTTTCCTCCCAATAGAAGCTCTACTAGGGTTTGGACATTTTCTCTCTTCGAGTTCGCTCAACTCCATTGTTTCTGCTCACGTAAGTTGATTCACCCTCCGTATGTTCTTTGTTCTCAGCTCTGCAGTCATGTTTCTAACTATGGTTCACATTGGTAACCCGTTTTGAACTTGTTTCGCTGTTTTTCAGCTCTCAAGTTCGCTCCTAGAGATTTTTTGCCCATTGTTTAGCGTCAAAGTATTTTGCTAGCTACTTTCCAGGTAAGGAAAGTTAAGGTTCACTCGTTTCTTACGTTTTCTTGCTTGCCTAGCTGCTATTGTATGATTTTATGGTTTGTATGCTACTGTGAGTTGATGAAAATGCCTTTTAGTCGTTGGGATTGCGTTTGTGTGATTGTTGCACGAGGGAACAATGGTTGTAACATCGCGACCAGATATTACGGGTTCAAATAATAAAATAAAATAAGAAATGAAATCACATTTATTGTAAATCCATTTCCCAAAAACGCGGGAAATTTCAAATAATTTATTACATAATAAAGATAACTCTAAGTTAAAATCTTCTAAAAATTCAATAAATTACCAAAACAGTCTCATAATAGTTTACAACTTTATTCCAAAACCATAAATGATAAACTCTATAAAATTGTTTCCATGAGTTTTTCCCCGCTCCGCTGCTAAGCCTCACCAGATCCACCTGCAACATCATCTGCTCCCATGTATCGCGTACACGATCATCGCCAGACACAAGCAGATAAGGTGAGCTAACAAAATAAACATGTATCTACAAATCATATACAAATATCAAAACACATAAAAAGAATTCCCTCCCTTCATCCCACATGGCCACAACAATGTTTGATATCTATTCACATCAAAGGAACCTCATTCTTTCCTTCCACATGGCCACAACCATGTTAACCGTGTTCTACATCTTCTAGTGATTACCTCAAGATGTCTTGCTGCCACACCTACTGGCCACAACCGATAAAGCACGTGCGGGAAACAATGCTACGGATCACACACTGTAACACCAGGTGGAGTTCCCAATACAAACAAAGTCTGTAACGTCCCAAGACCACCAAACTCGTCAGCTAATTACTGAGGAGGGCAATCTATTTGGACCCATCCGTACTGGCCACAACCAGCACACTCACACCGGCAACACTCACCAACCCAAGCCACAACTCAAGAGTTCCTTGTGTTCATCCGCTATCCCGAGCCACAACTCAAGGGATGTCATTCCGAGCCACAACTCAAAGAATGCCACATGCTTAACCCCTATCATGAGCCACAACTCAAGGGATACGTTCCGAGCCATAACTCAAGGAACACCAACAAACCCAACTTGAAAGACATCGTAGAAGCCTTGTAGACCACGCATTACAAATCGTACATAAACCAATCCGATACAGTATTATCGCTTGCCTTGAACACACAATTTCACTATTCTCAGCTTAGACTAAAAGAATTCGCTCAAGCACCCATGCCAATCTCGCTTAAGCCAGACTCTCTCGCTTGTGCGAGCACGTTGCATCAACAACCCACAAACTCTCGCTTGAGCGAGCTCCCTCTCGCTTGGGCGAGACCATCCTTCTCCCTGGACTAATGCACCTTGCCTAGGCGGCGCGCTAAACAAAACACCCAACACACCACAATTTCTCGCTTAGGCAAGGAAGGCTCGTCTGAGCGAGAGACTCAAGCAGAAAACACGAAATCCTCACGATTTCTCGCTTAGGCGAGACACACTCGCCTAAGTGAGATGGTCTGTTGCCTAGGACTAAAACCCTCCGCTTGAGCGAGACGCTTGAGCAGAATCAGAGTTCAAGCCTCTGCTATTTTCGCCTAGGCGAGTCACAAACTTTGACCCTGTTTACGCACACAACATACCAGAAAAATGTCTAAATCCCATTCCAATTCACACATCACACTTGAAAATAGTGCATCAGCATATGAACCTAATTACAACCCAACATGATTACCAAAAATTGGAGTTTGAACCATAACAACATATATCCCCAAACCCTTATAACATTTATATAGAGGCATACTGAATTTCTCATACAACATCCAAGGGAATCATTCAACCACCAATTTATAACAGCTTGAGTACGAGAATCATGGCACACAACATCAAAATCATGCAATTTATACAACAACACAAAATTTCAAGTTCAGCTCCCCTAACCTGGAGATTCCTTACCTAACTTTGAAATTGGAAGGTCTTTTTTGATCCCCAAGGGCTTGCCTTATAACCACTTCAATCACCCTCTTCTAATTCACTATCCACTCACTGTTTTACCTTGGATTCGTGTACCTCATAGAGCTCTCTGAAAACCAGCCTTCCAAACCCCTCTTTTCTCTCAAAATTTGTCTTATAAAGGGTTTTAATGTGGGTAATTGCAAAAAAAAAAAAACTGGTTCTTATGGTGAGGTTAATTGCTATTCAAAGCCCATTATTTGGTTATTTTTCAGCCCCTCTTGGTCGCCCCTTCTGCTAGGGTTTTCTCTACCCTTTCATATTCAGGCCACAACTAACTTTTTAACAAAAAGAGATTTAAATTTAAGTTCACCAAGGTTCGAACCCATACCATGCTCATCATCAATTCAATGCACAATCACTCAAGCAATTTATGTTTTATGATAATTCACATAATTCTATAATCATGTTATCACTCAACATGATCATGCATATTATTAAAAGTTAATAATAAATCAAACAACACATAATTGGATACATAAGACATGAACCGAAGTCCTCTCACACAAACAAGTACTCTCAACTACTCAAGCTAGTACTTTTCCACGTCACATCAATCAATATTTAATGCCATAAAGGCTCCCACTACCCACATTTATTAATTAATTAATTATTTAATTAATTAATTTTTCACGGGTCTTACAGTGGTGGGCACTGGTTTTCTCGCCCAAGCGAATGTGCCTCGCCTAGGCGAGACTGATAGAGGCTCGCCTAGGTCTTTTGCGTGAGTTGTTGCTCAGGCGACCAATCTTCGTTTTGAGCGAGGGGATGTCTCGCTCAGGTGAGGAGGTCTCGCTTAAGCGAGAAAGTGTAGAAGGCCATTGTTCCTGTTTGTCGAGCTCTCACCTAAGCGAAAGGAGCTCGCTTGAGCGATACCTTTCTGCCTAAGCGAGGAGTTGGGCGATAAGGGTGCTTGTTTTATGGTTTCTTTGTTTTTGGATGTTGGTCATATGTTTGGACAAATTATACATTTTTAGGCATGAATCTAGTGATTGTGTATGGACAAGATGAATCATGGTCTATAATTGATGAGTTTAACATGATTTGGGTATGATGCATATATAGAATGATTCATGGGCTAAAAATGATGAGTTTGGTATGGTTTTAGTATGGAACATGAATGAAGGTTGGTTATAAATGTTGGCATGAGATTTGTATGCATGACCAGTACATATTGGATGGTCAAACATGATTTGTATGTGGTTAAGGCGTAATTCCACGATAGTTTCGTGGTAGTGCCTCGTTGGTTAAAGTGTAATTCCATGAGTCTCTAGGTGAGACCTCATGGTGGTGCCTCAGTTGGTCGGGACGTAATTCCATGACCCATGTTAGTGGGAGTTCATGGTGGTGCCCCATCTATATAATTTAGTAAGGATTCAAGGTAAGGTTACATCCTGACACTCTAAAGAGTCAGTTAGTCTCACATAGAGCGTACTGACTCTAGTTGTGAGAGTAGCAGGAGGCTTGGAACCCATTAAAGGCTAACCTTGTGTGTGGGAGATGAGACATTGTAACGATTAGCTCGGTAGAGCAGGGAAGTCCACCACAAGTGCAAGCATCCGCTGAATCCGACTAATTATATGTATTCGGATGAGTCGTGTCTCGAGTCTTAGTGTATTGTGTGCAAGTCATAACATGATTGGGTGACATATGCATTTTGGATTGTGGAGATGTATATAAATGTATGATAAACTGTTTTTTGCTCTAGCTTACCCTTCTGTTTGTTGTATGTTCTGTCTGGTGTGGTTTTCTCTCTTTGCGATGATCATCAATTTATTGATGTGAGCATATGCGAGGACTACCCGTGGTCAACAGGGAAATGATGATTCCGCTACGTAGCCTCTCTAGGTTGGATTCCAACTTTCATTTAGGGCTAAGACCTATGTATTGTCTTATCTAGGGAGTTATTTGAATTACTGTCAATCTTTTACTTCACTTTGTATCTAGCATCGTGGTGTGCCTTAAATCTTTTCCTGAATTTTCTATGGATATTAGTCAGGAGTAACGTTATACTCCTTGACTTTGTTTCTCATTCTATTTGTGTGACATTTCATTTAAATTAAGGTTATTATTTAAATAGGATGTTGCAGATATAACTTCTCAATATGAAGTGAGATCTTTAAGTGTTATTAATTTAGATGATTGAAGATGTATTAATATTTTTTTTTCGTTTATGGGAGAACCTATATGTTAAGATGTATTAATATTTTGATTTTAGTGTATTGAAGTATTATGTATGTGATGCTGGTTTTGTTGAGAAATGTTGCTTGTTTTCAATAGGATTCCTAAAATACAAAATTTTCTCATGTTGTGTACTTTTAAATTATAAACGTTAGATTACTATTGCATAGTACAACAATATACAATAAAATTAATGCAATTTAGTTAAAAAATAGTACAGTTCGGTTCAAAAATAGTGTAATTCGGTTCAATATTAGTGTAATTTGGTTAAAAACTAGTACAATTTGGTTCAAAAATAGTGCATTTCAATTCAAAATTAGTGCAGTTTAGTTCAAAAGTAATGTAGTTCAGTTCAAAAATAATGCAGTTTAGTTCAAAAATAGTGTTGTTTGAAAAACAATTCAATTTATAATAGTTCAGTTCATATTATAGTTCAATTCAATGCAGTTTCTCAGAAGAAAAAATAGTTCAGTTCAGTCCGTCTGAATTATATTTTAGTTGAATTCAGTTCATGTGAACTATTTTATAGTTCACTGCATTTTTATATAGTGTAGTGCAATTTAGTTCGTTTTTTCCCGCATGGGGAAAGCTTTTATAGCATAATGTATGGTCAAATGTTTTATGTAAGCGAGAATGTGATATTTAAAATTAATAAATTTGAATTATTTTATCGAAATAAACATTTTAAAAATAAAATAATAATAAATAATATCAATTTAAATTTAATATAATTAAATATCTTAAAAATTGTAAAAATTCTTACCGATTAGAAGTTAAAGTTGTTATCATTAGTAGCATTTGGTTTGCTTAAAAACTTTTTTATGCAGGTATTTGTATTCTTCTAACTTAGTCATCATATATTTGTTTTGGAAACTAAATCCTCATGTTTACTGTTTTGTTAAACTTTTAATTGTAATACATGTTACAATTTTCAAAATATTTATTGATTACAAAATAGTTATATAAAATAAATATTTATTGTGTATAATACGCAATCTAAAATATTAGTCATTCCTGTAATAATTCACACATAATTTAGTTTGCATATAATTTTTCTAATACCGTTAAAAGTTTGGTTTTCATGGTCGAAAAATAAAAACGATTAGTATTTTGTCTTAATTTTTCTAATACGGTTAAAAGTTTGGTTTTCATGGTAAAAATATAAAAACGATTAGCATTTTGTCTTAAACAATTAATTACTATTGTTATTTATTTTATATTTTATATTTGTTTCCCGCTAACCCAGAAACATTCTGAAGAAACTTTTCCCGTTCATTTGAACTTCAAAATGTGACCTCTCCTCGCCGGAGCTCGCACTAGCTGGTAACACTTATTCATCGCTAACGAAAATCGCGTAACCGCCGAAACCCTAATCTTCCTTTCACGAACCAACGCGTTGGTGCGCGCAGCATGAACGTTCTGAATGTGGCGGAGAAGCCCTCTGTGGCGAAGTCCGTCTCCGCCATCCTCTCCCGGAACCAGGGCATGAGAATGCGGGAGGGGCGTTCCCGCTACAACAAGATCTTTGAGTTCAACTACACCATTCGCGGCCAACCCTGCCACATGCTCTTCACCTCCGTCACCGGCCATCTCATGGAGCTCGAGTTCGACGAGCGTTACCGCAAGTGGCACGCGTGTAACCCCGCCGACCTCTTCCGCGCCCCTGTCAATAAATACGTCCCTGAGGTTCGCATCGAAGAACATCGTTGCTCTTTATCTCTCTGTGTCAGTGTGCGTTTAATTTTCCCTTGCAAATTGTTTGCGTTGTTAACCCTAGGACAAAAAGGATATCAAGAGGACGCTGGAGGAGGAAGCGAGGAGGTGCCAGTGGCTTGTTTTGTGGCTCGATTGCGATAGAGAGGGTGAGAACATTGCGTTTGAAGTGGTTGACGTCTGTACTGCGGTGAATCCTCGTCTTAATATAAAACGGGCTCGGTTTTCTGCATTGATTGAGAGGTTCAGCTTTGCTTTGTGTCCTGTTGTGGTGGTTGTTTTTTCTTTTATTTTTGTTGTTGTTTGATTGTTGCTGTTTTTCATAGAGAGATCCATCATGCTGTTCAGAATCTTGAGGAGCCCAAGAAATGTCTTGCTGATGCTGTCGATGCTAGGCAGGTGAGTAGTCACCCTTTTCTGACTTAGAAGGTGCTGATTTTATCCGTGAATATGTTTGTAGGAAATTAAAACTAGGGTTTGACGCAATTGCCTTTTTGTTTTATATGTTAACTATTACATGATTTTGCTGGTGGTGAGGATGATTGTCTAGCTTTATTTTTGTAGGAAATAGATCTCCGTATAGGCGCTTCTTTCACGAGGTTCCAGACCATGTTGATGAAAGATGCTTTTGTCATTGACACTGCTACGGATGGCAGAAACCTAGTCCTAAGTTACGGCCCTTGCCAGGTATGCTTCTATTGAAAATAGCACCGAGACTTTTGTGCTTAAAACGTTATTGATTCTTATTGTGAGTTTTAGTTGTATTTTTTTACTACAGTTTCCTACACTTGGATTTGTCGTGGAAAGATATTGGGAGATACAAGCACATGAGCCAGAACAGTTTTGGTTTATCAACTGCGCTCATGATTCAGATGGACGCATTGCTAAGTTCAGCTGGATGTAAGATACGAAGGCTTTAATGTTTTGATACATTCATGATTCTTGTTGTTTCACTGACTGCAGGCTAATATTTAATCTAAAATTCATTTGGCAGGCGGGGCCACTTGTTTGATTATACATGTGCAGTTATAATATATGAGATGTGTGTTGAGGAACCAACAGCAACAGTGAGTCTTTTTTAAAACATCTGGTGGGGCATATGCTGAATGCAGACTAATTCTTTCGTTACATGTATTGATAACCTTTCAGGTGACAAATGTTAGACAACAGGAAAAGCTGAAGTATCCTCCGCATCCTTTGAATACCATTGAGCTTGAAAAACGTGCTTCAAGATACTTCCGGATGAGTTCTGAGCACACAATGAAGGTGACCGGACATTGCCATTTGTTTGTGTGCTTTCTGCTAATGGTGATGTCTATTTCAAGCTGTCAGCTTTATAAAAAATGATTTGTAATAAGCTGTGATTATTGTGTTTAAAAGAAGAAACAATATACTTCTAGATGATGCCAAAGTAAAACATAAAAGACTTTCACGTCAGTGGGAAGAAGTTTAACTATCAAACATTTTATCCATAATTCTCTATACGATATCATATGTGGTATTGTGTGTGCATGTTATGCCATTTAAAGGCATGCGATGTTTGCTAGTATTCCTAAAAGCTTTTGTGCTGGTGTCATTGTTATCTGGAGTCTGAATAATATCTCACCATTTATGTGTATGTCTGATTGTATAGTGACTGTGATGAATTAAAAGATTTATATAAATAACAATTTTGTGGGCAAGTTCAGAGTGGCAAATACTTCTGTTATTTTATTCCAATTCTATTTTTTCATAGTTTTACAGATTTGATGTTTTTATATGCAACTATGCTTACAACTTACTTAAATATTTATAGGTGGCAGAAGAACTTTACCAAGCTGGTTTCATCAGTTATCCCCGTACAGAGACTGACAATTTTTCTTCAAGGACTGATTTGCATGTGGGTTAGCTTTTTCATCTATCTAAACATGAATAATTATCACAGTTGTGGTCTACTGGATAGTTGGGTTTAAAGATACGAGAAAAGAGGAGTAGAATTTTGCTAGTTTGCATGTGGTAATCAACCTGAATTGTCATTTGAAATGGGGAAGCCTTCACTTTTATGGTCACGGAGAACATGCTATTTGACATGGATGTTGTCTGATTCCTTTTTATTTCCGTAAGAAAATATTGTATGCATCACTTGAGAATTTTAATTGTTTGACAGAGCTGTTGTAGTTATATGCATTTTTTTTGTGTGTCTTCTAATACACAAAAAAGAAAGGGGCTTAGTTTTGACATTTTGGCATAGGTTGAACCATGGAGGAAATTAATATAGTATACTTGAGAAAGATACAAAGGAATTAGAATTACTTTGAGAGTGTGTTTACCTCTCGTAGGATTTCATATTTATAATCATTTTGGATACATTAGATACAATGTACAGAGTGAAGAAGAGAAGAGAATTCAAAGAGATACATTTAGGAACTAGGTTTAGCACAAAACACACATCATCTTACAATAACTCCTTTTCAAGACTATTTATTGTAACACTTCCTCTCAAGCCGGATCATACAACTTGTATGTGTCAAGCTTAAAACAAATAAATTCAATTTGAGGACCTCTAAAGGATTGTGTTAAAACATCTGCACTGCAAGTTGATTATTTGATCTGACAAACTCAATGCAAATTTCGTTGGACAACAACCTATCTCGAATTAAATGACAATTAATTTCAATATGTTTGGTTCTCTCATGGATGATGGCTTGAAAGTAGTGTGGAGAGCAACTTGATTATCACAATACATCTTCATTGGCTGAATGTCACGAAAACCTAATTCTTATAGGAACTATTTTACCCATATGAGCTCACAAGTGAGGTATGTCGTTGCTCTTTACTCATTGCTCTATTCTCAACTTGAATAGATGATTGGACAACAACATTTTGCTTCTTGCTTTTCCACGAGATAATATTTCTTCCAAGGAAACCACAATATCATGTAGTAAAGCATCTTCCATAGGAGAACTAGCTCAATCAGTGTCACAATATCCAAAAATTTGGGTATTCCCTTTATTTTTTTAAAGTAGTCCTTGTTCTACAGCCTTTTTAAGATATCTTAGAATATGAATGATAACATTCTAGTGACCAATTCAACGATTTTGCATGAATTGATTCGTAATACTAACTGCAAAGGACAAATTTGTTCTAGGTATAGTAAGATATACGGTTTTTCCAACTAGTCTTCTATATCTTTATTGATTGGAGAAAGCTTCTTTTTGTTTTGCCATTAATTTTTATTTGGATCCATGGGATAGTCCACTAGTTTACAATCAATCATACTTCTCTCTTTTAGGATATCAAGAGCGTATTTCCTTTGAGAGATTATAGCTCCTTCATTTGATTGGGCAACTTCTATGTCCAAAAAATGAGATTTCCAGTATATTTGGTCTAAAATGATGGCATAAGTGTTCCTTTAATGGAGAGATTTTACCAACATCATTTCCTGTGATCACTATATTGTCAATATACACAATTAAGTACACACTTTTTAGGAGAAGTGTGACAATAGGAAACAATGGTTTTTCTCTCTGCATTTGAGCCCAAAGGATTGAACAATGGAGCTAAACTTTCTGAACATAGCATGAGGACTTGAGACCATAGAGAAAGCGACACAACTTACAAACCAAACCGGGCTATCCTTGAGCAACAAACCCAAGGGGTTGCTCCATGTAGACCTTCTCTTCTAGATCACCATGTAGAGAAATATTTTTAATATCTAGTTGATGAAGGAATCAATGATGAATGGTTGCCATGGCAAGAAAAGAATTGACAATAGCAATTTTGGCCAACTTAGAAAAAAATTATGAGTGTAGTCAAGCCCATATATCTGAGTATATGCTTTAGTCACCAATTTTGAGGCGACCAACTTCACCGTGAGGTCCAACCTTAATGGTGTAGACCCATCGACAACCTACTGTGTTCTTTCTTGAAGGAAGAGGAACCAACTTTCATGCTTTGTTAGGTTTAAGGGCTTGCATTTTAGTGTTCATGGCTTGTTGCCACTCATGATGATCAAGTGTTCTTGTCACATTTTTAGGAATAGTAATAAAAGAGACAAGAAATAAAAGAAAAATAAAGAGACAACCTGTGATAGCTAAGAAAACTGTAAATAGGGTGAGGATTACAGGTAGATCGAGTACCTTTGTGAATGACAATTGTTGACTTGAGTCATCATAATCAGGAGTTGTGGTATTAGGTGATGATTAAGGACTTGCAGAAGAGGATTCACCTTGGGGTACTAGGCAAGCCATTTGGTTCTTGCATTGATAGGTAACAAAAGCTGGTGAAGATGGTTCAATAGGACTTTATGGTATTTTGGATGACAGGAGCAAAAGGAACGAAATATTCAATTAAGGGCACAAGTAGAACATGTTGGAAAGAATTAGAATTTTGTGTAGGGAAAAAAGGAGTTGGTTCAAAAAACATGACATTGGTTGACATATGGTACTTCTTTGTCTCATGAGAATAATATCAATATCCTTTTTGAACTCGAGAATAGGCTTAGAAAACAACTTGATGACTCTAGTTGAGAGTTTATCTAAAATTGGAGATATATCATGAACCAAACATACACAATCGAAAACATGTGGAGCAATAAGAGAGTTCTTTAGGAAATAGAATGGAGTAGGGAACTTTATTTTGAAGAGAAAAAGATATTTTGTTAATGAGATAAAAAGCATTTAGGATAGCATCACCCTAATAATGAACAAGCATATTTGCATCAAGCAATAAGGTACGAGTAGTTTCAATAATATGTCTATTTTTTCTTTTTGCTATTCCATTTTGCTTAGGTGTACGAGGGCAAGTAGACTAATGCAAAATGATGTGTGAGCTTAGAAGTTTAGATAATTAAGAGGAAAAATGTTCTTTAGCATTATAGCTTCTTAAGATTTTGATTACTTTTCCAAATTGATTGTTGATTTCATCAAAGAAAGACATAAAAATTGATAGAAGTTCAGAACGATCTTTCATTAGATAAACCTAAGTATCAATGATAGTAACAAAATATGTAAAACCAAAAGATGACACACAATTTGGTCCCCAAATGTCAAAATGGATAATGGAAAAAGCATAATCACTTCTAGATTCAAAATGTTAAGCAATAGAAAACTTAACAGCTTTTCCTAATTGATATTATTCACATTCCAAAGTTTGGAGACAATTATGTTTAGGAACCATCTTTAAATTTTACAAAGAAGGAGAAAAAGCAACTTGACCGACCAATTCCTTGGGAAGGTACTTTAGATTTGTTGGTTACGAAATGAGATGTTATAGGTAAGGAGAGAGAAGAGAAAGAAGAGATATTACCAAAAATATACAGATGACTATGTGTCACCAATCCATGGATTTTGACTCTCCATAGATTGTGAAGTGAAGTTGTTGAGAAATTGGAAGATGTAGATGATTGGGCTTGGTTTTTAGATTTCAACCTTAAATACTCCTAATATTTTTCAGTAGAGAATTTTGGCTCAAAACCTTCAGCTTTGGAAATATTGGCTGTCCAGTCAGGGAAGCCATGTAATGAGTGATGATTATCTTGGGTGTTATGCACTCTTTTACAATATGTGCATTAAGGACATCTTTTACCACCACACCCTCCTCTAGACGACTTCCTTTTCCTCAAGTAGAAACCATGGTAGAAGACTCAACAAATTCATGAATATTTCTATTCTTAAGTGTTGGAACACGAAGGAGCCATGTTATCAAGTTTTTCATTGAAGGAACTTCTTAACCAGTCAAAATTTGACCTCTAACATGATCAAATTCTGGATGATTTGCACAAAGGATTATAACTATATAAAATTTATCCAATTTCTTTTTTTTTATCTCATCTAGTGAGTCAACTTTCAATAACACCTTTAATTCCTCAACTTCTAGTTGAGCTTCAACAATAAAAGGCATCATGTCATTATCAGGCTATTTGAGAGAACCAATCGATTAGTTGAATTGTAGAGGTCTTGGATATCATTCTCAAATATTTTGGGCTTTTTTCTGAAAAAGATTACATGCTTTGAAGGATCTTGGAGTACTCAAAATATTGGGCACTACTAATTGCGAAAGTAGAGCACAAAGCTAAGAATAAGTTTTGTTCCACCGTTAAATTTGATCTAGTGGTATTGAATCCATCTTCTTACAATTGATCATGCAAACCTTGGCCAAGGAACCAAAGTTCCACTTGGGCAGACCATGACAAGTAATTTTTCCTATCTAATTTTTCAGAAGTTATGGAAGGAATCTTGAAAAAAAGATGATATAGCTCTTGAAGATATGATGAGCATAATAGAGGCAAAGCCATAGTCTAATAATACAATAGAGAAGAACAAAATTTAAATAGGGTTTTTAGATAGGGAAACCTAGGGTTTCAGGAGATAGAAACCTAAAAGACACACCAAGTGATCTTGGAAGGAGGAACAAAGGGTGGAAATGGGCCCATGGTGCTCTGGCAAGCCTAACAATGGTGATCTAGAAAGATTCTAACCATTGGAAGGTGGCGTGTGAGACACATTCGCCTAGGGCAATAGTGGCATGTGTAACCACTGGGATGGGGTTGCACTCCTCTAGACACCTCAGACCCAAGTGTTGGAAGACAAAGCTTCGGTAGTGGACAACTACAATGGCCGCAAATAACAATGACAATGACATTCCTTTAACAAATTGAGATTGGCTGAGCGAGATCGACCTGCTGTGATACCAACTTCAGAAAGATATAAAGGAATTGGAATGAAATTGAGAGTGTGTTTCCCTCTCTTAGTATTTCATATTTCATATTTATAATCTTTTTGAATATATCAAATATCATGTGAGAGGGAAGTGAAAAGAATTTTATTAGATATATCTAGTAACTAGGTTTAGCACAAAGCACACATCATCTTACAAGAAGTCCTATTTAAGACTATTTATGCTAAAAATTATACTTATTGCCTTGAATGTTATTGGAAGCACTTAGCGTTTTAATATTTAGTTATTTTATACACGTCAGGTAATTTTCTTTTGTAATATATGGTAGTAGAAATTTAAATATATTCTTTTATGCAGGTAAAGAAGATCTGGCTTTTACAGCCACCATACTCAATTATTGTGCTTTAAGATTTTGACTTGTGTTGTTCAACCTGTCTTGTTTTAACAATATTGTTGTTTCACCCTTAATCCTTAGTAAAGTTTTTTTCCTGAATGACTGATCTTTCATTTTTCTTTTTTTTTATTTTCCTTCCAATTGTAGACAATTGTGCAAGAACAACAAGGGCATCCTGAGTGGGGAGTATATGCACAACGGTTGTTGGACCCTGGGACAGGGCTTTGGAGAAACCCTAGAGGTGGTGGACATGATGACAAGGCTCATCCACCCATTCACCCCACAAAATTTTCTACTGGAGAATCTGGATGGAGCCAAGAACACCGTGTCAGACAATTCCCATACCACTCTTTTTACTTTAAGAATTGCATGTTGCTTGGACATTCATATTATTTCTTAAATTGACACAGAAACTGTATGAGCTGGTTGTTCGCCACTTTTTGGCATGTGTCTCAAAGCCTGCTGTAGGAGCTGAAACCACCGTTGAAATTGATATTGCTGGCGAACTATTTTCTGCATGTGGGAGGGTGATTCTAGAGGTGAGATGTTTGTTGTGCATGATGCGGATATCCCATATTGGGATGTGTTAGATATTGTTTGATATTATTAAGATATTGTTAGATATTATTAATCACAATATCAAATAATATCTTGTATTTACTCTATTTATTTTCAATTACTCCTTTTAATTGTACTTTTCTCTATTATAAATAGATTACCCTAGTGTGGTTTATACACAAGGGAGATTAATCTTAAACCCTATTTTCTTTATTCTCAACAGGATGTAATATTGAGCTGCACCTATTCTAACATGTAAGACAAATATTGGATCTATTTGCAGCATTTGGATTATGAGGAAGGATGAATATATTATTTTCTGATCATTCAAACGTATAAACATTACTATTTATACAACTTTCATTGTAATGCTAGAATTATGGACATCAAATCATTCCTGATTATTACAAATTAGGGATCATCAATCAATACTAACAAACGAATAAATCTAATTATATCTGTACTAAAGGAAGTAAGAACATGCTTCATATTTTACAGGTTACAACAGTTTTTGTCATGCTGGTGAATAGATGTTTATTATTCTTAGTTTTCTAGTAAAATATTGGTATCATTTTGTGGGTAGTCCCTTTGAACATCTTCTAAGTCACCTATTGAAGGAGAACATATGGTGTTTCAACAACGTTGTCTAACTCTTTCTTGATATCTATTTCCATATGTTTCCATTCTTCATGGTGATCCGAATTATGAGCAAGGCTTATGGTATTTGTTGCCCACAAAAAAGCTTCATAGGAACTTAATACTTAGTTTTGAGACCATCAAGTATGATCTTCATATCCATACTAGTTCACAAATCTCTTAGGTCATAGTGAAAAAATCTGCTTGCACACTAGACTTCTCAATCACAGTTACTTTTTGTTCCATGTAACTAATATACCACCTAGAAACATTCAATATCTTATGGTTTCAAACCAAAGATCAAGAATACTACTTAAGATTGTATAAGGCCTTTCTTATTTTACACAACTTATTTCTTCCATTGATTAAATCATAGCTATGTGAAATATATGCACTTCTATTATGTTAAAAGCAATGTTATCAAATTTCGGCCATGGCGGTGCCATGGCAGACATCGGTTGCGGTTTCCCAACCTACCGCAGCAACATGACGGAGGCGAAGTGGGTTTTCTGTGGCGGCTCGTGGCGGCCGCTTTTCGCATGGCGGCTGGCGGTGGCGAAACGGTAATGGCGAAAAAAGAGAACTGAAGAAAGAGTATACAATATCAAAGTGGAAGAGATAGCGCCGCTAACGTGTCTGAGAAGAGTGAGTAGCGTGGGAGATGAGATAGGCAGCGGCTGGCACACATAAACCCTAATTTCATCCTTCTATGCGTTTTACTCTACATCAGTTTTACGAGGTTTAATTTGGGTCAGGCCCACTAACATTATTTGACCTAACCTAAGCCCAGAAACCCTCCTCTCTTATTCTTTTATATTTTACTGTGGCCCTTCTCTTATTCTTTTACCAGTTACCGATGCAGTAGAATATTACTGATGCAGTTAAATATCAATTAAAACATCTCTTCTCTTATTCTTTCAACTTTGGCCTTAGTTACTGCAACTAACAGCCACAACTGCCACCACTAGTTGCTGCTGCCTGCCATTGTCAGCCACTGCCGCCTGCCGTCACAATCAGCCACCGCCACCTGCCTCCGGCCGCCACAGTCAGCCACTGCCACCACTGTCAACTCCTTTTTTTTCAAATTTTTTTCTACTTCTCTTCTTTCTCTATAATTATTTTTTCAAAAATTATACTTTCCGCTATAACCCGATATGATTTCCGTTATAACTTTATAACGGA
>Ga0099822_1004271_pt1 | contig 18555 bp, 15 predicted proteins | sample CowpeawhiteBW_FD_76839 | JGI IMG/M metagenome (GOLD analysis project Ga0099822, IMG submission 76839) | Root nodule microbial communities of legume samples collected from California USA - Cow pea white BW | ecosystem: Host-associated > Plants > Roots > Nodule | place: USA: California | collected...
ATATAAATATCAAATACTTAATTTTTTTAAAACTTTTATACTTAATTACTTTTAATTTTATTAAAAAATATTTTAATTATTAAAAATTATTAGGTCAAAATTGAATCAAATACACATAAGTAGATATTAAATTGAAACAAAAAAACATAAATGTGGACTAAATCGAAATCATCACATCTGATAGTGACACTGACACGTGGCATTACAATGCCACGTGGCACTGACAATGCCATGTGTCACACACAGGGACTTGACACGTGGCATTTTTAATTTTTTTTAAAAAAATTTTAAAAAAAAATTAAAAATTAAAAAAAAAATAAAAATTGTTTTTAAAAAAAATAAAAAAAAACCACAGATTGACACGTGGCACGTTGACTAGGCGTTAGTCAACTCTGTCTGAAAGGGACCTAATTAAAGCAATTTTCAAAAGTTGGGATGCAATTGACACTTTTTTAAAAGCGGGTACCAATTTGACACTCTAGTACCAAACTGGGTACCTTACGATTAATTAAACCTATATATATATATAAATTACTAATTAATATTAACAAATTTTCGAAAACCCTTACAAAGCAAGTGTATTAACTCAAAGACAGTTTATTATTTTCGAAAGAAGTAAAACTACGAACAAATAACTGACCAAATTAAAGGGAGCAGTTCCGCCGAGAGCGTTTCCAACAAATCCCTAATCCAAACAATGCCGGAATCACCTGGCGGCGGAGACGCCGACGCTCCACCGCAGACAACGGAATTGGAAAGGCCTCAAACTGACGAAAACGCCGCCGGAAAAACCGACGCGGATCCTCCGGTGCTCTCGAAGAACGCACAAAAGAAGCTGGCCAAGCAGCAGAGGTTCGAGGCGAAAAAGGCGGAGAAGAAAGCCGCAGCGAAGGAGCAGAAGCGAAGAGACGTAGAGAGAAAGCGCAAGGAGTGGGAAGAGAGCCTCGCCGGCGTCTCCGAAGAGGAGAGAGCGAAGCTGTTGGAGTCTCGAAAGACCCTCCGCAAGGAGAGAATGGAGAAGAGGTCACTGGAGAAAGAGACCAAGAGAGAGAGACTAACTGTAGCGAGAGAACAAGGTCAAAACGTCGTCGTCGATCTCCAGTTTTCTCACCTCATGAACCCTAACGAAATCCACAGCCTCGTTCAGCAGGTTCGTTCCACAACTCAAAATACTCGATTTCACCTTGAGAAGGTTTGAATAAAGAATTCGTAATCACATTGTGAAGGTTTTTAGACTCTCTGCGGCTGCAATAGCGGTGCATTTATCCGTCATTTCTCGCAATAACAACGATAGGTAGTCGCAACTGCAATCTAGATACTGTTTGAATAAGCTTCTGTATATAACAGGAAGAAATTGAAAATAAACTTTGCATAAATCTGTAATAAGCTAACAAAATAGAGCTTCTAGAAAATAGTTTAAGCATGAGTATTTTTTTTTTTCCTTCGGAGAGGTTTGCGTAAACAGAATCTCATGCTGAACTTTGTAGTTTTGACTAAGGCGTGTTTGGATGAGCTTTTTCAACAGAATTAGAAGAAAACAAAATAAGCTGAATAAAATGAAATTGGTGTCCTCAATTTAAAATTAGTTTGTAGACAAGGTACTAATTTGGATAAACTCTCTCATGTCTTTGTAGTTTTGACTAACGAATAATGGATCTGTTAATGGTGCTGTTATTGAACTTACAGGTTATGTATTGTTATGCTGTGAATGGAAGGTGCGCTTCCCCTGCGCATCTTTGGCTCACTGGCTGCGACGGGGAAATGGATAGTGCATTGAAGCGGATTCCGGGGTTTGATAAATGGATAATTGAGAAGGAGAACAGGTCTTACATTGAAGCCTTGTGTGATCGAAAGGAGGATTTGGTTTATCTCACTGCGGATTCAGAAATTGTTCTTGAAGAACTTGATTTGAAGAAGATTTATATTATTGGCGGGTTGGTGGATAGGAACCGGTGGAAGGGCATAACGTTGAAGAAAGCACAAGAGCAAGGAATACAAACGGCTAAACTCCCCATAGGAAATTTCATGAAGATGTCTAGCTCTCAGGTATTATTCTTGTCATGGTAAATAGTAAATACAATACCATTTCGTTGTGAGTATGATAACTTCTGTTGCTTTAGTTCCTGAAAGCTTTTATTCTGTGAATCTCTACAAATTAGTCTTTGGGGATGAGATTAATATCCTAGTCATTTAACTGGGTAGATTACACTTGTTAATAGGTTGAGGTTTTGGGTAGTAATTTATGAGACATTATATATATATAGCTTAGTAAGGGAATTTCTATGATTAGAATCAATAGACATCTTATGGCATTGCACTTTGTTTTTCTTTACTTTCCCTCTGTTGCGTTGATCCTGATGTTTGGATGGATCTTTTTACCCGGCATAGTCTTCTGATATCAGAGAAGTGACAACACTGTAGTCTTCTACTTAGAATATGCAAATTTCCTTTTGTATGATAATTCATCTTATTTCTCGGACGAGCCTTCAGGTTCTTACAGTGAATCAAGTGGTAGAAATATTACTCAAGTTCTTGGAGACAAGGGACTGGAAAACATCTTTCTTTGCCGTTATCCCTCAACGGAAAAGATGTCAATCCGATTCAGAAGGAAATGCAGAAGACACGGTAGAGGAAGAACACGAACAAAACGATGGTCTAACGGCAAGTAAAAAAAAATGTGTTGAGGAGGTCCCTTCTATAAGTTAGAATTGTCTCTGGCTCAAAGCATCCTTACGAACCTGTTGATCTTCTTCTGGAAAGCCAACATCAAAAACAGAAACTTCAAATCAGAGCTTCACATCCAATCTTAATACTGACAGGGATTTGGCATAATTTTTATATGCCTTGTAACGATCTGTAACAAGTATCCCCGATGATGTTGAAATGGAATGATTCTTTTTGAATGTTGCTCCTAGGGTTTTGGATTCATTCACAATTATATTTACATTCCTTTTTTTTAATTTTTACATTATTTTTCTTACTTTTTTTTACCACGTCACTTGTTCTCTCCTTTACTCCTTTCATCTCTCGGTTTACACTTATAACTTTTGGAAACACATTCAACATTCGACGTCTGAGTAATGTTTTATTTGTTACATATGGCAATTTAAGGTTCGAATGTGATTATATGTGGAACCTTATTTTCGGTAAAAGATGTGTCCGAAAAGAAGATACCACCAAAATTATTACACTATCCATTTTCTTTTATTGACAAGTGCCATAAAATTTAGTTTTTTCGTCATTTTAAAACTGTATAACAAAAGGACTCGAATTTAAATCCTATAAAAACTAATTTGTTTTTATTTTTTCATTTATTTATGATTTCAATTATAATATTAATTATAAGTAATATTATTATTTTTAATATTTTTATAATTATTATTATTATTTGTAATTATTAATAATATTATTATTTGTAATATTTTTATAAGTATTATTATTATTTATAATTATTAATAATATTATTGTTATAAATATTATTTGTAATGATAGTAGTAAAATTATAAATAATATTAATATTATAATATTATTATATATTATTATTATGAGTAAAGAAGTAATTAGAAAAAATATTAACTATAATATACACGAAAATTAATACTTAAGTTAGTAGTGAAATTATTAGTATTATTACTATTATATTTTGTTATTATGAAAATTATTAACATTATTAGTAATAGTAAAATTATTACTGTTATTATTATTGTTATTAATATTATAAGTATATTATTAATCATATTAATATATTATATATTAATATTATGGTTATATATGATTGTTGTTATTATCAAATTTATTGATAATATTAGTAGTAGTAAAAATATTAGTATAGTATTACTTATAATATCAATATATAATATATTAATCTTTTTATATATTATGAAAACAAAAAACTAGAAAAATTTATTATTATTAATAACATTATTATTATTAGTTTTAATGATATTATTATTAATAAAATTATTATTAATAATATTATTTTTATTATTATTTATTGTTATTAGTACTATACTCGTAAATAATATTAATATTATTACTATTATTTCAATTTTGACTTAAGATTATATTTTAATTATTTATATTTTTATTATTTGGATTGTAGTATTTAGATACACATTTTACTTTTATATACTACGAGATTATATTTTAATTATTTGCATATTTATTTCTTTTGTTGTTGGTTTGTCTTTTCATTTAAATAATTAGTTGAATTCGAAAAAGTAATTACTAAAATTTATTTTTATTTATTTATTTATTTATGATTTCAATTATAATATTAATTATAAGTAATATTATTATTTCTAATATTTTTATAAATATTATTATTATTTGTAATTATCAATAATATTATTATTATAAATATTATTTATAGTGATATTAGTAAAATTATAACTAATATTAATATTAACAATAATAATTATTTTTATTATTATATGTTACTATTATATATTATTATTATCGGTATTATTAACATTATTATTATATATTATTATTATTATCGGTATAGAAGTAATTAAAAAAATTATTACCTATAATATACGAAAATTAATACTTAAATAGTAGTGAAATTATTAGTATTACTATTAGTATTATTACTATTATATTTTGTTATTGTGAAAATTATTAACATTATTAGTAATAGTAAAATTATAAGTGTTATTATTATTATTATTAGTATTATTAACCATATTAATATATAATATATTATTATTATGATTATATTTGATTGTTGTTATTATTAAATTTATTGATAATATTATTAGTAGTAAAAATTTTAGTATAGTATTACTTATAATATCAACATATAATGTATTAATCTTTTTATATATTATGAAAAAAAAACTAGAAAAATTTATTATTATTAATAACATTATTATTATTAGTTTTAATGATATTATTATTAATAAAATTATTATTATTATTTATTGTTATTAGTACTATACTTATCATAAATAATATTTGTATTATTGTTATTATTTCAATTTTAAAACAAGATTATATTTTAATTACTTACATTTTTATTATTTGGATTATAATATTTAGATACACATTTTACTTTTATAAACTATTAGATTATATTTTAATTACTTGTATTTTTATTTGCTTTGTTGTTGGTTTGTCTTTACATTTGAGTAATTAGTTGAATCCAAACAAATAGTTACTAAAATTAGTAAAATAATAAAACTAAAATGTATTTTTTTATTATAAATAATCATTTAAGTTTAAAAAATAATAATTAGTATTAGTATTAATATTAATATAATAATAATAATAATTATTATTATTATTTGTATTTTTATTTTAAATAATATTAGTGTTATTATTATTATACTAATATCAATCTTATTGTTATTATTTGAATTATAGTATTCAGATACACATTTTATTTGTATTTACTATGGATTATATATTAATTACTTGCATTTTTATTGGTTTTGTTGTTCATTTATCTTTACATCCGAGTAATTAGCTGAATTAAAAAAAGTAGTTACTAAAATTAGTAAAATAATATAACTAAAGAGTATTTTTATTATTATCAATAATCATTTAAATTTAAAAAATAATAATTAAGAAAATATAATTATAAAAACAAAATAGGAGACCATGTATCTCTATATATGTAGTTGTGTATTATTATTATTATTATTATTATCAATACGGGATATTATTATTATAGTTAGACACCCATTTTATTTTTACTTATTACAGGATCGTGTTTCAATTACTTGCACTTTTTTGTTTGTTGTTGATTTATCATTACATCGGAGTAATTAAATAAAAAAAATAGGTACTAAAATTAGTAAAATAATAAAACTGAAAACATAATTTTTTTTATTATAAATAATTAGTTAAATTTAAAAAATAATAATTACAAAGATAAAATTGTAAAAACAAAAGAACACACCAAAGATATATATCTTTTCATGAATATAGTTGTTCTATTATTATTATTATTATTATTATTTGTATCATTACAGGATAATAATATAGAGTATTAGTATTATTTTATTGTTATTATTATTATTATTATTATTATTATTATTAATATTAAGATTATAGTTAGTATTATTTTATTGTTATTATTATTATTATTATTATTATTATTATTAATATTAAGATTATAGTTAGACATATAATTTACTTTTATTTACTCTAGCATCATATTTCAATTATTTGAATTCTTTATTTGTTTTGTTGTTAATATATCTTTTTATATAGTTATAGATTATTGTTGTTAACATTAACATTAGTATTAATATTCACATTAATATTCTTTTTAACATAAATTCATAATTATTGTTGACAAAAAAAAAATAACAAACTTTGACAAAGGTAAAAAAATATATCTTTAGAATATTAAATATATCTTAAAATTCGACAGGAAATTACTAAATTTTCTACTGATTTTCATTTTATTTTTTTCACATGATTTTCATGCAAAAATTATTAGAAAATTATTTATTATTTAATTTTATTTCATTCAAAGTTTTAATTCACAACAAATTTATATCCTTTTAAAATTTTTCTATAAATTATATTTGTTAAAAGGTTACCATAATTATAATATCAACAATATTTTAATACATGGCAAAATAAATATTCTCTTAAAAAAATTTATTTAAAAATTAATTACACATTTTTATATAAATAATAAATATAATATCAATTATATTATTTAAAAAAATAAAATAAAAAAAACTTGTGCGTATGCACGGGTCAAAGACTAGTTATTAGATATTGTTAATTATAATATCAAATAATATCTTCTATTTATTTTTAGTTACTCTTTTTAGTTGTATCTTTCTGTTATAAATAGATTATCTTATGTGTGGTTTATACACCAGGGAGATTAATTTCAAATCTTATTTTCTCTATATTCAATATGGTATAAGAGTCCTAAAGGATTCATGATTGAAAGAGATTTTTGCAGTAGTTTCTTTTTTCTGAATTTTTATCCTTACGTCCTAAGTCTTTTTTGTAATTTTTTGGGTTTCTCCTTATTGCAATTTTGTTTTCTACTTTGAGGCGTTGGATGATTAGGCTTTATTCTACCTCCCTTTATGAATTCTTTCGCTTCTTTTACTACTTTCACTTCTGTTAGTGTCGTGTCTGATCCTTCTGTCTACACTAACTATGTTAATGTGCACTTATCTATTGACAAGTTAATTGGCCCTAATTATGCCATATGGTCATCAGACGTCAGATTATGGCTTAAGAGTCAGAAGTATCTTGATCATCTTGCCCCGAAAGCACCTACTCTAACTCCTGCTGAGGATGACCGTTGGGACACAATTGATGCTCAATTATGTGTGGTTCTCAAGGATACTCTTGATCCTTCTTTAAAGGAGGATTTTTGTTCCTACGAAACATGTGCTCAAATATGGGAGCATGCCAAGTTATTATACACCAATGATACTCAACGTCTCTATGGTGTATGTTCTGAATTTGCAGATCTTATTGCCTCTAAACATCAAGACTCTATGACTGATTATATTGGCAAAATTCATGTTCTTTTTCATGAGTTCAATGAGTTATTGCCTCCTTCCCCTGACCCTGCCACAGAGATCACGCAACGATCAAAGTTCTTCATGTTAGGGGCATTACACGGACTTGCTGATAAATATTCACATATTCGTGATCAGATTTTGGATTCCTCGGTTGTCCCCACCTTGACTTCAATCCACTCTACTCTTTTGCGTGTACCAGAAAAATCCAACACTGATGCACCTGCTCTTGTTGATGATTTTTCTACATTGGCATCTCACCATGATGATCGGACTCGCCCTCACAAACTAAGAAAAGGGCGTCCTAAGTGTAAACATTGTGGCAAACTAGGTCACAAGATTGACAAGTGTTATGCATTACATGAGTGTGAACATTGTGGCAAGTCAGGTCACAAGATTGACAAGTGTTATGCATTACATGATCGCCCTCCTCGATTTGCTGTCGTCGTTCAAACAAATCTTTTTCCACCTTCGTCTACTGGGGATCTTCCTTCTTCTGTTTCATCCGATACATCTGCTATGTTCAACAAATTTCTCAAATGGTATAAGGATCAATAGACATTCCTCTAGTTCCATTGCGTCTGGCGCGCACAGGTACATATTTTGCTTGGCAAACCCAATCTTCTTCTCGTGGTCCTTGGATTTTAAAAAATAATCTCAAACACTATTTTTTCTGTATATTTCAACAATTATAACATAGAATATTTATGGTAATTATTAGGAAATATCAACAATTATTAAAGTATATCTCATTAATCATAAAAAAATCGCACAAACATTGAATCTTAAAACGGTACCGGTTAGAAAATAGTAGTTACTATATATATGATTATAATAAGGAAAATAAATTTTTTGACAAAATTAACGAAGTTTCTTTTAATAAAATTAAATAGATTAATTTCTTATTTTTTAATCAAAATAAAATAATAAAATAGTATTTTTTATATCTAATTAGAAAGTTTGTCAAAAAAAATTTGTGAAATTATCATTCTCCGTAGAATAAATGTATAACCAATTTAAGTTAATGGTTCTTCCCCTCTTTCACATATACATATAATCCCATGTATTCGATCCATATCAATCAATTTTAATTAGAATTGATAAACAGAAAAAAAAAAAAAAAGGTTTCGCCTTTTTCAATTGTTTCCTTTCGTACAATTTTTTTCTTAGCGTTACCTCAGACCAAGATAACTATATAACAAAAACAAATTTACTATGTAAGTGCAGTGTCTCCTGTAGAAAACAAAAGTATAGACGAGCTTGGAAGGAGATGCGTCACGACAGATGCGGAGAGAAGAGAGTTTTTGCAATGGTGTTCATGTTGTTGCCGTTAGTATTCTCAGTATTCATGTTCCCTAACTTCATGGCTGCAGAAGATGAAGGAGTAGCGTTTGCCATGAAAAATCGGTGAAGTTGTGAAAGAGGAAATAATTTTGAAATTCAATAAATTCCAAATTCCAAACTTTATCGTGTCATGTAGCGTATGCTAATTACATTTAAATCACTCCTAAATATAATTTATATTTATGGAGAATATTAGGGAATATTATAAATTATTAAGGATATCTCATTAATCATAAAAAAAAAAATTGAACAAACATTGAATCTTAAAATTTTAGATCGAGTCATAGTAATTTTAAAACTGCCATCAATTGTTAATACTATCTAACATCTCAATATTTTTCTTTCTTCTTCGTGATAAAATACATTCATCTATTAATTAAAATTGATGTGGGAAGATATGAATCTTGTTTTAGAATGATAGTTGCATATCGTTATGTCTTGGTAAATTTATAGAGTTTGATAACATATTAAATTTTATAATATTTTATAATAAATATGTGTTTAAGTCCGTATTTTGATTTTAAGACTTACTTGTAGATTTATGAAATTTGAAAAGTTATATTACAATATAAAATATTAGAAATCATATAATTACATAATGAAATATGATTAGTGTTGATAATTTTAGAGATTGTGAAAAGATGTGACATATAAGATATATGATAGATATTATATATATATATTACTAGAGAATTTTGTTTATTTTATTTTATTCATATACTTTTTTTTCTCTTTCTTATATATATTTATCTTAGAATTTTCTCTCTCCAAATACGGATTTAGACGAGAACAGATTTAAATGAGTAAGGACTTAAGTGAAGGTTAGTTGTACACTATTTCTAGTACAAAAATATTATTATGATGGGTTCATAATTTTAAAAAATATTAATATTCATATATATATATATATATAAGTTTTTTTAATATCTCAATTCATAAAAAAATTTGGAGTCAGTTATACAATCACACTCTTTAAATTTGCACCTAGAAGTAATGTTGTATTTATAATTAATTGTTATTAGCATTCTATACAATGAGCCCAGCAAATAATAAATATTTATCTTTTGTACTAAAATTTATAATAAAAACACATTTTTAATATATAAAGTATATATGGCATAATTAAAATTTAAAATAATAAGTAAACTCTTTCGAATTTACAAATATTATCTTAGATTTAAGATAATAAAAAAAAGGTTTATATCACGATATAAGTTATTTGTAGTAACTATTAATAATTTTCCTTTAAATATGTATTATTGAAATTCAATTAAAAAATACAATAAATATAATAATCAAAGATAATAACTTCTAAATTCAAAACAATTATTTTAAAAATTTTAAAAGCATTTGTTAAAAACGATTATTCTTGCTTTATATATATGTAAAATAAAATATATAAAAATAACGTGATCAACAACTCTTAAAATAAACAAAATTTTTTCCGTTGGAAGCACTAAATTTTTTTCCATTTTATTTATTATGGAATTAGTAATTAAGCTTTTAATATTGGCATAGAAATGTATAGTGGAGAGTTGAGACTGTTAGTCGCATCCCTTCACAGCAAACACCAAACATTGCAATGGCATCGCCAACCGCTCTTATCATCTCATCTTTTACCCAATCGCCACCACCAATAAACTTCATCTCTCAAACTCTATATATAGGTCACAACACGCAAACTTTGCGTACACTGTTACGTTGCTTCTTTTGATTTCACCAACCTTATTTGAGAACATAGTCTGCAGAGGAGTTTGTGTTGTTTTTTGAGAGAATGAAGCAACCTGAAGTATGGGGTCATGGTTCAGTTCTGATATTTCTGATCATTGTTGGCATTCTTCTGGTTGGTCCACTTGTGATGGGTACTCCTACACCACCAGGAATTCCTTTGCTTATGCTGTTTCCAATCGTTATTATAGCCCTTTTCATATTTCTTGTGGTCACCTCCAACTGAGTACTGCTGCATCATCATGCCTCCAACTGCGTAATATTTTGTGTGCCCTTCAGAGATTCGTATATGGATTGAAGACATTTGTTCCATACTAAGTGCATATATATATAGTTACTTTTCTGTCGATTAGTTTTCTGGTGTACGGGCTTCTTTTCTTAATTTACTCATGTTTGTATCATTTTCTGTATTTTGTTTAGTGTATAATTAAATGAACCTTTTTATCTAAATTCTGATAGATTTTCAATTTAATGCCCTCGTTGGTTTTATTGTGGTGGCAATCATTCTACGTGCAGTTCCACGAGAGGAACCAAGCCCTAGAAAGATTTTCATCCCCGTTTGAGTTTGATATTTTTTTTACCTATCTTCGGTTTTATCAGTCTAATTGCATATAAATGTAAGAGAGAAAGGAATGAGAGTGTTTCGAAGAAAACAAAAGATGAAATTGAGAAAATGATAAGTAGGAAAAATCAGTTATTTTTATTATGAGTAGGAAAAAGTAAGAACAAAAGCTTTATGGTTGGTTTTCTGCATTTGATAATAATACTCTGAGATTACGAGAACCACGCTGGTTAGGAAGAAACAGCAAAGAGACATTTAACAATGTTTATTTTGAGTTCCCCTTTTTTGTTTACTTAATTAAATCTAATTATACAAGACAAAATTTTTGTTTTCCAATTCTATTTTTTAGAGGACAATAATATTATAATTTTCATTTTTTCTACTTTCATTATTTTACTTTCTGACGAACATGACTTAATGTGAATTATTAATTAATGTACCGTTAACTGTTATCTTTTTTCTTGAAAGAATTAATGATTCACACTAAATCATCTCACAAATAAAAAATGAGAGTAAAAAAATGCCATGAAAATGATAATATAATTTTTCTTTCTATAATGAGTTGTCCTGGAGTTCATCTTGTTTTGAGAATAATAGTATTGTACGTTTATTTTTGTTTATTTTAAAAAATATATAACAGGATTTCCCCTGATTTTGAGGTCTAATTTCCACAGCATAAAGTAAATAATTTAAAAAAAATCTAAAAAAATTGCAACAAGTAAATGATTATTGTAAATGATTTTTAATAAATTAATTTTTTCTCGAAATTGAGTGTTTCAAATGTTTTTCTTTTATTTTCTTTTAATAAGTATTTATTTTTCTCAAAATTTTGTGTTTCAAAGCGGTTGATTGTGTGTATAATTCCTTCACCATATGTTTGGTAAAATGGGCTGGCTTGGTACAAGCCCTCTATGTTTTTTGTTTTGTTTTATTTATTATTGGGCCTAAACAGTCTTTAAATTTCTAACTCCACCTCACGTTCTTCCGCAATATTTCCAATGTAACCGTTTTCATTTCAAAATCCATTCCAAAATTAAAGAAGATGGTTCAAGAAATTTAAAGTGTAAAAAAAAAATACTGCTTAATGTTATTAGTAGTAGGACTAGGAACCTAAAATTTTTAGATTACTTAGACGGCTTACTAAATAAATAAAATAACAATTTTAAATCATTGTTTTTCATCTACACTATAAGAAAAATCTTTAATTAACAACCGGTGACAAAAATTTTTTAGTTACTATAATCACCAATTTAGATATCAATTTACAAAATAAAAAATTATTAATTACTAAAATAGTCACTATTATGAATACAAAATTATAATTTGTTTCTAAAATTTAACTATCAAGCTTTTTGGTTACCAAATGAATTAGTTTATAAATAGGTCATTGACTACTAAGGTTTTGGCTATTAAAGAATTTTATTTCTAAATTAGTCTCACCAATTTAACAACTAATTATAATATTTTATTCATAATAATGACTATTTTAATAACCAATAATTTTTTATTTTATAAATTGATATCTAAATTATAGTATTATAATAATTAAAATTAATTATTATTCTTGATATTAATAAATTGCATTCTCTATTTCTATAACTTGTTTAATTATTACATTTTTTATTATAAAAAGTAGTGAGTTACAGGGCACTCACCCACAGAAGAAAAAAAAAACTTTCATTCTCTACCACTCTTACTCTTTCCCGATCACATCACAACCATTCCATAGTTTCTTAGATTCCCCGCCTTACAAAACTCACCAAACAAAAATTTCATATACCACTTACACTATGAAGACATGCCATTATATTGAGAAAAAATATATCGAGGGCCAGTTTAATCATTTAATATATACATTCAAAATTAAATCATGACATATGTATAACTTTTTAATAATTCTCGGTACCTTTCTACTATTTTTCACAATATTATCTTTCACTTGCATCTCTCTCTTATGTCAAATACAATCATGAAATAAAAAAAAATATTTAAAAATATTACAAACCGATAATATTAAATTTGAATTTAAAAACTAACACTTCATATCTCTTATCTTATCATTATTTTCATTCTAATACAAGTCTCATCTACCAACCTTAGATATATTTTGGAGTATCAATTACTTTACATCGTGATTATATTATACAAGATCTTCTCCTTAATTCTCGTATTTGTCTCTATATTTAGAATTATTAATATAAAATTTTGTGAAATTCTCTAAATTAATAAGCACATCTTTAGCAGTATAGGAAAGTGAGAAAAGAAGAGTGGAAAATCAGTTATTGCAACAAAGGAAAGTAACTGTATTTAACAAAAGAAGAGAAAGAAAGATAGCATGGAGGAAGAAGATAAGAGTCTCCAACTCCATAACAACAACAACAACAACATAACTTTGAGCAAGATAGCTCAGTATTATTTATGTATTCCTGTGAACCTTTATTATATAGTATATCCATGTAAGTATTATGCAGTAACTTTGAGCAAGCACCTTGGTACAGAATCAGTTGTTATCGCAACTGAAGGTCTGGTTATGACCACATTCGTTTAATAGTAGCACCACCTGAGCGTTAAGATCTACTACGGGTATATCTACCACCACGGTTCTGGCTATGGCGCAAATACACACAGTGGCATTAGCCTCCAAAAGATCACGAACCACGGGGCAGCACTCGTTTGTCTCACCCGAACTCAAAACGTTAGCGCACAAACCCACCTCTCGACACTCTTGTGCTTGTGGTGGTGGTGGTGGTGGTGGTGAGTGTTCTTGTGCTGGTGGTGGTGGTGGTGACGGTGGTGGTGGTGAGGGGTGTTCTTGTGGTGGTGGTGATGGGTGTTCTTGTGGTGGTGGTGGTGGTGGACATTCTTGTGTTGGTGGTGGTGGTGGTGATGTATAAGTATGGGTGTGGGAGCTAGCCATGGAAAACAGAAAAAGGATGAGGCTGAGGAGAAGGGCAACGGATGCAATACTCTTGGAACCCATTTTCCGAATACTTTCTTTCTCTTGCTTTTGCTTGTTGTAGAAATCTGAACTTCGCAACACATTTATATAGGCCAAGGAGATCTCTTACTTTCCCACCCAAATGAGTTAATTTATGAAATTATTTAATTAATTGACTTGACTTAGACACACATATATGCAGCTCTAAATATCAAATTTGTTACCACCATATGAAACAAGACAACTGTAACTTCTTTACTTTAATGGACCATGGACCATGCTTATCCTGGGAAAACCGGTGTGCTTATTTTTTTTATTGGTTAAATATGTATGTTTTTCCTAAATTTCAATAAAAATTAAAATTAATTTTTTTATTTTTTATTTTTTTAATTTAGTTTTCAATTTTAAAATGTAAAAATTTAAATTTATTTAACATTTCAAATGTCAAATAAATTTAATAAAATTTGGTTAAAAATAATTAAATTCATACACCTTTAAAGTCGAGAGATTAAACTTAATCAAAGTTTAAAAAATAGACTAAATACTAAAATTATATTTCATATTTTTTTTATTAATGTAATTATATTGGGAGAAAATAGAAATTTTATAAAATATTTAATATGTACACTATCTTTCTGCATATTATAGTTCATTATTCTAATTCTCAAATTTGAATTAGTTAAAATAAGGAGGATACGAGGCAAAATACCTCCAGATTAAAGTAAAATATTTAATGCTCTCCTTAACAATAATCTTTTATATGAAAATATGATTAATCATCATATAATATAGTTTTTTCATTTTTAATTATATTTTTATTTACAAAATTCAAATATACACTTGAAATATCTAATCGTAATCCACTCGAACAAAGAATATATATGATATTCTGATTGAAGTTTGAATTTATAACTAATTCTACGTTTACGTATGGGACCATGATGATACGTTAATTAATAAGTTTTGCAAGTAATATAGTAATTTAAAGTTTGATTAATTTAGGCCAGGTTGAGAAAAAGAACAATGAAAAAAGTTATTGTTCCAAATATATTGATACAACTGTATTTCAGCAAAAATAATTTAATCAAATTTGCATAAATCAATACTATGATTGGATTTCGTTGTTAAAATTTTAATTTCCAAAATATAAATTACAAAATAAAGCAAATAGTCTTACTTTCTTGCAGTTAAACCTAAAAATCTATAATTTTGAAAATTTTAAATAAATCCCTACACATTAACCATGAATTGGTAACTCTGCCGAATCATATATGTTTTCATCGGAAACTGTAAGGAGTGTTTAAGATGAATTATTTTTTCTAAGAATCGCAATAATTATATTATTATACTTTAATATTACTTTTTACAAATATTTTTTAATTTTTTATATGATTACTCTTTGATATAAAATTATAAATTGTAGATATGATGTGACCCTTCAATTACGTTTTTATTTACTTTTTTAAAATTTTCTCTCGTTTGTTATGTTGAGTGTAATGTGAATAGGATTTTTTTATGGTAATTCCTGTTAAGAGTAGTAGAAGAAAATACATGAAAGGGTTTTTTTTTTTTTTTTTATCTTAATATTATTCAGTCATGCAGGTTGAGATTCTTGATGCTATTTGTTATTGAGGTGACCAGGGATGTCAACGAGGCAGGTAGAGTACTGGTAATAACTTTCATGTACTTTATTCATCGGATAAATATTTATTCCGTACCTGTATCTATATTTATACAAGTACCCGCATACTTTTTTAATATTCACGGATATTCATGGGTATCCGCGAATATTTATGAAAGAAAATTTTAATATTTAATAGCAAATTTTAACCATAAATTCAAATAAAAATACAATACATAATATTTATAAATTTCAAACAAAGTAAAAATGATTCATTTAAATAGTGTTGGATGGCAATTTACAAATAACTGGAGATTTTTCAAAACCAATTGATAAAAAAATAATTCATTCAAAATCAATATGTTAATATTTCAATAATTTTTTTTTATAATTTAAATTAGAGTATAACGGGTATGAATATCCACGAGTACGGATATTATGATACCGGTAGTATGCACACCGTTAACAAGCGGGTATAAAAAATACTCGTACCCGTTATCTGTGAATATCCATTTTCAATATTTATTTCCTATCCGTTGTAGATTTTGTCCGTATATACTCGTGGATACAGATTTTTTTGACATTCCTAGTGGTCAAATATTAAAACCTTTTATTGTTGGAAATAAATTTTATAGTGAAATTTCTTTTAAAAACCCTAATATTATTCTTTAGTGTTATAATAATAGATGGAATTGCTGCGTTGACATAATTAAATATTTGTATTTTAACTTTTTCCATATTTTTAGAAGAGGATAAATGTGCAGATAATTTAGTCAATTTGGAAACCAATATGAAGCAAGATTCTCATCAATTAATTTGCCTTCTTTATTACACATGACTGTTTTTAAGAATAAGTATGGGTTAAGTGAATATAGATTATTTAATAGATATCTCCATGACGCATTTTATTTTTTAGATATTATGACTCATTTTTATCGGAATATCATATTAATGATGTTATTTTGAATGATTTTTTTTCCTACAAGAAACTAACACTTTTAATTATAAAGACCTTATATTCAAAGTATTTTTGCATACATATCTCTTCAAAATTTATATTAAATATAGTTAATATTTTAATTAATTAATTATTTAATAAATATTAATTTAGTTTCTTTTATTTCTAGTTGATGTTTAAAATTTTCAATAAAAATAAGAGACTTATATGTATTTTTTTTTAAATAACATGACGTGTAAGAAACGCATAAAATTAAAAGAAGATATAATATAAAGATTTGTCCACAAAAATAAGATAAATATATGCATATTTTGAATAAATAACAAGTATCGTCGTATTAAAAATGTATAAAATAAGAATATAAAATTTATTTTTAAAAATAAAAAATAGTTTACGTAAGCATAATTACATTTATCTCCTTAATAAACAAGTTTTGTTTATCTTCTAAGAGCAATTGATTACTAAAAGTTTACGCACCATTCTCAGATTTTATTTTTAAGAATATTATTTATATGATTATCCCATAAAAATAAAGAGAAGTATATGCATTTATTTTCCAAATAACAAGTACTACGAGTAAACGAATAAAATTAAAAAGATAAACAGACATATTTTTAATAAAATTCATGTATAATAAATGTTAACTAACTAAAATAAAGTTAATATAAAATGAATTTTAATTAATATTTATTTTTTATATTTACTGTATAAAATACTATATAATTCTACAATATTAAAAGAATTACAATACCTGCCATAGGCGAATTATATTTAAATTGCATTTTCTTAAAAAAATTTATTGAAATGCATAAAGACTTTGTGATATGATAACGACTGCCAGAAACCATTTAAATTATGTTGTCTCTTCATCTTTTATGATATCATGCGGAACCCTAGTGTTTGACTAATTGTTTTAATTAAGTGTCCATTAATGCAATTTTTTTAACATAGAAAATATAACATTCAACACAATTAATATATTTCTAGTGTAATTTTTTTTAAATGATAATTATTTTCTTGTTCTTTTATACATTTGTAAACTAAACTTATCATATTATTTTTTTTTTTTTGAAAAAAATCATTTCATTTCGTTTATCTATTTAGAGCTTCAGCCTATTATGGATTATATATTTTAAAATATATCGTTAATTGATAAATATCATTGTAAATAAGAGATAAATCATTATATAAGTCATTAGAAATTTGAAAATATTTTGTAATGCAAGAATATGAATTATATATTAATATAATAGATACACCAAATGCATATTTAGCCTTTTTTTTTCTTATTCCATGTAACAAATCGACGTGTAATAAATGAGATAAGCGTAATTTTATGTGAAAATATAACTAGTACAATGAATGTTAACTAATTTAAAAAAGGTTAATATAACTGTAGATTTATAAAATAATGACAGAATTGATTTAAAATACTTGATTTTGGATGATTATGTTTCATATTTCTTCCTTGCAATATTTTAAGGGAAAGCATGAGATGGATTATGATGTCAAAGGCTACAAAAATTCAAGCCGGGTTCACCTTTTATCTAAAAAATTTTTATAATTATTTTATTTATATATATATATATATATATATATATATATATATATATTCACATTTTTTATTTTTTATTTTTCATAAGTTAAGATTAATAAAAAATAAAAAAATTATTAAAATAGTTTTTAAATGTAAAATTAAAAAAATAAAATATATAAATAAAATAAATTTTTAAAATAATGATTAAAGACAAAAGGTTTTCAAAATAATGTTTAAAGATAAATTATTTATAAAATAATAATTAAAAATAAAATTGAAATAAAAAAATACAAAAAATTATCATCTTATATATTGTTATAAATACTATATATATATATATATATATATATATATATATATAT
>Ga0099822_1004272_pt1 | contig 18554 bp, 15 predicted proteins | sample CowpeawhiteBW_FD_76839 | JGI IMG/M metagenome (GOLD analysis project Ga0099822, IMG submission 76839) | Root nodule microbial communities of legume samples collected from California USA - Cow pea white BW | ecosystem: Host-associated > Plants > Roots > Nodule | place: USA: California | collected...
AATAAAAAAATTATTAAGATAATTTTCATTTTCTCTTTTCATTGTTTACTAAGTTTTTTATATGTTGTACTTATCTCTCATTTTTATCTAACTTTTTGTTACCGAAGAAAAAAAAAAGTTAAACAAAAACTCATTATTTTTATCCTCATTTTTTAATCTTTTCTTCCATTTTTAAAGAAAAAAGAAGATAACTTTATCTTGTCTAACTTGGTAATGAAATACCTGTTTAGTATTTAATACTAATTTTTATCTTATGACATTTTGTATATTATTTATTTTTGATGAATATAGAAAAGTAAGTAATGTATTATGTGATTTTTTATAGACATTTTTTAAGTGAATTTGATTATCATAATTTTTTGTAGTAGTTATGTCTCTTAATGTTTGATTAGATTATGATAAAGAAAAAGTTAATATTAAATTTGTTTTTTAAATAGGTATATTGATGAAAAATAAAAGAATAAATTCATGTTTTTAAATTGATAAAAGAAAAGTGAAGATCAAAACAGGACAATATCGTTACTCATTGCATAACAATGAAATGGAATGCTTGTGATGACTTTTGAATCGATACGTGCATATTAGTAAAAGAAAAAATGAATATTTTGTAGATAATATGGTTATTTATATTGGAAAAAAAAATTGAAAAATGTACTTATAATTGAATTATTTGATAAGTTCTAGAATATGAAAAAATGATGAATAATCTTTAGATATGTGAAATTTCTTTTATAGTTATAGTTATACTAAATTATATATTTTATTGAATTAGTTGCAGTAATATTAAATATATAAATTTTAAGTATATTATTTTGGCTCTCCTTAAATTTTGATCAAGATCCGCCACTGATTGGGCACGAAGAAGATTAATTGGAAAACTGAAATGAAGAGCGCAAATGCAATCCAATGATGAAATGATAAGTATTAGCTGCTTCCTCTGCAAATAATACGATCTTAAGAAAGACGAAGATGAAGAAATTTTCCTAATTGTCAAATTTTTCCTAAATTGAGAAATTAACGTTAATTAGCCATATGTACAGTACATGTAATACACCCTAATACAGAAAAGTACTAAATAAAACACTAATTGCGAAAATAAGGACCATTTAAAACATTCAGTAAAAATGAGTACCATTGTAAACATTCTGTCAAAATGAGGACCATATGCAACAAACAAGATTAAATTGATCAAATGAAATAAAAAGTTAAAATTTTTTTTTAAAAATTTGAATAGGATTAGAGGACTAAATTCATATTAAAAAAATTACAAAATAATATCATAATTTAGAAAATCGAGATAACAAAGATTATATTTGAAATGCTAAACTTTGAAATGCATCTCGGTAATATAAACATATTAACTATATATATATTGAAGATTATTTTATTTTTTTATTCATAAATTTAAACCTATTAGTGATTCATTAAAAATTAGTTGTATATTAACATAATTTTTCCATGTAATAAACATACACGATAATTATGTTATAGCTTTAGTAATAACTTAATGGAAGTCTCTTGAGCATAAACGCAAACACATAGAAGAAGCAAAGCAAATCAAGAAGAGAGGAGCATCATCGGAGTGAGAAGAAGAAAGGTTAGAGGAAATGGAAGACGTGATAACAGAAGCAGCAGGACCTTCAAGGTTCTTGGAAGAAGACCTAAACATCTTCACAACTCCATCGCCACCCCTTCCTTCACCCTTCCTCATCTTCCCCTACACACAACAACCCCAACCTCTCAAACCCTCCCTCCTCATCGTCGCTCTCTCCGCTTCCTCCGTCGCCCTCTTCCACCGCCTCCGCACCGCCTCCCCCGCCGCCTCACTCCTCCTCCCCGAACTGTCCCTCTCTCTCCCCGATCACGCCGCCCAGATCCTCCCCCTTTCCCCCTCGGCCCTCCTCGCCGCCATCCCCTTCTCGGTCCCCGCTCCCCGCGCCTACGCCGTCGCCAAGGCCCTCCTCGCCGGCCGCATCCGCCCCGACTCCGTCCTCGTCCTCGACTCCCTCGAGCCGCGCAACTTCCGCGGCAAGGTATCCTCCGATGAGGCCGTGGCGTTCAAGCTGGAGACCGCCGCTGAGAGAAAGAGAAGCGGCGGAGAGAAGCTCTTGTCGGATTTGGAGTACTATCCTTCCGGAAGCGTTGTTGACGGGCTCGGCGCTGCCATTCTCGCACGGTGCCAGGTGATGAACGTGCCAGCGAGCTTGTGTGTTTCGTGGCCTCAGTTCGACGCCTCTGTGGTGTCGTTGATTAAGGGTTTGCTTCAGCGCCGCGTGTTGCAGGGATTTGATTTTGATTTGAGTGATGAAGAGGTTTTGAAATTTGGAAGGAGCAAGGATAGGGTTCTGCATTCTGAGCTGTATATTTGATTTGTGCTCTATTATGTGAATGTTTTGATCCACTTGGACTAATTCATTTGTGTCCGATTATTTTGATATTAATTTGTGCTGTTATGGTTGGTAGCTTGATTTTGGTCTTACTGAAACATATTTTACTTTCGGGATAGCCATGGATTGCAAATTTGCAGTATTTTGGTTTGTTTGTATTGACTGATTATAGCTTTGTCTATGCATTTTTAAAATGGTTGATGCTGTCTAAAATGCGTTAGCTGCGGGTGTTCTTGCAATTGATTCCCTGCAATATATGAATTCTTAGTGCTGTGAATTCCTTGTAATTAAAATCAAGGATTAATCTCTTCCTCATTGGGTTAGTGTTAATTTTAACTTGTGTTGTCTATTGCTTGAATAAGAAAATACTATTGATCTTTGTGCTTGTTTGAATTGTATGGTTGTGTGGTGGAAACTAATTGTTTTCATCCTTGATCTTAAGCAAGGATTTAATTTGTTAACTGTATCACACCATGACATAGGGTTGCACTGGGTGTCAAGTGGATTAAGCGGTGATTGCAGACCAGAATTGGTCTGTAATGGCCTCAATGTAATTGTGACTGAGGTCTGTGTAAAGTGTGTCTCAATCAGTTTTAAGTTAGTTGATAGTTACTAGCCATAGAGCTCAAAGATTTCAGATGAGTGCTACACATGTAGTGAGGCGTGTATAGTATACATTTATGTGTGTGTCATCATTATGTAATATATATACAAAACCACCTTGTGCAACTACAGTGAAACTCTTACAGCTGAAAATCAGAGAAGTGAACAGGGAGAGTGTGAGTGTGAGCAACAAAGAAAAGATTTGATATTCTTGGAATTATTTTCTGAAGAGTGAAAGAGAAAAGGCAACATAAGCCAAAGAGAAAGGTTCTGTTGTAAGAAACTCATGATCTTGATCACAATAATAAAATTGAAATTGCATTTTTCCCGTTGATGGAGTTCACATCGGCTTAAACGTGTATATCTGTTCTGTTGGTAATCTCCCTTAGCAATATCTATATTGTTTTCTGGTTTAATAACTTCTGGTTTGTGTTTCTTTCTTGTCTGGTTTGCAAGAAGAATCTTCGTAACTGCTGTTTCAGAACAGCTTGCATTATAACTGTGACTGAAATTTGACCGCCACAATTTAAAACCTTGAGTACAAGTAGCAGGAGCCTCGAAGGCATAGTTAGTGTAATTTCATTTAATTTTCCTTCAAAAGATGCTTTCGAAGCTGTAGATTTTAGTAGCTACTGTGATGATGATAGCTATGGAGCACATAGTTTTTAACTTGGATTCAATTAATATACGATCTTTTAGCCAAACTAGAATCAAGTTATTCACTCCTGCTGTAATGCCTCTGTTTGAGGCATTGGATTCTGATAATAGTATTTGAAGAATTCAACTGGAAGTTGAGAGTTCTATATTGACTAGAGACGATTAAAGACTATATAAAACTTGCTTGAAGATTTTTTTTGTCGGAGATGGTGTGTAATCTCTTATGTATTATTGGTTCATAACTTACTTGATTCAAATTTCTCTAATTATGTACTTGTGAACAACTTGTAGGTAGAACACTTAGACTGAGGGGTGTTTGCCATGATACACTCCTTTGGTACAATGAGGTTTTTCTTACATATATCTTGGATGTATGATATTACTGACTGAATTTCTTTTCAGGACAAGTTGATCCAGTTAGGGACCAGAATTGAAAGTACATCTAGAATTTCATATTAAGTTTCTAACAAGCTTTCAGGAAAAGTAAAATAATTTTCATTAACTATTGAAAACTCGACACGTGTTTTCTGAAGCTTAGATTCCGAATTACTTGCATTCTCTTTGCTGGGTTTGTATACAATCTTCTACTATCTCCCAAATTACTCTATCTAGAGAGACGAAATTGAGAACGGAAAAAGAGAAAAGAGTAATTGTTCAATTGGAGAAAGTCAATATGGACGATAATTTTGGTGATATTTGCCATCTATTCTTATAGTTAAAGATACCTTTAATCGTGTACTTGAGGACAAAACTTGTGATATGTTTCCTTTCTTTTGTAAAACAAGGAATTTGACAAAGTCCAAATGCAATATCATTCTTGGAAGAAACAAAGAGAAAGCCAAACGTGCAAATTGACACTATATAAAAACTGCAAAGATAAAGTAAGATTAGCTGTTATTAGTTTTGTTTGGTGACTTCTCAACGGGGAATATTACTTTTAGTTTAAGAACACCCACCAACTTAATCATGTTAGTTGCATCTTCTCTTGACTATTACAAACACATTTTCTAAACACTCAAGTGGGCAATGAAGGAACAAAATTGAACACTCTACTTCAAACACCTTATTTATACTCGTGATTCCCACCTATCTCTCCCACCCTTCTTTTCTTCAAAGTTAATGCAGTAACAATGGATCTTTCCTTTACTTCAAAATCCCTTCTGCATTTTGTTCTTATCTTAGGCATTCTTGGTGCCACCAGATTGCATGCAAGTGATCCTCATCTGACACTGGATTACTATGCATCAACTTGCCCCACTGTGTTTGATATTGTTAGGAAGGAAATGGAATGTGCAGTTCTTTCTGATCCCCGCAATGCAGCGATAATAGTGCGGCTACACTTCCATGATTGCTTTGTTCAGGTATAGAAGTGTGTAAGTTTTGTCCTATCATATGATATAAAACCAATATGAATTCAATGAGAAACATATACACAATAACTAGATGTGATAATGTTCATGGGGTCAGGGATGCGATGGATCAATTTTGCTTGATGATACAGTCACACTTAAAGGTGAGAAAAAGGCATCTAACAACATCAACTCTTTGAAAGGCGCGGGAATCGTTGATAGAATAAAAAACATGGTTGAATCAGAGTGCCCTGGAGTTGTTTCTTGCGCTGATATTCTCACAATTGCAGCCAGAGATGCTGTGATTCTGGTAAAAAAAAAAAAACTGCTTGCTTCTATATTTTATCTAATAGTTTATGCAATAGTTTTTATAGATTTTAATCTTTAATTTTCTGCATAGAGGTTAGTAGAGTTATTTATGCAGATGCCTGTTTTCTCTGATCTGTTGTAGGTAGGGGGACCATACTGGGATGTTCCTGTGGGAAGGAAGGATTCTGTCACTGCAAATTTTGATCTTGCCAACACCAACCTTCCCACTCCAGATGAGAGCCTTCTCTCTATCATTTCCAAGTTTCTTTACCAAGGTCTATCTGTCACTGATATGGTAGCCCTTGCAGGTATGCTAAATTTCCTATCAATGGAATAAAACTTTGAATATTTAACTAACATGATTTTCTGGTTTAATCTTTTAAAAAGTTATTTGCTGATTTTAATTTCTATTAAGAAATAGACTTTAATCCTAATGCAATCTTACAAAACCGACTTGTAAGATGAGATTTGCAGCCGCTTATATATATATATATATATATATATATATTTTTTTTTTTTATTTTGGCTTTTTATATTGTCAACTTAAAATCTGTAACACACTCCCTCAGATCGAGACATATACATATCGAGTGATACTCGACATTAATAGGTTGTCTAATAGCGGCTCGATAGTGGGGTGATACAATAGACTCAACAAATAACAAATCTCTTAAAGGATGACACAATAGGCCCAACAAATAACAAATTCTGCTAGAATAGGGTTAAACCCATAACTCTGATATTATGTTAAGAAGTAGAGTTTAAGTCTAACTTAACCCTACAAAACCGACTTATAAGATGAGGTTTGCATCTATAATATTGTAAATTAGCTTTATTTATAGTCAATGTGGGATCTCCAATAATTTCTATAATTTTTGTAAAGTTTCTATCATTATATAGTGAAGAATTGACATGCATTTAGAGACATGAGTTTCATGACTAATAGACAATAATTGTGACGTACCACCTCATCTTCCCTATTTCTCAAAAGATTCCTAGATGTATTAAGCACGTTTATGATCACTAATCCTGCAGGAGCCCACACCATTGGCATGGCACAGTGTAAAAATTTCAGGTCAAGAATTTATGGAGGCTTTGACTCAACATCATTGAAAAATCCAATTTCTGAGAGTCACCTCAGCAACCTGAGATCTGTTTGTCCAGCTGTTGGAGGAGGAGACAACAACATAACTGCAATGGACTATTTGACACCTAATCTGTTTGACAATTCTTTCTACCAGTTACTGCTAAATGGGGAGGGACTTCTCAACTCAGACCAAGAAATGTACTCAAGTTTGTTTGGTATTCAAACTAGAGAGCTTGTGAAGAAGTATGCAGCAGATCCTCTGGCTTTCTTCCAACAGTTCTCAGAGTCAATGGTGAAAATGGGAAATATAACAAACTCAGAAAGCTTCATCACTGGGGAAGTTAGGAAGAACTGCAGATTTGTCAACACATAGACTTCATTTTTCTGTTTTATATATGCGTTTTTTTTGCTTCCACACACAAAGAACCACCAAAACCAAATTTATGTGTTCCAGCCACAACAAATTGATAATTCTAAACCAAGCTTGCAATTATATAATGAACAAATTAAGTGAGAAGTTGTTGATTTCCCTTTTTCATGAAAAGATTAAGTGTTAAGTCTGATGCTGTTTACACAAGAAGTTGCTTTCAAACTGTATGGCTTGATTAAGCCCATGTTAAGTTCCTTATATTCCTACACTCTAAGTCTAAATTTTTTTCCTATATCAATTACGAGTAAATGATATATGTAATGACAGTGTCAAAATGTTTATCTACTCTGTTATAATCACAATAAATATGTATGGTAAGGTTGTTAATTTTTATGATAATTATCTTAAAGATTGTATGATAATATTTCTAATGTGTTGATAATTATTTTTTATAAAATATATTTGACAATACTGGAAACATGGACTTACCAAAATTGTCACGAGTACTTTGGTAATGTATATTGAAATTAAGATAGTTGTAGAAAAAAATTTCAAAAATCATTAAGTGAAATGAAATTTTTACATTTTTTAATTATATTTTGGACTAAAAATGGGATTCCTTGTTGGTATCATGATACTAGGGGCAATTCGGTAGTTTTATTAAATTATGGTTAAAAAATCATGTTCTAATATTGTGTACCAAAATTATCAATTTTCCTTCAAATAGTATAAACTTTTGAATAATTCAAAAGTAGTAACAGATGAAAATCAAGATATTACCAAGTATTTTTTAAAGACAATGATATTTTGACAACTAAATTTTGACAACTTTTTTTTACAATTTAAGATAATATCTTCTAAGTGATTTTGAAATATAGAGAAATGAAAAGAATGGAAGTCATGTAAAAAATGTCACCTCAAATTTTGTAAGAAAATTGTCAAAATTTAGTTATTAAAAAAATCATATTCCTTTTATTAAAAATTTACTCAGTTTTTTATATTTACCAATTTAGATAGAACAAGAAAAATAATTGTCATTAATATTTTAACCTTTCAAAGTTTCCATTTAAATGTTACAAAATCGATTTTTCATGAAAGGTCACATAAGTATAAGAGTATTTAATTGGAGTAAGATTGACTTAGAAAGATTACTTCTCTTCAAATTTATTTTCATTCTTTCCTCTTTATTTTATTTGCTTTTTTCTTTTTATCCTTTCGACAACTTCCTTTGTTTAATTTTTCTCCCTCACTATCTTTTTACTTTTTCTTTTTCACCGTTTACATCATCTATTATAATAATAATCTTGCAATATTTCTTAGTATTGATTTTGGTATTAGTTAAGAAAGGTCTATTGTGTTAATCCGTGTTAATCCATCAATTGTCTTACTTGCATTTTTAAAATTTTTACTTTTTATTAAAATATCCCATGTTCTTATGTTGTATACGAACATGACATCCCTAAATTATACAGCCTCAAGGTTGATAGGATCACCTAACCAGGATACCCCCAAAGTATACGGTTTAGAGAGCTACCAAAATAACATACTTGAGAAACCTGCTTTTTGCACGACCTGACCATACACAACGACTTTGTAGGATGACATATACTCGGACTGGCTGGCTAGTCAAGCCAACATAATCATCTCAGACAAAGCAAACCCAAGGTTAAGTAGCGCATTATGATTATCAGGTAATTAAGCCAATTGAACGAAAGTCCAATCAAGTTAGGCACATAAACTTCAGTATAAAAGACACATTTTACGATACATATGCTTATGTGTTACTCTAACATTTGACTCCCGTATCTCGAACTAACTTTAGTATCAGAGTGTCTTTTGCAGACACCTTGTAAAAGCTCAAGCCAGAATAGATGTAGAAACACTCACCTCTAGCGTTGGACCGACGAGAGCAAGGGAAATGCCAACTCCAACAACATATGTGAAACCTCGTAGCGGGAGAAATGTAGCAACACGAAAGTGAGGGAAAACGTAAAGTGCAGTGAAAATGGTAAAGTATGTTGATGGAAAATTAATCACATGCTGACTTCACTTCCCTTAAATATGGTTAACTTTTCAAATTAAAAACCTCTCATACGGCGGCGACACATGATATTTTATTTAAAATCCAAAATTTATTATAAGGGTGTGCTTGGATGAAACTAACGCTCAACAAAAATAAATTAAAAATAAATATTGTGCACTTATTATACGATGACACATGACATATCATTTAAATTCCAAAATTTAATATATGTATGCGTTGGTCTAACCGACACTCAACTATAGTTTTTAATATAAAATTTTACTTTAATTTTGAACTCAATATTTCAATGTGTGGAATTTTATTTCTTCCTTATGTATATTAATAGAGGTGGAAGTCAAATTTCGTTCCTTTTTGATTAATTTGAGCTGACACTTTTATTTTTTATTAGGGACCAAATTGAACAAAAATAACAAATATAGGGACCAAATTGAATATAGAACATTGACTTTGACATGTGGCACGCTACTAGGTTGACAAGTGGACATTTAACAAAATTTAAAAAAATTTAAAAAAAATTCAAAAAAAAATAATAATAAAATGAAATAAAACAAATAAGAAAAAAAATTCAAAATAACACCAAGTGACATGTGACAGTCACTATTGATGGCCGTTAACGATTTAAACTGTGTTAGCAAAAAATGACCATTGAACAAAATTGACGAAAATTGGTACCTATTTGAACACAAAATCAAAATTACGGCTTATTTGACAAAACTTGACGAATATTGGAACCAAAAAGGTATTTTTACCTTTTTATAAAAAATTTAACAATTGATATTAACGAGTAAAAACTTTGTTCATTAAACCATTTGCAAATGCATTAAAGATTTTTTTTAACAAAAATATGTCACTAAATTATTTTGTTTTTATAAAATATTTTTATTTTTTTTCATTGAACATCAACCGTCTGTGATATGCCATATTTGAATCGTTGAAGGTCGAGGAGAAAAGGTTGACCAAAGATATCTATTGACTCTAGAGAAATGTTGATGATCTAAATATCGGTCGCTGACATTATAAAGAGGTACAAGACAAGCTAGTAGAGGACTTAACGAATATTTATTGCTTCGTATTGGAACAACATGAACTTGGCTTCCAAAAGGATTTTAATCAAGTGACGCTCTTCTACATGATCAACATTGACAAGGATAAGTTCAATCTAGTAAAGACTTTCATGACGAGAGGTAGATCCTTATTACGCAATTTCTTAGTGATGATGCTGCTTGACCGACCCAACCAAGAGGGTGGGTGGATAGGAGTGCAAGTGAGTAGGACTTGTTTTGCACTACAAGTAAATGCCTCATTAGTAACTAATTTTAGTGACCAAAAGTTGTTAGTCACTATAGTGACCAATTTAGATACCAATCTACAAAACTAAAAATTATTGGTTACTAAAATAGTCACTATTATAAAAAAAAATTATAATTGGTCACTAAATTGGTCACTAATTAATTAAAGACAAATTTAGTAACTAAGTCATTTTGGTAGTCAAAATCTAGGTAGCTAATTTTTAGCGATCAATTTTCTTTGGTAGCCAAAATCATGGTAGCTAATTTTAAAAACCAACTTAGTGACCAATTATAATTTTTTATTCATAATAGTAATTATTTTAGTAACCAATATTTTTTTACTTTGTAAATTGGTATCTAAATTAGTCATTATAGTAACTAACAACTTTTGGTCACTAAGATTGGTTACTAATAAAGCATTTTCTTGTAGTGTTGTAACTTGATATGCCATTTTTTTGTGCTCCTATAACACCCATTTCAGGATGCCATGTGTAAGCTGGGATAACTCAGTTGGTTAGAGCATGTGGTTGTTAACCATAAGGTCGGACCCTCCTTCTAGTGTTTTATTCTATTTTTATAAATAATGGATTTCTCCTCCATGATTAACAATTGGTAATAACTAGTAAAAACTTTATTCACTAAACCATTTGCAAATATATTCAAGGTTTTTTTTTTCACAACAATATATGTCACTAAATTATTTTGTTTTTATAAAATATTTTTACTTTTTTTTCATTGAACATGAATAGTGTGTGATATATGCTAGAATTGACTCGTTGAAGGTCGACGAAAATAGGTTGATCGAAGATGTCTATTAACTCTAGAGAAATGTTGATGATCTAAATCTTAGTCACCAACACTATAAAGAGGAAAGGAAAAAGCTGGTGAAGAACATAGAGTATGTTCAACGCTTCATACTGAGACATCATGAACTTGGGTTCCAAAAGGCTTTGAATCAAGTGATTCTCTTTTTTAATATCACCATTGACAAAGGTAAGTTCGATGTGGATAAAGACTTTTATAATAGGAGGTTGATCCTTAGTACGCAATTTCATGATGATGATGATGCACGACCATCCTAACCAAGTGGGAGAGTAACAATTGTTATTAATGAGTAAAAACTTTATTAACAAAACCACATGCAAATATATTAAAAATTCTTTTTTTTCACAAAAATATATGTCACTAAATTATTTTGTTTTCATAAAATATTTTTACTTTTTTTTCATTGAACATGAATAGTGTGTGATATATGCTAGAATTGACTCGTTGAAGGTCGAGGAAAATAGGTTGATCAAAGATGTCTATTAACTCTAGAGAAATGTTGATGATCTAAATCTTTGTCGCCAACACTATAAAGAGGAAAGGAAAAAGCTAGTGAAGAACATAGAGGATGTTCAACGCTTCATACTGAGACATCATGAACTTGGGTTCCAAAAGGCTTTGAATCAAGTGATTCTCTTTTTTAATATCACCATTGACAAAGGTAAGTTCGATGCAAATAAAGAATTTTATGATAGGAGGTTGATCCTTAGTACGCAATTTCATGATGATGATAATGAATGACCATCCTAACCAGGTGAAAGGGTGGGGGTGTTAGAAAGGACTACAAATGAGTAAGATTTGCTTTGGAACTTGATATGCCATTTGTTTGGGTGTTTCTTTAACATCCCGTTCAAAATGGCATGTGTAAGCTGGAATAGCTCAGTTGGTTAGAGCATGTGGCTGTTAACCACAAGGTCGGAGGTTCAAGCCCTCCTTCTAGCGTTTAATAAATAATGGACAAGGTGGTATTAATAACTAAAAACTTTATTCACAAAACCATTTGCAAATATGTTAAAGATTCTTTTTTTTTTCACAAAAATATGTCACTAAATTATTTTTATTTTTATAAAATATTTTTACTTTTTTTTCATTGAACATTAGTGTGTGATATCTGCCAGAATTGACTCGTTGAAGGTCAAGGAAATGAGGTTGATTGTAGATGTCTATTGACTCTAGAGAAATGTTGATGATCTAAATCTCGATCGCCAACACTATAAAGAGGAAAGGGAAAAGCTAGTGAAGGACATAAAGGATGTTCAACGCTTCATACTGAGACATCCTGAACTTGGGTTCCAAAAGGCTTTGAATCAAGTGATTCTCTTTTTTAAGATCACCATTGACAAGGGTAAGTTTGATGTGGATAAAGACTTTTATGATGGGAGGGTGATCCCTATTACGCAATTTCTTGATGATGATGCACGAGCATCTCAACCGGGTGGGAAGGTGGGGGTGTTAGAAAGGACTACAAGTGAGTAAGATTTGCTTTGTAACTTGATATGCCATTTGTTTGGGTGCTTTTGTAACTCCCCGTTCAAAATGCCTTGTGTAAGCTGGAATAGCTCAGTTGGTTAGAGCGTGTGGCTGTTAACCACAAGGTCGGAGGTTCAAGCCCTCCTTCTAGCGTTCCATAAATAATGGATTTTTCCTCCATGATTAACAATTGGTATTAATGAGTAAAAACTTTATTAACAAAAGCATTTGCAAACATATTATAGATTCTTTTTTTTTTGACAAAAATATGTCACTAAATAATTTTTTTTTATAAAATATTTTTACTTTGTTTTCATTGAACATGAATAGTGTGTGATATCTCTTAGAAAATATTCTTTTTTTCTTCACAAAAATATATGTCACTAAATTATTTTTCTTTTTATAAAATATTTTTACTTTTTTTTCATTAAACATCAATAGTGTGTGATATCTGCCAGAATTGACTCATTGAAGGTCGAGGACAAGAGGTTGACCAAAGATGTCTATTGATTGTAGAGAAATGTTGATGATCTAAATCTCAGTCGCCAACACTATAAAGAGGAAAGAGAAAAGTTAGGGAAGGACTTAGATGATTTTCAACGATTCATACTAAGACATCATGAACTTGTGTTCCAAAAGGCTTTGAATCAAGTGATTCTCTTTTTTAAGATCACGATTGACAAGGGTAAGTTCGATGTGGATAAAGACTTTTATGATGGGAGGTTGATCCCTAATACGCATTTTCTTGATGATGGTGATACACGACCATCCCAATCGCGTGGGAGGGTGGAGGTGTTAGAAAGAACCGTAAGTGAATATGATTTGCTTTGTAACATTAAATGTCATTTGTTTGGATGCTTTTGTAAAACCCCTTTCGAAATGTCATATGTAAGCTGGAATAGCTCAGTTGGTTAGAGCGTGTGGCTGTTAACCACAAGGTCGGAGGTTCAAGTCCTCCTTCTAGTGTTTTATAAATAATGTATTTTTCCTCCATGATTAACAAATGGTATTACTGTGTAAAAAATTTATTAACAAAACCATTTGCAAATATATTAACGATTTGTTTTTTCACAAAAATATATGTCACTAATTTTTTTTTATAAAATATTTTTTTTTCATTGAACATCACTAGTGTGTGATATCTACCAAAATTGACACGTTGAAGGTCGAGGAAAAGAGGTTGACCAAAGATGTTTATTGACTGTAGAGAAATGTTGATGATCTAAATCTTAGTCTCCAACACTATAAAGAGGAAAAGGAAAATCTAGTGAAGGACTTAGAGGATTTTCAACACTTTGTACTAAGACATCATGAACTTGGGTTCCAAAAGGCTTTGAATCAAGTGATTCTCTTCTATAAGATCACCATTGACAAGGGTAAGTTCGATGTGGATAAAGGATTTTATGGCGGGAGGTTGATCCCTAGTATGCAATTTCATGATGATGATGCACGATCGGCCTAACTGGGTGGGAGGGTGGAAGGGTGGGGGGGGGGGATGTTTAGAAAGGACCGCAAGTGAATATGATTTTCTTTGTAACTTGAAATGCCATTTTTTTTGGGTGCTTCTGTAACACCCCTTTCAAAATGTCATGTGTAAGGTCGAATAACTCAATTGGTTAGAGTGTGTGGCTTTTAACCACAAGGTCGGAGGTTCAAGCCCTGCTTCTAGTATATATATCAAAAGACCACAAATATGTTGATATGATATGAAAGTAATAACTTATAAAATACAGGATTTTACATTTATGTTGAATTCCATTGAATTTAAATATTCTATTCATTATGTAGAAAGAAATTATCAACTTTGTAAGTTTTTAGATGATTTATATGAAAAAATAATGCATTTTGTCTCCATGATTCCCCATTGTTTCTTACTCTGCTCGTAAATTTCCATAACATGGATTATTTTTATGTAACAGACAAAATTACATCATATTTTTCACTATTTTTTACAAAAAAAAATGAACAATAGGTATTAACGAGTAGAAACTTCATTCATAAAACTATTTGCAAATATATTAAAGATTATTTTTTTATTCACAAAAATATATGTCAATAAATTATTTTTTTATAATATATTTTTACTTTTTTTTTATTTAACATCAATATTGTGTTATATATGCCAAAATTGACGTGTTGAAGGTTGAGGAAAAGAGATTTATTAAGATGTCTACTGACTCTAGAGAAATGTTGATGATCTAAATCTCGGTCGCCAACATTACAAAGAGGAAAGGGACAAGCTAGTGAAAGACTTAGAGGATGTTCAACACTTCGTACTGTAACAACATGAACTTAATTTCAAAAGGATTTGAATCAAGCGACACTCTTTTATAAGATCGCTATTAACAAGGGTAAGTTCGATGTGGGTAAAGACTTTTATGACGTGAAGTTGATCCCTATTACAAAATTTCTTGATGATGATGTTGCACAACCGACCCAACTAGAGGGGAGGGGGGTAAAAAGGGTTGTAAATGAGTAGGACTTGCTTTCTAACTTGATATGCCATTTGTTTTGGTGCTTCTGTAACACTCCTTTCAAAATGGCATGTGTAAGCTGGAATAGCTCAGTTGGTTAGAGCGTGTGGCTGTTAATCACAAGGTTGGAGGTTCAAGGCCCTCCTTCTAGCGTTTTGTTTTGTTTTCTTTTACATTTTCTATCATTATATTCATATTAAAAGACCACAAAAAATATGTAGAAAAAAATTATCAACTTTGTTAATAAATAATGGATTTTGCCTCCATGATTTTCAATTGTTTCTTACTCAACTCGTAAATTTTCAAAACATGGATTATTTATACGTAATGGAAAAAATTACATCATATTTTTCACTATTTTTTACAAAATAATAAACAATAGGTATTAATGAGTAGAAACTTCGATCATAAAACTATTTGCAAATTTATTAAAGATTATTTTTTTCACAAAAATATATGTCACTATATTATTTTACTTTTATAAAATATTTTTACTTTCTTTTATTTAACATCAATAATGTGTGATATATGCCAGAATTGACTTGTTGAAGGTTGAGGAAAGAGGTTTATCGAAGATGTCTACTTACTCTAGAGAAATGTTAATGATTTAAACTTGGTCGCCAACATTATAAAGAGGAAAGGGAGAAGCCAGTGAAGGACTAAAAAGATGTTCAACGCTTCATATTGTAACAACATGAATTTGAGTTCCAAAAGGCTTTTAATCAAGCGACACTCTTCTATTCGATGTGGATAAAGACGTCCGAAGTTGATCCCTATTACAAAATTTCTTGATGATCATGTTGCACGACCAGCCCAACCAGGGGGGGTAGAAAGGGTTGTAAATGAGTAGGACTTGCTTTGTAACTTGATATGCCATTTTTTTTTTGCTCCAATATGAATTTTGTGTTCGGGTCCAATATGACATTGTTATCTCTATTGGTTAATGATGTTTTTGGACGTTGCCTTTAATCGTTTCTTTATTTTTTTATATTAGGTTTTGTTTATTATTTTTTTAATTACTGTTATTTTTGGAGCTTGGTGTTAGTTGAGTAACTTCACTAATTTTATGTTTAATTTATCATGTGCTCAAGAGGGATTCATGTGTGTGAATTTCATCCTTGATCGAAACTTGCTTATATATTATCCGGAAGAGGTTCATAGGTGAATGTGACCTTGACTAACATGTTTATGCTTCTTAGGAGAGATTCATTTGGGTGAATACGCCCTTGGCCAAGGTTTACTTCAACAACGATTCTTGGTCAAGTTGAATTTTATTATGTAAGTGCCTCCTTAAAACCTCCCTAGTCAAAATCCTCCTTAGTGAAAAAATAATGGCGATAAGAAAGGGTACATTGATGATACATTAACTAAAATAAAATATAAAAAGAGATACATCCCAAGTTCTAGGTATAGTTCTCCCATATAAGTGTTAAAGTCAGTAAGCACCATTTCCTAAGTTCTCGATGAATTTGCACTATATTTCTCAATTCGTTAAGAATTTGTCATGGGCGGGGTTCTTCCTTGCTTCACCTATTTTTCTCCAAACAAGATATTCTTTTGCTAAGCCTTTCAGTTTGACCTTGGAGTAATATTGTCGAGTCATCATTCTCTGGCATGCTTCTTCTTTTATTTTTGCATTATCTCAATGCTATCAAGTGTTACTTGCAGGCAGTCACTGTTTATATCCATATCTTTCATCTTTCTTCTAATGGTTGGTTCGCCCACTTCAACTAGCAACATTGCACCCATTATGCACATGAAGTTGAACAGTGTCTCCCCAGTTGACACGTGCGACATATATCGATAGGCCCGTAGCACCTTTGGCAATTCTTCCGTCAAATATTTGAGCTCAATAAAAATGACGTTATTTACTATCTTGACTTGACCATTCGATTGTGGGTGTTCCACTAAACTCATTTATGCTTTATTGTAAGGCCTTGGTAGAAGTTCGTTGGTTTCCTATCAGCTATTGTCGATGATGATTGTGTGGGGTATATGGACATAAAATGTTCCTTTATATGAACGCTCATACTTGCTTTGCCAAAATGGTGGCTAAGGCCTCGACTTCCACCCATTTGGTGAAATACTCAACAACTACCAGGATGAACTTCTTCCGTGCTTATGCAAAGGGTAATTGTCCGACTATATCTACTCTTCACTACGCGAACAGCTAGAGGAATGTTATATCGTGCAACTCATTTGTTGGGACACGTATGTCATTACCATGTTCCTAACATCTGGTGCAGTTGTTGATGTAATTGGTGTATTCGGTTCTTATTATCGGCTAGTAGTATCTGACTCTCAGAATATGGGTTGTCATAGTTTGCCACCCTTAATGCATGCCATAAAATCCAATGTGGATTTCATTCTTTATATAGTCAACTTCTCCTTTAGAAACCCACTTTAAGAGTAAGGGTGTATAGGTTTCTCCTATGAGCAAGAAGTGTGGCAATTTTCTACTGGCTTCTAGTTTTAGGCATTGGTCCTCCTCCTATTGCCTTAACTGTGTTTTCACCTCTTCTATTCAGTTGAGCTAACCAATTTTTGCCACGTTCATTCATAGCTCTTCCACCATCTGTTATCGTCTGTTGTATCACCATACCTAACCGTTGTTCCTTGTTGGTGCTAGACAACTTGGATAAAATATTAGCCATGGCATGAGCCTTGGGATATGCGTGATGGTTGCCTCTTCAAATTCACAAGTCAATTACGTTATTTTGTAGGAATACTAAATGAGTAATTTGTCTTTTACTTGAAATGTGCCTTTTATGTGCCCTACACTCAATTGTGAGTCGATTTTGTAGTGCACTCTTTTTGCTCCTATGTCTTTTGCCAACGAGAGGCTGACTATTGACATCTTGTAGTCAACTTAGTTGTTGGATACTTTGAACCCAAATATCAAGGATTGCTCTATCTTCATATCGTTGGGTCATTCGAGGACAATCCCAGTGTCACCTCCATTCTTGTCGAATGAAGCATCAACATATAGCATTAAATTTTGCTCGATCGATGCCTGATATCCTTGCAATTCAACGACGAAGTTTGCACGATGTTGTGCTCTTATGGTTCCTCTCGATTCAAAGCAAAGGCCAAATTCTAACAATTCAATAGACCAACTTATCATTCTTCCTACTAAGTCAGGCTTTCTCAATATCGTGTCTATAGCATAGTCAACCTTTACAATCACTTGGTGGTTCTGAAAGTAAGGTCTCAACCTTCTTGTCGCAGTTAGCAATTGTAACATCCTGACCGAATATTACAGATTTAAATAATAAAATAAAGAAAAGTAATTAAGCCGCAATTAATAAAACCTCATTTACCAAAAACGCGGGAAATTTATATCATTTTATTACTTCCAATTAAAACCAAAGTTCATAATTCATAAAAACTGAACATAATAATAAAGCCTCTCATAAGAGTTTACAAGATATTTCGAATTAAAATAATATAAAACTCCCAGGCTTTCCCCCACTCCGCGGCTAAGCCTCACCAGCTCCACCTGCAATATCATCTACTCACGTGTACCATGTACACGATCATCGCAAAACACAAGCAGATAGGTTGAGCTAATAAGATAACACATGATTATATATAAATCAACCATATATATATATATATATATATATATATATATATATATATATATATATATATATATATATATATAAAAAATAAAAAAAAAAAAAAAAA
>Ga0099822_1004276_pt1 | contig 18548 bp, 12 predicted proteins | sample CowpeawhiteBW_FD_76839 | JGI IMG/M metagenome (GOLD analysis project Ga0099822, IMG submission 76839) | Root nodule microbial communities of legume samples collected from California USA - Cow pea white BW | ecosystem: Host-associated > Plants > Roots > Nodule | place: USA: California | collected...
TTGTATATTGATATTAAATTAATTTATTGAGACAAAAAAAACTACATAATGTATATACATATATATATATATATATATATATATATATATATATATATATATATATATATATATATATATATATATATATATATATATATTATCTTAGTAGTGTATATAATATAGTATAATGCATTATACATTAATTAGTTTTGAAGATAGTCTTCGACTATATTTTATTTATTTTTTCCTAAGCTGTACTGATTACACATCTTTTATACAGCTGACAATATATTTATTATATAATACCATTTAAAAAAAATATATAACACGAATTATTCATTTTACACGTTAGAGGTTTAAAAATACTTATCATATAAAAAATATAAATTATATCTCGTTACTTTTTAAAAAATATTTAAATCCTCATAACATATTAATATTTAAGTTATTGCTAATAAATATTCCAACTAAAGAACATCGATTGTTTTTCCTTATTATCAACAAATATTAAACCGTGTTTACATTTTAATGGGATAAAACAATTTTTTTTTCGCAAAAATAAATTTTAACTAGTAAGTAATGTACCAATTCTACCTACTATTTATAGTAAAATCAAGAACAGTAATTATTTTACTTAACTTTTTGTAAATTAAAATTCGCTTATAATCCACCAGGAACTTACTAATTTATTCTGCGAAAAAAAATATATGTCTCTGCAATTCTGCATATATATCGAATTTGTAATTTTCACTATTCTTCATATAGTAATATTTAGTAAGAAATATAAATTATTTGCTCAACCACTTTTTTTTACCCACTTATTCTACATTCCTTCCGTAAACATAAAAAAACTATTGTTTTTGTGTTTATGATTAATTACTATAAATAATTAACAATTATTTATTATAATTAGTGATGTTTTCATAGTATTTAAAGATTGCGTCCAATTCTATTAGTATTGATTCCAAATCTTTTACACGTGTTACATGAATAAATATAACATGTCATCGTATACGGTGATGCAAATACTCATATTTTTCAACGTGTACGCAGAATACGCTCACGATACGTAACTATTATACTCATGGAATTAGAACGTGAACACCAAAAATTGCTGTACGAATAACTGTAATAGTATTTTATACGAAACAGTTAACCAAAAAACTAATATATAATAGTCAAATAAAGACCAAGACTCTATTTTGTTTTTTAGGAAACACTTTCACATTAGTCAAACATAAAATTAACAATTCTTTAAATTTATTATACTAAACATTAATTTGCTTTAAAAATTATTAATTATGTAAATATTTTTACAAAATAAAATTAACATTAAGTTAACATTAGACTTTAACTGAATTAAACATTTGGTTGGTGTCATTTTCAATAAATGTTTAATATTTTAATTTTAACTGATGAAATAATGAAATTTCGTACAATATACAAACTAAATACATTTTTTTTAATTGCCTGCATAATGTATGAGTTCATAGTACGGATACCTAACATTTCACCTAATATATTGAATTGTGATGTAGTCAAATAAATCAGTATTTTAAATTACTAATATTATAATTAAAAGAGTTAGATAAGACTTGTAAGAAAAAGTTTGATAAGAATTTACTATTTTTGAAACCCTATTGGTATCTTCATAATAGACACTTTGACAAAAAAAACTAACAAATTGAGGAATTAGAAGAAAAGACCAAGAGATAAATATGGATTATCCAATAAATATTTAATACTATTACTCCTAAACAAAATGCAAACCTCCAACAACTTTATTTACTTGTTCAAAACAACTATAGTTAATTAACATCTAACATTCATCAATTATTATTTGTAGCAGTTATTAATATATATATATATATATATATATATATATATATAATACAACTATAATTTCATCTTATATATCTAACTAAATAGTCTTTAATCTTTCCTTGCTAAATACTCCTGCCTCTAAAACCTCACAAACAATAAGTTAGTTAGTTTAAAAAATGATTATTTTTTTAAGAAAATGGTAAATTAATAGAAAAAATGATTACATTTTAAAATATATCACTTAAAAATAGATATTTAAGAGAAAAATTGGAAAATAAATGTATACTAATATGAGAAATATGTATATATAATATAATAATTAAGGTGCCTTGATTAAGAAATTGAATTATGAACCATTTTTCTATCATTATATCAAAAGTTCTTAAAAGTAACTGTTTCACTACATTGTTTAAATAATGGGTAGATGTAAAAAATTAGAACATAATTATTTTTTCTTATTAATTTCATTCTTAAATATAGTATGTTAATTTTTAAAATTACCTTTTAAGTTTCTAACAGTTAGCTAAATTGTAGTTAAAATTATAATTTTTTTAAATAAAAAATAAATTATTACATTTTTGTTGCTTAAATATTCCACTCTTGCATTATCAATTCCTTTTGTTGATTTCAATTGAGAGAGAAGAAAAGCGAAGAGGCCGAGGAAGAAGAAGAAGAATCCAAAAAGCAATCCCATCTGAGAGTGTTTACACATCAGAAGGGAGGGCTTTCAAACTCAAAGGTTTTTTTATTCTCATCTTCTTTATGCATTTTCTTTATCTTTATTTATTAATCTTTGTTTTTTGATTGAATTGTTAGGATTTCTCTGGAATCGATATCATCTTCTTCGGTTTTCTTCGAATTTCTTGGGACAGATCTATCTAATCAGGTTTCTGGGGTGTTTCAGACATTGCATGCATATGGGGTATGTTTTACGAATCCAACCATAGCTGAAATAAAGTTGTCTCCTTTTTCCCCTTTCCCCTGAAATTAACTTTATATTATGTGGGTATTAATTTCCCCCCTATATTGATTGATAATCATGTGCTAGGGTGATGACGCTGAAAGTTATTCCTTTATGTCTCTTGATTACACAGTTGTCTAGAAAATTGATGAAAATGTTTTAAGATCGGTCATAGATTTTAATGGCATCATTTCTTTTTTGGCAGTAGAGGATGTATATGTACAGTGGTTGAATTTGTCAATAAATTACCTTTTAGGTTTTTTAGTTTTATGAACTACAGCGACTGGTCTGGAACGTTTATCAATTTGCATTTTTGTGACTGCTCAAACAAGATTGGTTATTGTAAAGGATACCTGTATTCTCTTAACATAAATATTGCATATTTGTTGCCATTAAATTGAAGTGGCTGAATTATGATGGTTATTCGAGCCAATCCTATGATTATAAAGTGGTGCATAACCGAAATTAATGTTATTGTAACAGAGCAGTGGTTGTGTTGGATGCTATAAAAGGCCTACACTGAGCGCTACAGTGGATGTGCCATCAAAAGGATTTGCAACAAAAGGTAACTCAGTAAGGAAACCTAGTTCATCAGAGGATTTCTGGACCACCAGCACGCATGATATGGACAACAGTGCCGTCCAGTCACAGGGTAGTATCTCTTCAGCCAGTCTTACAAACCAAGCTGTGATTCCTCATGCTAGTTCTTCCAAAAACAGCAGCAACCCCACTGAATTTGTAAATCATGGTATGGTATTTTTCATTGCTTTTTTCTTTTTTGTGCAGATATTTTTCTAAATAAGTTTTCATGGTTTGACATGAACTTTTTTTTTTCTTTTTTTGTAATTTAATTGAAAAAGAAAAGGTATGGCCTTTCACAGTGCAAGTTGAAATCATCCACTGCTTGTTTGTGGGTTGAACAATGTCAAACTCTATTTAAACAAGTGTAAAGCTAAGACATGGTGTGTGTTTGTAAGTAGTGGCTATATGCAATGCTAACATTAAACAGATGTCTATGTAATGCAGTTACTTCTTTATTTCCTTTTTAGGACACAGCCATTTTTGGTGTACCATGACATAATATATATATATATATATATATATATATATATATGATGCATGTTGTTGCTCAGTTAAGAAATGCAGTTTGACTAGCCCTCACTTCTCACACATTTATGAAACACTGCTAGTTTACCACTTTTCCTATTGATATGCCTTTTACCTGCTGTACCTTCCAATCTATCGTAGATTAGTGAGATTTTGTTAGATATGTTAGTGGTGCAATCATATTTTAGTTTGCAGGTGAATTTATGGTAATATTTTTGGTTGCAGGTCTAATTCTTTGGAATCAGACTCGGCAACGCTGGGTTGGAAATAAAAAGTCTGAAAACCGAACACAACAATTACGAGAACCTAAATTGAGGTAACTTACTTTTTTGGATTCATTTATTTGCACCTTTTTATATTTTTTGTAAATTTGTGTTAGGATTCTGGGAAATCCATTAATCTACAAGTTATTTTCATCATTTCCTTTTTCTTGTCTGAGTTTCATATGCAAGTCTCCTTGTGTTGTGATTATACTGTTAAACATTTGTTCTGGATGATCATATTGGAAGGAGGCTGCAACCAATGGGGAAAAATTAATTTACTCTATATTACAGCTTATAGTTAAATAATTGGAAAGCCTGTTGTAGCCTTGCTGCTACATTAACAAGTACATTATAAGGAGCACAGCTTATATTTCAATTGTTGTCTTGATCAGTTCTGCGTGCTAATTCCTTTCATATTGATATGGTGTATAGTATAACTTTCCAAGTTGGGAAATAAGATTTGCATATACTGCTGCGAACGAACTTCTTTCTCTCAGTAATTATGAATTCCTTTCTCTTTTTCTGCTATCTTGTCAGAACTTATTGTCTGTGCCTTGCCAAAATTTCTTGGCTTTGCAGTTGGAATGCAACATATGAAACTTTACTTGGGAGCAACAAGCCTTTCCGTCAGCCTATCCCTCTTGCAGTAAGCATTTACTCTGAAACAACCATGATGCAGTAGTTTTAAGTAAAAAATGATTATGTAATGATCTTGTGATATGAATACTGATAGGAAATGGTAGATTTTCTTGTGGACATCTGGGAGCAGGATGGCCTATACGACTGAGTTGTTGAAGCTTTAGGAAGTGCCGCTGAAAATAATCGTAGTTCTTGCTTATAGGAAGGACTAATTGGCATATACTTCAGTTTGTATATCAGTTGTCAAATGCCTATGAATATGATGAGGAAAATTTCTCTCTTGGGAACATGAGATAACTGTATTATACTTGATTTAATTGATTGCCTTGGCTGCCTCCACTATCTCATGAGCCTAGTTTTGGAGAACTCTTCATGCTGCATGAGTTGGCTGCTACTTTCATTTGCATAGCCTCTCTGTCTAAGTAGACCGAAATTTCGTGTAATGGTTTTACAGATATGCAGTTTCTGATTTGGTTTCATACAAGTTAATCTTGATGTTATAAAATCTCAGGGTTCTTGTTGAAATTTGTTCCTATATCCTAAAAAGACTTAAAAAAGTTTTAGGTACAACAGATGACCAAATTTTGTTTAGAGTATATAATATATTTTTCTAAGCAAATGGATATCTAATAAATTAAAAGATATGGATTTAAGTTTACCAGAAAATATTTATTTGAATTTTTTTTCTAATTACTTTTTTACTGATATTTGAAATGTATGTGTGTGTTTGTGTATGTATATACTATGTTAGTATAAGTAATAGGTGTTTAGAGTGTATCTTCACCAATATTTATTAAAATATAATGGTTTGGTAGATCAGTTAACAATTGTTTTATTAATGTAATAGAAAAAGCTTGGATTAAAGTGTGTAATTAATAAAATTATTGAACACCCATAGCAAAATTCTAAGAATGGTCAATGATTTGATTTGTGATTGCATAATTTGGTCAAACATTGATTGTTTTTTCTAGTGAAGTGGGTAGTTTGATTGTTTACTGTGACCCAGCTTCAAATAAAAAATTATCATAGATCGCAATCATTGTCCATTTTGTCATGGTTCATCAACTTCATGTTGCATATTCTGAGATTTTCTTCCTTTAACTTTTCAGTAATTATATATCATCTAATAAATTATCCTCCTTTTTTTAAATGTTCTTTTACTTTATAAAGAAAAAGATTTAATAAAAATGAAAATAAATACATACTAACTATTAAAATTATAAAACATTGTAATGAAAGGATATACATATTTTGGAACCAATTATATATTACCAATGAAAACCTTCTCTGTCCATGATTTCAAGTTTTACTTCCCTCTTTTTTTTTAACAAAGCATATCATAAATATAATCAAAGTGTCTAATTCTAAAGATATATTTAGGAAATTCCTTATCTTTTAATTGTGTTAAATCTCATTGGAAAGAGATTCACATTTCAATTCAATGGTTTTTTCCTTTCTAGTTTTAGTTTTTTTACTTAAATTACATATTTTACTACTTAACTATTATTTCATAATCTTACTAGAAGTTTTTATTTTTTTACATATTTTATTATAAAAAAATTAAATTTCTTAGAGAGTAATGACTTATCGTGACAAAGATTCTACAAAGAAAGTAAAACGAAATCAAAATAACACTGTTTGAAAATAGTGATACAACTTTTAATTGTTAGTAAATATATATATATATATATATATATATATATATATATATATATATATATATATATAAAATTTTAAACGGAAAAAAATTGTTAAGAAAGATAATAATTGTTTAATAATAAAATGCGTGATTAAGTGTAAATTGTATTCTGAATTTGGGCCAGACCCATCAGAGTAATATTTCTGGACTGCATCTTTATTCTTCAGGCCCAAGAACACAGGTACTGTGTATAATATTCTTTCTCTGGAACACTCTTGTGAATATCCATGTAACAGTCTGAGAAAAAACCAGAACTCTCCATGAATATCACTGTTCTAAACATCCTTAACAGCCTAGAATCTCATGGACACTTCTCCAAGCATCCAAAGCCAAAAAAAAAAGTCATTAACCAGCATCAACCTTGTGTTATATATATTTAACTGGTCTCAGTTCCACTAACTATATCAGCAAGAACAAGCAAAACCAGACAAAGAAACAAGCAGCAGTTGAAAATCAAGTCATCACATGGCTCTGGCACGTTCGGCTTTGAAAGATTTGCGACGAAAGTTGTTTGCTTCATCTTCCTTCACCAGCCATGGTTCTGGTGGCGTGCACAAGCAGAGGTGGAACAATGAATTGCTCAAAAGGTTTGCCACTGCAGCAGGAGATAAAGGAAAATCTGAAGCCACTGAAGTTGCTGTCACTGAAGGGAAAAAGTCTAACAAGTTGTTCCCCAGAAGGAGGAACAACAGAAGATGGATTTGGAGAAACCAAGATCGTGATTTCCCTCCAGCTCTCTATGGTACTCTCTCTTTCTCTACTTTTATACTATTACAACACAAAAATTTACGTTAAAAGATAAAAAAAGTGATGAATTAAGATGCTGGTGATGGTTTTTTTGTGATGAAGCTTACACTCACACTTTGTGTTGGGGTGTTAGAGTTCTTTCCTTCAGGGCTTGGGAATGCATTGTTGCAGGCAAGTGAGAACATCAACAGGGTGTTTGAGAGCATGAATCTGACACCTTGGTCTCTGAGTGGTCGTGTGAAAGAGGGAGATGATCATTACAAGCTGAGGTATGAGATGCCAGGAATGGCAAAAGAGGAGGTGAAGATCACCGTTGATGATGGAGTGTTGACAATCAAGGGAGAGCACAAGGAAGAGAAAGAAGAAGGTGAAGATGATGAGCATTGGTCATCAAGTAGCTATGGATATTATAACACAAGCCTTGTTTTGCCTGATGATGCTAAAGCTGATGATATTAAAGCAGAGTTGAAGGATGGTGTCTTAACTGTCACCATTCCTAGGACTGAGAAACCCAAAAAGGATGTGAAACAAGTCACAGTAGAATGATGTTAAGGTTTTCCCAATAGAGGTGTGGCTATAAACCTAGACTTTGTGCATGTGTTTGGTTCTTTTGGTGTTAATGTACAATGATCAAATAAAAACCTCAGAGACCTGTGAGTGTTAAATAACATACTTTTGTTTTCTTCCTCTGATGTTTTTATTTTTCCTTCCCTTTGTAGTTTGTTTCTCAAAACAACCAAACCAAAGTATACAACTGCATTGAGTAAGAAAAAATATAAATAGAGAAATGGACCATTTATGGGCTTAGACTGTTTCTGATCATACTTGGGCTCTATTGCCAGTAAAAGAAAGAGTTTATTGTCCATTCCTTCAATTCAAAGAGTTTTCACTGCAACTCATAAAGTGTAAAGGTTAAAAGAATGCTTCAGAATGAGAAATTGTTTTCTTAACAAGAAAATAGAAACTGTTATTCAAAAATATCATAACTCAAGTTCTGAGACATTGTTTTTCTGACAGCACAAAGATGAGGCCCTCCCTGGTAGTAGTTGAGAGTTGCTTTTATGTTTTCCTACTGCTACTACTACTTTCATAGACAAATGAAATCTTCATAAGATAGTAAGATTTTTTTTTTTTTTTCTGGGGACATCATATATATAATATACTAAAATTTCTATCACTGTCATATTATATATCTTATAATACTATATAGTATTTGATGTCTGATAATATTTTGCAGATGTTTTTTTGTTCTGGGACCACATGCGATTTGTTTTTTCTGGTCAAATTATGTAGAAAGTCTCTTTTCATATAGCAAAAGTAAATAATCTTTTCTCACAAACTTTCTGAAGAATGGACCAGCCCAATTAGAGTACAGCCTCGAAATCTGGGATATGTTCTATTGGGTCAGTGATCCACTCTCTCCAGTGTTCTTAAATAATGCCATACAATACCAAGACAAGGATGAATAATGATAATAGTAATGAAAAAAGAAAAAGCTATCCTATGAAAATGAAGAAGAAAAAGGTACATTAGGTGAAGTGGTGTAGAATGAAAAGACTGAACAGCGAAAAAGAGAGGAGAAAGAAGAAACTGTGATGTGTACCTGATATGATGAGGTCACTGTGTTCATCTCAACAGTTACGTGCAGTCCAGTGCAAGCATGAGACTGTATGCAACAACTGTTTATCACTTTTGCTTCTGTATCAGTACACAATCACATTTGTGGGTCCAGAAAATGTGAACAGTCAGATCTGAAAATCTGAAAACAAGTGATACAGGTCTTCTCTCTTAGCCGTAGGATTCATCCACCTTGTGATTGGAGATCTCGTGTGTGTGTGTACTTGCTCCCATCTTTTGGGAGATTGTGCATGACACTGTGAAATAAGAAATAAGTCTTCAATATAAAAACATATTCACATGTTTTGAAGACTTTTAAGCCTATTCTATGACCAACATCAACATAACATGACACAAATATAATGTATCTCATTAATTTTAATAATCAAACAGATGTTGTTGTATAGTACTAGACATATGAAATAATGAAATAAAGTATTAAAAAGCTGAGTGAATCAGTGTTGGCGATAGTCAACAGTGTACAGGAATAAGGAAGTCAAATTTGAAAGTAAATAGATTGGTTTATGAATGTGTGTTGTGGAAGGAAAAGACAAGAGTGACTCCACGGTTGCCATGCATTACTATTGAGCAATAGTCATAGCAGTTTCTTTCTTCGGGAAAGAGAGAGGTTGGTGTTTTCAAAAGTTGAATTTTCTTTGGTTTGTTCAAGACACTGAAAAAGTTGGTTCTTGAGGAAGGTGTGGGGGTAAAAACTGAAAATAGATTCTACCCTTTATCTCATATTAAGCAAAGTTTTCCATGTCAGCAGCAGCAACAGTAAATCTAAACACCCTGTGTCAGATCTAGAAGAAAATAGGGCATACACCAGTAGTTCCTGTTAACACAGTTGCTTCTAAACCTAGGAATGTGTTTTACACATTATAATAAGCTTTTAATTAGCAGGGTTGTAAAAACTAAACAAATTTATTCAACATTTTTTAACTTTTTCATATTTGAAATGAAAATCAATTTAAGGGCAGGTAGGTAATTTACAGATAACAGTAGAAGGTGTGATGAATCCAAGTATGGAGAAGAGGGAAAGGGGTCATATCATAATCATATTAGTTTTTGTTCACTTCACTGAGTCAATAATATTGATTGTGAATCCAAAATCTGTTCCCCAAATTCCCAAAAAGACCAAAGCAAGTCACTCTCACTGTGTGATTTTGATTTCCATTGGTGACCAAGCCATGGAATCAGAACACTGTCTCTCCCATAGGAAACATCCTTCAATTTTGTCTATCACACTTATAATATATCTCTTATTTTTATCTTTTCCAACACTAATATAAGTCACTTTTCACTGCTTCTTCATTTCATAAGTGTTCTTTCCTCAACACTTCTTCACTGTGACTAATTGTATCAAAATTCAACCTAGACCCGTCACTGCTGATGGCTCCACCTGCTAGATCCTATCCTCTACATGGACTCAAACTTTCAATCACTGTGCTTTTCATCTTTTTCTTCTCCCTTCTACCTTCCAAATCTGGTAAAAACCCTCCACCACTCTCATACCCTATTTAACTCAATAACTGTTTCAACCCTTCTGTTGGGTAGAGTAATTGCAAAGTTCCAAATAACCATATCCTTTTCACACACACACACACATCATCTTTGTATACACACACAGTTCCTCTTTTTTGGGTTTGTGTCAAAATTTTAAATTTAGTCAGATTTCGATATTCTTTTTCTGTGCTTGTCTTCTCTTTCTCTGTGCTGTGTTCTAGGGCACCCTTGAGGTTTGATGAACAGTACCAATTGTTGTGCAGGTGGGTCAGTGATGTTGGACACAAGAAAGGGTTTGGAGCAAAGTAAAATGGTGATAGGGTCAAAGCCTCCTACTTGTGTGAACAAGTGCAAGAGTTGCAGGCCTTGCATGGCTACTCTGGTTGTTCCAAACCACCAGAAGAGGAAGAAGGGTTTCAGTTTCAGAGTTTTTTCTCATGGGGATGATGATACCTATTATCTTCTTTCATGGAAATGCAAATGTGGTGATAAGTTGTTTCAACCATGATAATTCATCTTCTTCAACCATTGACTTTTCTGTATATGTAACCAGAAAAAAGGCAACAAAATATGAGAGAATGCAACTTCTGCTAGAGCCTCTTTTTGGCTATCTGTCATTTAGATCTTAAAATTTATTGGATGTGCCAGTTGAACTTGTTTTTCATATCTCACTCTTTCTAATATAATCTAATAATTTATATATTAATTATTACTCTTTAGTTTTTTATTTTCTTTCTTTCTTATAATCCTTAATCTAAATAAACTAATGGTTTTTTCTGACCTTCTTCTAACTACAAACACAAGAAAAAGGTTTTTAAGACATGAAAAGAATACAACTGGTACAAGGTCATATCACGCTGTCTCATGTCCACACAGTGGAGGACCATAATGCACCGTACTTAGGATATGTCGAGAATAAATATTTATGAACTAGTTCAAGAGGAAAATGTTTTTTAGTTTAATTTATATAAAAATTAAAAATTAATATAAAAAATATGCGGGTTAATGTATTCATTCATGAACTAATTTTATGTTATACATGTATTTTATTACTTTTTTTATTTTTTATTCAATTTTAACCGTGGTTCACATGAAAGAAACACCTCAAATACAAAAAAAAAAAGGAAGTTTTGTATAAGAGTTAATTTTATTGCACTAAAGAAATTTCCCTTCGCAATATAATGCTATTAAAAAGTTGGTTATGTGAAATTAAAATAATGTATCTTTTGATTTATTAGTACGAGGCATCATCTTAGAAGGAGATTTGTTTTGTTTGTTATAAATTCAAAAATAGTAAAAGTATAAAAAAAATATTTTGAATTATTTTTGAATTCGGAAAAGCATATGTGAGAGAAAAAATGAAATTGAGGGTCAAAGTTGATAATTTATAATTTAGGAGGGTGCAGGAAGAAAAAGAGTGCAGGAAGGAAAACCCTTAAGTAGGAGAACCCAAGCCCAGTTGATGATGTAAATGAAGCCCAATATTTGACTCAGTGGGCTGGGAAGTGAGCCCAATAATCCACCGTATAAGGGAACACTTAAATCAGTTATGGATCATTCATTTTGGTTAAACTTGAAATGAAATGTTTCCGAATGAGTCTTGTCTCAGTCACCACCGCAAGTTCCTCCGAGCTCTTTCTCTATCGCACTCTCTATCATTCTCACGTTTTCTCCTTCCCTCTGCACCGCCGATTTCAACCACTCTCCTCCTCCGCCGTACTCCGTCGTCTTCCCCCGTGCCGCGCTACCTCCCCCGGTTCTCCGCTCCCACCTTCCGATAACGATTCAAGCAACCTTAAAGGTTTCATCCATCGAATCTTTCAGTGTTTAATTATATGAGTTAGTTTTGTTTCGCGCTTCGGTTTAGGATTGTTTATTATAGTCCAAGTTTGTTACGGTTGTTCCATCGCTAGAATTTTCTTTCCCGTTATGTTCCGTGTTCAAGTACTAACTGTAGTAGTTGACGTGTTTCTTTGTTTGAATTGAGAGGGGTAAACATTAATATGAAGTACAAGGAAGAGCTTAGTTAGGTCGGTGAGATGGATTTCTCTTTGGTAGCTTGTTTAATTTTTTATGGAAGATGGACGGTGTTCAGTCAACGTGGTAATTTCACAACTAGGGATAAAAATGAACTTAGCTGGTCATGAATTGTTTAAGCTCAACCTGTTAATTCGTCGTCAAAACTCATTTTTTTTTTCTAGCTCAACAAACAAGCTGAGTATACCTGACAACAATGTTGTGCAAAATATAAAGTTTTCTATTGAGTATCTTTTGAAGGTGCTTGTTGTTTTCTTGGGGGCAGAGGCAGGCAGGTTTAAGAAAATCTGAGTAGTATTTGTACTTTTTGTGCATAAATATCTGTCTTTGACGCATGAAGTTATCGTCAAATTCATCCCAGGTAATAATTTGGAGTTTCGAAGATTCATAGTTAACCATCTAAATCGTTATGGGCAAGAAACTAAAGTAGATAAGATATGCAAATTTGAAATCATCTGTTGTCTGCTGCAGCATTGAATCATGTTATAGACGGTTAGCCACTTTATAACTGTCAACTGTACTTGTATTGTGTTTATCTTTATTCCACAGTAATTTTTCACTCTTGACTTTTGCTACTTTGGTACATTTACTCAATGCTATATTTGCCTAAGTTTTAAGATGAGGATGCTGTACTTTTTTTTGTATTTAAAATTTATCATATGCTCAATTTCTATCATTTATGTTTTGATTTGGTGTTTATGCTTGCGAGATGTAGCTTTCGGTATTGAAAATACTTTTTTTTTTTCAGGAGCAGATGTTGGTGCATCTTTATCCAAAATTCAAGATAGGATACAGATATTCTTTGCTGTTCTTTTCTGGTTGTCTCTATTCTTTTGGGCTTCTGCCTGGGATGGGAGGAATAGACCAAACAAGGGATCAAGATTTAGAAGATAAAATAGTAAGCATTTAATTTGTATATATGAAAAATGTATCTTAGTGGGACAGAATTATACAGCAAAAGGAAAAAATTATGCAACTGTGTCGAATAAGTGTTATTCTCCGTAAAGTTTTCTTGTGCTATGATTACTTCTGTCAGAAGTAGTTTGAGTGATACTCTGTTCTCCTTTTCTTTCTGAGTGTTTTATCAGCTAATTGAAATATCCTCAAATTTTGAATGTCTTGAATCAGCAGTGAAGTTTGGAGTTTATTTCAGACAGAAGTAGTGGATGAAATTTAGTAAGTTATTTGCATTATTCATATTAAAAAATATTCATGTATAATTGGTTGCATTAGGTCATAATTTGCTATTGGATAGATAACGATTTATTCAACCTATTGTTGCAATCCAAGGTTCAGTGGTTTAATATATGTCTTGTAAGAGACGGTCCTAAACTCGGTGTTTGGGTACAAGAATCTGTATAAATACTGGAATTTATATTATTATTTTTTAAATAGATGGGTTGGATATCCATCTGTAAAAGTCAGGCAACGGATAGGTTGGATATCTTTTTATTAAATACGTTTAGGATGAAACAAGATTTTTTATATAAATGGATTAGTAATCTATTTTGAACTAATGTATTAGAATTTACTTTTAAAATTCATTCAATCCATTTCTCTCACACCCTTAGTTATAAACTTTCAGGTCCCGTTAGTCACAAGCTCTTATTTTGTGGAAGCAATTTCCCTTTATTGTAGATGTCAATGTAAACTCGTGTTCTGTTTGACCTTGTGTAATTTGATATTGAAGATTGCGTAAATCATTATTTTGATGCTATTTTTATGTCAACTAGAACGTTGATGGCAAGTTAAATTAAAATTTTTCTGGCATTATGTCATTAATCCGAAAGACTGAAATTCTTAGAATATTTATGAACTTAAATCCTTTTGCATCTTGAGTGATTGGTCTGTTTTTGTATTCTTGAGCTTTTAATTCAGGTAAAATGTATTGTGGGGTCTCGCAGATTACTTTTGCTATGCATTTGAGTTTAGACAAGAACCTTGAAGATATTTAATTTAATGACTGTCTCTGCTCTTTATTGGAAGGACAAGTATTTCCCTTCATGGTGAATGATGTCGTTCCATTCGGCCTAAACCATGGTGCATGAAACCCAGAAACCCACTATCATTTTGAAATTTGAAATTTGTTTCAAGTTGTTTTCTTGTTTTGTCTGAGCCAGCAGGTATAGTCTGTGGAAAGAAAGGGTCATTTTATATCGAACATTATTCATTTATGGATGGGTTAATCGTCAGCTTGATGTGTTCCAAGGAATTGATATTTTTGCACAGACCGTAGCTGCGTGTAATATGGTTTGCAATCTTTCACTCCTCAGGAGCAATGAACGAATACGACATATTTTGTTCTTTTTCTTTGCAGACCGTAGCACTGGACGAAATTGGAGATGAAATTTGTTGTCGTCACCTTATAGGATCAATTACTTAAAAAATATCAATTTCCATTTAATAGAAAGCCTCAAAGATATCTTCCATGCTTGATATAATTATACTTTGGTTAAAATATCAGTGAAGTTTCTAAAATTCAAATGAAATATTTAATATATTAAAAATCGCCCGATAACAAAAACTTAATGTATTCGAAATTATACCAATTACTAAATTGCTTTTTGACTCTGCCGACGGTGGTTGCATCAAGATAATGATATTTTAATCTATTTTTTTATCTTTTATTCTTATATCCTTAGATCATCACATCATTATAAAATATTCACATCATTATAAAAATTTAAAATAGATGATAGGTGGTGAGAATGATAGATTAAAAATGAATAAAAAAAAATAGGTTAAAATATTATTTTTCAATAACATATAATCAAATTGTTACATACTTCAACACATATTTGTATAGCAGATTTGGAACAACGCAGTTCACGGTTGAGGTTGTTTTTACCAAGTATAAGCAAGATCATGACATCCCTGTCGCTTCCACTTTCCAGTATGTAGTTTTAAAAGGTTGCTACATTATTAGCAAACGCCACATGGTGACAAAAAACCACCATGGTGTCCATAAGCAGGTGTTCATACATGGTTGGTCTAATTTGGGAAGGTTCAGAAGAGATGGCGATACAAAAGCAATTGGTGTCCGTTCAATTTTGCAACTTACAGTAAAACAAAAATGGCGACTAGGGTCCCCCCATTAACGTGTCTCTTCTGCATTGGTTCTACTTTCTCACTTTCATTCCCTTTTCCTAAATTTCTAACTCCGGATTGGGCAACACATTCCTCTGAGTAATAATGTCCAGTGTTAATTCTTTATATAAACACTTGCTTCTTTCTTACATTCTATTCCATGTCTCACTCTAATAATAACAATCCCACGAATCACTTTGTTTTCTGCTTTTTCTCTTTCCTTTTGCAGTTCAGTACTTTTCTTTGACTTTTCAATTTGCACCATTTCGTTTCTATTCTACTTCTGTCCTCAACCATTTTCTTATTGTTGTTTCCGTAAGTTGTAGACATGTTGCTTAGAAGTTCCTCTGCACCAATTCTAACTTCATTGGTACTCTATTCCAGAGACTCCTCCCCTGAACCAGAAAACATTTTTCAGCTACCTAAAACAACATCAGCTTTAAGTCTAAGCCAGATTTTGGTAGAGATAGACCTTAAAAACTCAAGAAGTCCTATGAGAAAAAACCGTGTGCCACTTGGTAATCAACACAGTATAAAAATCAAAGAAAGAGATGAAGTGAAAAGTCCTCAACAAAAGACACACATGAAATCACAACCTTCAATTCAAGAAATGTTTTCAAGTTTGGATTTAGATAAGGGAGTAATGGATCATGAAGAAGAGTCTTGTGGGGGGGAGAAAGATGGGACCTTGCAGACTTCGGTGATGGGGGGTGGAATGGGGTGTGAAGGTGGTTGGATTTGTGGTGGTTGTAATGGTAGTGGAAGAGGCTCAAATGGTGGACATGGAAGAGGGTGGAATTTTCATGAAGGAAACGATCGTGGTAGAGATAGAACAGATGCTTATTACCAGAACATGATTGAAGCAAACCCTGGTGATGCTCTTTTGCTGGGAAATTATGCAAAGTTTTTGAAAGAGGTAACTCAATTTGTTCAGTGGCTTCTTGAGCTTCATCATGTTTTATTTCTCTAAAGATTGTGAAAAACAGAGAATCACAATGAATTATCAACTCACTACACTGTTAAAAAAATATCAGATTACCTAGATTGTGTACTTTGTTGATGCATAGAAAAGCTTGGAAAATTATATGCTTCATCGACCTATCTATTTATCTGTTTATAGTTTTGATATTGTATATGCAAATAGGTTTGTGAAGACTATCCTAAAGCAAAAGAGTATCTCGAAAGAGCTATTTTGGCTAATCCTGATGATGGTGTTGTTCTATCCCTCTATGCGGATTTAATATGGCAAACTGAGAAAGATGCAGATCGAGCTGAAGGATATTTTGATCAAGCCATTAGAAGTGCACCAGATGATTGGTAAAATATATTATCATCAATTCCTAGTGGATTATGGTTTGTAATTGTTTAAAGAAAATGAAGGATGTATTGATTTTTTCTTGTTACAACACCATGAACAATGTTATAACTTATAATCACTTAATTTTCTCGACAAATGTTAGTTATTAGTATTTTGTTTGTTATTGAAATAGTTGAACCTCTATCACCCTCTTTTCCAACTCTATTACTAAGCCACCTTATAACTCATTATAACTCATTATAGTCACTTGCTATTCTGATATACATGAAAATTGAACATTCTGCTTTGTGTTCAATTACTTTTCTTTCTGTTTCCCAAATGAAATGGAAAAAATGTTCTGCCTTCTTTTGTTCATGAAACTGATATTATAAATCTTAATTGTTGGTAGCCATGTCGTAGCTTCATATGCTAAATTCCTTTGGGATGCTGAAGATGAGGAGGAAGATAAAGAATGCCAAATTAAATCAGATGACAAGCATTCATATCCAATTGATCTATTTCATGGAAGTAACCATCACCTTCATATAACTGAAGCCTCAAAAGCTTTACCACTGTTTCTTAAATGATGGTTAACTTGCATGACAAATAAGTATATGGTCTCAAACAGTAACTCTTGCCCCTTTTGGAAGTGTTACTTGCAATGGTTGGTGGTGTAATGGTAATAACTTTCCTACTGTAAATAGCTTTAGACCATAACAAGAGAAATCAGCTTTTGGTGCCTCTTGTGCTTCTAAGTAAGTAACAAGGCCTTATCAAATGTATCTTTTGAGGTTATGCATGCAGACACCAAGGAGTAAAGTGGTGCAACCCTATATATATTCATATACCTTCCGGTTCGAACATGAGCGATCATCGTTAAGGTCACTCATTATATCTGAAATATTGTTCTTTTTAGGACTTGAAACTCTTTCATACTTTTGTTCTTAAAAAATGTTTCGAAAGGTTGATCGAGTTTGTGACCTTAACTCCTAAGTAATATGAGATATATCGGAAGACACTTTAATGCATGGAAGCACTAAAAAATAAAATGATACATATAATCATTTTGTGTTCTGACTTTATTTCCAATCAGATAACATTGATATAGACCATCGTCATTAAAGTTAAATGTTGAATTCGAGTAATTGTCCGTTGTAGAGTCTAAAATTATGTTAACACCATAAGAAAAGAGAAAGAAAATAACTACAGCATGTGCATGGAGCCATAGACAGCAACATCAGTAATAGCAGCTGCATACATATATTCCAACAGATGAGAGTGGGGTTTGAGTTACATAAACCAACGGTTCCAAACGTAGAACTAAAGGTGAACCAAATGGATGTTTTGTCAGCTACAGTCTGTATGGTTTTGTTGTCTTTTTCAGATGTCTGAGTCAGTGATAAGGTGGTAAGTGTTTGTGAGTTCGTCTTTTTCAAAGTGTTCGTCATTGTTCGTAATGCAATTGATGGCAAATAGGGTCGTTAGCCACAACTTGTTCAATTCAACGGGGTTAAATATGTTTTTGCTCTCTCAAGTTTCAGCAAATTTTGGAATTAGTCCCTCATCAAAACTTTTGACCAATTTAGTCATTCATCTCTCAAAATGCATGAATTTAGTCATTTTAACCAAATTTTGTTAAGTTTATCTAACGTTTCAAGTGCATTTCATGATAATATTTAAATTATTTACACTGTTTGACACATTTTTGCTTCAATGTTAACTTAAATACTATCATGAAATGTGTTTGAAACGTCAGATAAACTTAACAAAATTTGGTTAAAA
>Ga0099822_1004286_pt1 | contig 18541 bp, 4 predicted proteins | sample CowpeawhiteBW_FD_76839 | JGI IMG/M metagenome (GOLD analysis project Ga0099822, IMG submission 76839) | Root nodule microbial communities of legume samples collected from California USA - Cow pea white BW | ecosystem: Host-associated > Plants > Roots > Nodule | place: USA: California | collected...
AGGAGAAACTAGCAACATTATTGAAATGGAGAAGAGATTCAAATACCTTCAATCACTCAACCGTAGTGTTCTCAAAATTTTGAGGGTGAAGCACAGAAGAAGCAAGAAGAAGCAGAGGAATAGAGGGTTTAGGGTTTTCAAAATTTTGGGGTTGAAGCACAGAAGAAGCTAGAAGAAGCAGAGGAAGAGAGGGTTCTCAAAATTTTGGGGGTGAGCAAAGAAGAAGAAGAGAAGAGGATTTAGGGTTCTCAGAAATTTTTAATCTGGAACATTGAAATTAGGTTCAGATTATTATTCTTATCTGAATATAATCTAATTTAAAATTTGGATTCTTTTTATTTTTAGTTTATATAACTAAAACAGAAATCCAATCTGAAAAAATTTATAAAATACAGATAAAATAAAAATCCATATATGATTAAATGGATTAATAATGGAGCAAAACAGATTAAAAAGAGAGCATATTAGGAAAACTAAATTTTTTGCCCACCCCTAATTATATTAATAGATGATGATAATATAATGATTTTAAGTTAATATATAAAATAAAGTGAGAAAAAGATGAGAGAATAACCATTTATGAATAGAGAAAAAGAAAAGAAGCATAGATAAATAAATTTTTAAAAAATTTGTAAAAGTAACGGTCAATTTTCAAAAATTTAATAAATAATTATATTTTAAAGGGTATAATTGGTATTTTAAAATGTGAACACAAAAGAAAGAATCTTCTTATATATTGTTATAGATATCTCTCATGAATCAAACTTAGTATTTTATTATAATTTATGTGGGTTATATTTATGGTTTTTCTATTATGATATTCCTACTCATTTAAGTTTTTTTCCAAATTAGTATGAACCCTAATTATGATTTTAGGATTTTTTTATGAAATTGACATAAATCCTAATTTTATTTTTTTCCAAATTAATATAACCCTAAATTATAACATTTAGAAATTTCGTGTTTTTCGCTACATATAGTAAAATTTTAAAATTTTATGGATATATTTTAGACTGCATCACGAATACTACAACACATAATGAATAACCTTGAATAGGAACATAAATTAAAATATCCATCATGTGTGAATTCAATAAATTGAAAATATTAAAAATGAAAAAGTATGTAATCATTGTATAAAAATAGTTTAAATTCAAAAAATAAAAAGTTTTTTTAGTTAAAAATAATAATTTTATTATAAAAATGATATAATTTAATATTTCTAAATATTTTGTGAAAGTTCCGTCACCTGTTACCGTTTTGTGCTATGCTTGCACCGAAGATAACATTGTGTTACATGAAGATACTATTATTTAGAGACTCAGCATCGCTTGTAAAAGTGTGTAACAAACTAGCCATGCACTCGCTGTGGACCTTGGGGGCTTCTTCCTGCACCTCCAAAGATTTCTACTGTACCCTCAAATATTAATTGTACGGTCCATTTTACCCTTCTGACTCACCTTTCTCTTAATTAGGTCAAAGTAATTAAAATATTTACTGAGGTAGGTGAACTGAAAGTTGAGACTTGGATTTGGTTCTTATGTTGTGTCTTGCGCCCTTCTCCCCCTCGACAAGTCACTTTCATTGCTGTTTTCAGAACCTCTATTGCTTTCACTATGAACTGTGTTTGCACTTTCGCTGCTCAGGTTTATCGAAACGTTGTTCCGTTTTTCAATTCTTTAAGTTATATCTTCTTAAGGTATGTAAGTTATTGTTGGACGTCCATCATCCATCATTTTGAAATACTATATTATGCATGTTCAACTTTCATATATCAACCATTTTATACAATAAGCTTTGTATCTACGGAATACCGAATGCATTTTTTGTATATAGTGAATGCATGTTTGTGAATGGTTATGAATGGATGATTTGTGTTTGAAGATGCTGATAAATAACGACATCGAAAAGAGAAAAAAAAAACTTAAAAAGCATAAACCCGGCTTTCGACATCCGGTTATGCCGGATTTATAAATCCGGTTCAAAAATTAAACAGATTTTGGTATCCGGTTTTACACAAAACCAATTTGTACACATACACCAATGGATTTAGAAATCCGGTTAAAAATTTAAACGGATTTAGAAATCCGGTTAAAAATTTAAACGAATTTTAGCATCCGGTTTTCCATATACACATACATCGATTTTCGAAATCCGATTACGCAAAAACGGATTTACAAATCTGTTTCACAAATTACACGGATTTCGATATCCAGTTAAAATTTTAAATTGTTTATATTTTTTGTGATTCATTATATATTTTATTTAATTTATATTTCTTTTATCAACTTTTAAAAATAAAATCTTTTGTTAAATATTTTTAATAAAAATATAAAACAAATAAGTGGTAATGATAACCACGGTAATGAAATAAAATATAATATATAAAATAAATAAAAAAACTGAATTACCGAAATTGGAATGTCGGTATACAAATTACTTAATATAGTTATATATAATATACACAATCTAAAATTAAATAATTAATATAAAAATATAAAAAATTAAAATTAAAATTAATAAATAAAATAAAATAAATAAATAAAAACATCAAAAGCTAATAAATAATAGATAACTAAAAACAACTTTAAAATAATTAAATATAATTAATCTAGATATTACAAAGACAAATATTTTAAATAAAAATTTATCATTATTAATTAAAAATTAAAAAAGTAAAAATAACTATAAAATATATAACTAAAAAATATATGAAAAATAAAATTAAAAATAAAGTAATTAAATGAATAAAAAATTAACAAATTAAAAAATATAAAATTAAATACATAAAAGCTGAAGTTTAAAATTCAAGAAATAATAAATACTAATAAAATATATTCTAAAATCAATTAAACAATAACTAAATAATATTAATCAAATTCAAATTAAATTTTAATTTTCTATGTTAAATAAATAAATAAAGTAAACTACCGGCATTTGAAAAATGCAGGTAACTTTAAAAAGAAATTTAATTTAACAACCGGATGATTGGCAGTATATAATTTTATTTAATATAATTTTATATAATATAAACAATCTAAAATTTAATAATTAATATATAAAATAAATTATTATAATAAAATCAAATAAATAAATAAAAACATTAAAAGTTAACAATTAATAAATAAGTAAAGTTAACTTTAAAGTAATTAAATATAATTAATCTAGATTTTATAAAAATAAGTATATTAGATAAATATTTATCATTATTAATTAAAAATTAACAAAAGTAAAAATAACTATAAAATATGTAACTAAAAATATATACGAAAAATTAAATTAAAAATAAAGTAATAAAATCAATAAAAAATTAAAACAAAAATAATAAAAATAAATACATAAAAACTCAAGTTCAGAATTAAAAAAATAAGAAATATTAATAAAATATATTCTAAAAACAATTAAACAGTAACTTAATAATACTAATGTAAAATTAAATTAAATTAAATTATATATGTAAAATAAATAAAAAGGAAAACAAACGGAATTGAAATGTCGGTATATAAATATCAATTTTAAATCAAAAAATAGTTAACGTACTGGATTTCTATCGCTGGTATATAGTTTTATTTAATATAGAATTAAAATTAAATAATTAATATATAATATAAAAAATATGAAATTAAATCTTAAGTAAAATTATATAAATAAATAAAAACATCAAGAGATAACAAATAATAAATAAGTCAAAATTATTCGAAAATAATTAAATTTTATTAATCTACATATTATAAAGTAAAATATTTTAAATAAAAATTTATCATTATTAATTAAAAATTAACAAAAAAAATAAGACAAAAAATTTAAAATAATAAAATTTTATTTAACATACTTATATAAAATATAAATAATCTAAAATTAAATAATTAATACATAAATTATAAAATAGTAGAAATTAAAACTTATAAACAAATGAATAAAAAAATACGAAAATTTAAATTATCAGCGGATTACCAATGCCGGTTAAAAAGAAGCTGATTTTGGATTTTTTAACTGAGTTTTAACCGAGTTTCGATTGCCGGTAGAAAATTAAACCGGGTTTCGAATGCCGGTAGAAAATTAAACGAGTTTACAATGTCGGTCCACAAATAAAACGGAGTTTGAATTCCGTTTAATCACTCATCGAATTTCAAATGCCGTGCACCATGGATTACGAAAGTTGAAGTTTTTACCAGATTTAGAAAGTTGGAGAATCTTTTTTAAGAGCAGAGAATCTTTTTTAACTTTTTTTACCGTTCAACAGTAAAAGGTTCAGAGGATATTATTGGAATTTTGAAATTTTTGGAAGTGTAGTAAAAGTCTTTGGAGGTGTAAAGAGAAGCCCCGTGGACCTTTATATACAAAAATGGTAAAAGGAAAACTGGCCCAAACACTGCACTGTATTATTTCTTTCATTCTAGTCCCAAAAACTTTTTCCATCAATTTTTAATATATTATTATTTTATTATTTTATTTCAAAAAAAATTATTTATATTTATTATTATCATTTAAATATAATATCTATTATTAGAAGGAATTTTTAAAATGTAATATTTCTTTTATAATACGAAATTGTAAATATTAATAAAATATTAACAACATATATAATATATAATACGATGGACTTTTATTTATCACTATAATAATCATGATAGAAAAGGGTGCGGTGACTATGAGCAAAATTTTAAATATAAATGAAAAAAATATTCATATTTTATAATTGAGTTAAATATGTTTTTAAGTACTAAACTTTAAAGAAAAAATTAAAATTCATTATTATTTTAAATTTTGATACGTTTCAATTTTCAAAATTTATAAATGAATGGACATAATATTTTGAAAATGAATTTGAGATATCTTAACAATGATAAGAATTAAAAAAGTATATAAATATGGTTAAATATTTTAAGTAAAAGATAAGACGGCTTATTACTTATAATTTAAAGAATTTATTTTAATTTAAAAGAATTATTTTAAAAAAAATAAGATTTGGTGAATAATTATTTAATTAAAAAAGATAATATTAGATAAGGTTAGATCTCATTAGTTGATATTCTTTTATACTGTTATTTTGTTACAAATAAAAAATATTTTGTAATATTGTTAGATATTATATATATTCTTATATGTTGTTATATATATATATATATATATATATATATATATATATTTTGTTAGAAAATAATAAGTGAGAATAAAATATTGTATTGTCTTAAAAAATATTAAGATTATAAATATATGGGAGAAGAAGATAAATGAGAAGAGTTTTAATAGAAAGGCAACAACTAAAGGTAGAGCTGTCAAAATGGATTGGAACCTGCAAGTCAACTTGGCTCACTACGGGTTCGGGTTGGGTTGAAATATTTTTATAAATTTCAATACGGGTTGATTTTTGATTCGGCTCATTTAGAACCCGGTTCATCCGGATTGAACCCGTGGTGAGCCGGGTTGGTGAGCTAAGCCGCAGATAAAAGGGTCACACAAGTGTTTTTATTTTTTTATTAAGTTGGACTTTACATTTGGGTCATGTTAAGTTGTTTTTTTATCCAACACATAAATAATTTGTATTTTGTTTTTTATTTTGGTTTGTATTTGGATTCTATTAAAGTTTATTTAGATTTTAATTAGAATTACAATTTAATTTTGACTGAAAAAAATAAAAAATAAAAATTTTAATTAAGGGAACCCGTGAGCCAACCTGTGGTGGACCGGGCCGGGTTCGAATTTTTTTTTTGGTTGACTCACTAAATCATCAACTCGTGGTAGGTCGAGCCAGATCGGGTCGGATTACCCATTTTGACAGCTTTAACTAAAGAAAGAAGGAAAAAGAAAAAAGGAAAAAGAAAAAAGTTAAGAGTTTTTCTTGCCATTTTGCTTGTATGTGTATGATCAGTTAAACTTTGATTTGTTTTTGTTTAATTATTATGTTTTTAGATTTAAAAGATTTTTTATTTAAAATATGTTGTGATTTGGAGAAATTAATATTTGATTTGGACATAATTTTTAAATTGATATGAAAAAGATGCAAAACATTCGGGAGAGTGGTTAATATAAAAAAAATTATTATTTGAAATTTTCTTTTAGTTAAAAGTTTAAATATTTTTTTTTATTATTTTATATCATCATACTTTTCTTCTTCATTTCTCTATATTCATATTAATATTTATTATGCACAAAATTTCTTTTATCATAAAAATGTCATATATTCGTAGTATTATTGAAAAGATTATTAATTATTATAATTCTAAACATTGAGAATTAAACTTTTCGTTTATATAATATTTTAAAAATATTAATTTTCATATAACACTTTACAATTAAAATTCATTCAAAGAAGTTTCGAAATTTACTTTGTATTTACAAGTTTTATTCACATCATACTTTTTTTTTTATTATGACGTTAGTTTTGAACATTCACTACTTAATTTTAGCTTTAAAGCATTAATCTAAAAATTAATATATTGTCACACTCAAATGAATAGTTTCATAAAATTATTTTCTTTTCTAAAAAATAAATAATTGGCAAGTAGTGGACTTCATCCTAAGTAAAATAAATACTTTAACAATTATATTAATTTTAGACTCTTAATTAAAAATAAGACATTACATTATGCTAATATATTTTTCACTCCTAATCTTTTGAATCCAATTTTAGTTTGAAATGACATGTATTGATTTTTTTGTTTCTTTTAAGGAAACTGTAACCATTATTTTTATTTTTTTGTTTAAAATTCTTGGTGGTGGTTGATTCAAAGTCTATTCTTATATTAACATTATTTTTTCTTTAATAAACACAAGGAAATTTTATATTAATATTTAATTTTTCTTTAATAAATACATATAAATATGCGTTCAACGTAATTAAAATTATTATATTTTATACTTTTTTTCATTATATTAACAAGTTATTTGGCCATTTATTTATTTATTTTTTATTGATTTTCTTTCATGAATTTTGGATCTTGTGACAATATTGAACTATATATCTATCTACCAATTAAAATCCTTATGTTTGATAATCTGAACTGTTTTTAGCACGATCACACGACCAACGTGTGTGTACATTTTAATTTGGGCATGGCAGATTTTCTGACCTCTACCCAACGAGCCAAATGGATTTTCACTTCTCAAACTCTGGTACTTGTTTTGTTATTTTGTGTCTTTGCTATTCAATTAAATCAACATTCATAGTCACATTCGTTTTTCCAGCTGATGCTACTCTAAGTTTTTCTGCACAAAAGGGGCTTCAAGGAAAATGAGAAATTCTATTTTCTGCTATACTTAGTGTACAATTTACTGTTTTTCATTTTTCTTATATCTATTCTGTTAGGTTAAGAAATATGAAGAAGCTAATCAGAGAGCGAGACAAATTCTAGGGGAGGTATGCTTTAACCTAATGAACTGTATCATATTTTCTTGAACAATGTTTCCGCCGATGACTACTATTTTTTCTTTTTTTCCAAAAATAAGTATGGAGCAACTCTAATGGAAGTAGATGGTAATGGGTCTTTAACATATCCTGAACCCCGCAACACCGCAAAGGACGGTGGTAATGTTATTTCTGTAAATATGACTATTTTTTTTTTCCTCAATATGAATTTAGCATCTTGTCTTTATTATCTCTATTTATTTCAATAGGTTTTTGTTCCTCTGTTTGTTTTTTCGGATTTCTATGTTCTATTGTTCACAAGGTAGTATTCTATGTCAGCTGAAAAGCATTCTCGGACAAAACCTCTTAGTATTGAACAAGAAAAATGTGTAAGGGTCTATTATGAAAGCAACGTGCATAATGTATGTAAAAAATTCCCCTTGCCTCGCAAGGTCCAGGTATGCGAGCCTTTCTCTATATATTTTAAATGTAATTTTGAAGCATTATGTGCTAATGAGATGATTGGAGCAACACTGTTTTCTATGGTCAATCTTTTGAAATGGTTCATGATACACAGGCAACGGCCCTTATATTTTTTAAAAGATTCTATCTGCGATGGTCGGTGATGGAACATCAGCCAAAGTATATAATGTAAGTTTTAATTTAGTCTAATGAGGACCTCTAAACCTAGGATGTATTGCACTTGTATTTTGGCAACATTGAGTCGGAATTGAAATTCATCAATCGATATAGTGAATTCACTACTGAATTTATTTGAACATGTTGAAATTAGTTATAATGATTGCTTCTGGGTCATTGCTTGTGTGGTGTGGATTAGTCATTTTGTTTTGACTTTTTATTCTTTGAGCCAGTTATTTACTTCTTCTGATTTGGTTTGATTGATTACCTGTGTTTATATGTCTAAACTTCATTAAAGTCATTGTTGCATTTATTTGATTGACTTATCTATTTTCAAGTGTTTATTTACTTGCTAGTTTCTCAATATCTCATACCAAACTTTTCCACAGGTTGGCATGCATATATGCTGCTTGTAAGATAGAAGAATATTATGTGTCAGCCGAGGAGCTTAGTAAGTCCGTGGTTTTACAGGATCATCAAATGATTCTCAATTACGAAATGATAGTCTATCAGGTATGTACATGCCTCAAATAACAAAGTAATCTAAGTTTTATGTTTTGTTTTTGTTCATCTATGATGTGAAACCCTTGTTTTGCAGAGTTTGGAATTTGATCTTATTGTTTATGCGCCATATCGCGCAGTTGAAGGCTTCATAAACAATATGGAGGTTTGGCTGTGAGGAACTTTTAAAATGTTATTTTAAAACCATTGATGCATGTCAAAATAAATCCTTGTGCTTTATCTTTCTTCTGGATTAGTAATTGCATACGACTTGGCTGATATCAGCTGTGGTTTTTTTTTCATTGGGTTTACTTTATGCCAAAAATTGTGACTGTGGGCTTTATCAGGAATTCTGCCATTGCTATGAAGGTGATGATCAGCTCCCAAGACTCAAGGTACTAATCCTATTGTCCAATGTTATTATTGTCATATTGGCTATTCCCACATCTAACACTTGTCGGATGAACATGAACTTCCAATATATAGTTGTTGTTCCTTTAATTCCTTCTCTCATGGAACCATACTTTTTTTTTTGTTTAACTACTCTTCTTCCCTTGGTATATAATACTCTATGCATCCTCTTTAACTTAGACATGTTAACAAACTTATTGCTTTTCTTGTAACATTCGTATGGTAAATTTTCTTCTGATGTATAGACTTTGCAAGAAAAAGCAGACTTGGAAGTTGATAAAATGATGTTTACAGATGCATCACTTTTATTTCCTCCTGGTCAGGTATTCTCAGACAACTAACGTGTAAATATCAAAAGTCCATATTTTTATTAACATTACATAAAATTGATTAACTAATATTTTTTAAATTCTAGTTGTTTGTTTCAAAATTGGAAATATGCTTGTCTTTGCTTTCCTTAATCATCAGAAAACGGAAAACCTTGGCTACACTTCTCAAGGACTGATTTCAAACTAAACCAAACATTTTCTGGTCAAGCCAGTTTCAATATTCTAGTTTAGCGTTGTATTAAATTATTTTACTCCAAAATCTAACACCTGTCTGTCTTGTGACACAGTTGGCCTTGGCTGCTCTACGAAATGCAAATGCAATCCATAAAGTTATTGACTTTGATAGGTACTTATTATTGCTTTCTGATCCTTCCACTTGGTTTTTTCCCTTTTGTTGTTACAAGGTCAATAACGAAATGGCCTCGTGGAGTATGATATTGTAGTATCTTGACCCGAATTTTGTATTTGCTTACACTGGCGCTTAATTGCAGTTATCTCAGGAGCATTTTTGGCCGTCAGAGTTCCATGCATAAAATGTCCGAACTTTCTGAATCACTGAATGCTATCGATTCTTGGGTAATTGGTCCTCATTCTGATGTTTTTCATTGAACTGACCAAATGATGTTTAATTTCAAAGCAACATTTTTGTATTAGCCGGGAACCAATTTTCTTTTGTTTAACATGGACCATTGGGGCATTGGTTATCATAAATAGATGCAGGTTAGCAAATACGAGATTCCTTCTAAAAAGGTAAAAAATCATATTGACAGAAAACTGACGTCTTGTTGGGGTTTTAGCTCTCATGACGAGTACGTAACACTTCCACTTAACAAAATATTATATAGGGATAATTTGGTGTCATATAATAACTTTGTGACTTGGTTTACAGGGGAAAGAAGCAGGAGAAGAAATCGAAGCACAAATCTGAGAAGAGCTCAAAAGAAGCACAAAGTTCTATGCCATCTCCTGTATAGGTATATATGTTCATCTCCTATAGTTGGCAATTTGGTTTTTCATTTGGACACGAAGGATAAAATATTCTCTTAACCGACAGTTAACGTTTGCTTCACCTGTGTCCCTCATTATCATTCGTGTGACTTGTTTGTGACCAAGTGATCTAGTTTTCTCCAAATCTGATGCATGATTACATTTCACTTTTGCTGATGATCAACAGACATTTCTGTTTGAATATAAATCATTTCTCCTATAGCTTGCAAGGCTTGTAAATGCATAAATGAATAAACCGTATATATATAAATAGTACAAACCACTCACTGATCTAACTAACGTTCTTTTCGGTTCAACAGTTACGAATAAAAGAGGAAATAAGGTGGCGATAAAATATAAAAGAAAGCTGAACTAGAAAAGGAAAATTCATTTAACACAAGACATAAAACTATCTATCACTAAAATTTTCCTAGCGAGAGAAGCAAATTCATTTAGTTGCTCAACCTGAATTTGCTGAACTTTTGTGCTTTGATTCTAGTTTCTCTTCATTGCTTGTATGTTAGTTTACAATTTTCGTCTTCGTATGAGATTGTATTAATTTCTCCCGTAAATGTGTTTTTTACTTACGAAAATTTGGATTAGTTATTAACAATTACAAGCAGAAGAAATTTTCAAGATACAAGACCATCTTTTAAGTTTTCTAGCAACAGTTCATCGTAATAGCTGCTTAGATTTGGTAATGAATTATCTTAGAGACAACAAGTGCACTGTTCATACCTCTGACAAAAGGTCTTGGACATTGTATGAAAACCTTTCAACTTGAAGCAACTTGAAGCAATGAAGTCATGGCAATTTCTTTTAGTACTTCCATACCTTTTTGCACCTTCAAATATGTCTGAAAAACTCAAATTCTATGGTTCAAAAAATTTTTTTACAAAGTGATTTTACAAATAAAGATTTATTTTACATAGGACAATCCAAAAGTGAATTTTAGATTACAATCCGCAAAACAATTCTAGATTCAAATTATTCAATCTAAAAGTATATTCTGCATTGAATTATGCATTGAATAATTCGAAATATGTTTATTAATTGCATAATCCCAAAATATATTCTGAATTAATTTGAAATATATTTCTAGAATATATAATATAAAATTATTTAAATTCAAAATATATTAATAAATTTATAATTCTATTTCAGATTATGCAATCTAAAATATATTTTTTGAATTATACAAATCATGTCATATAAATATATATTGTATTGTGACATTCAAGACATCTTTTCGAATTCCACGATTAAGACCATTTTTTACTCTTCCAATCTCCCCCGAAACTATTGAGATGAAAAGAAAACAGAGAGTTGTCCGAAGTTCACATTCAAGACTACCTTGAACTGTGTTATCTGTCCAACTAATCAACACAAGAGGAAAACAACAGAAGGACTCTTCTGCTCTCTATGATAATGCTTTAGAAGTCAATTACCAAACAGAATCACAAGAGGAAATAAGTAGTGACTAAAAAATGTTAAACCCAATAAATTATTTTATAAACATTCCTCTGCCAGTTCAAGAAGTTAAATAGTGAAGTTATGGTTTAATTTTTATCTAAAATTATTGAGACAGCTTTAATTTTTTTTAAAACTACTAAAAGAAAACCCTACAAAATTTGATCAAATTTTATCCCTACTATATTGAAAATGTAAAACATAATTTATTCCTTTTCTTTATTGATTGATTTCTTTACTTTTATTATCTAAAATAATGATTCATTACTTTTATATAAAAATTGTTTTTATATAAGAAAAACAGAGTGTATGATGTGAAAGAAAATATGAATGCAAAAAAGTTGGACTTTAATAAAAGTACGAGGTTCAGTAAGAAAATATGGGAGTAGATGAAGTAATTACCACTCGTCACATTTCAAATAACTATCTTTATTTTCTAAAAATAGGTGATAAACACCGTTTATTTTATAAATGATAAACGATTTTTTAGTTGTTAATGTTTTATATTCAATTTTGTCTCGATCTTTATCTATAATAATATATAAAAATGATTTTTTTTATTGTGTCTACATTTTATAATACTAATTTTATCCTTTACAATATAATTATTTATTAAAATTTTTAAAATTAATGGTTATTTTTACTTATTTTCTATAAATTTGTTTATCTTTTTTTCTTCTTTTTAATTCATCAACAATTAATTTCTCTATTCATTTCACTTTATTTTTAATAAATATAAATTTATTTTATATATTAACTTAATAACATTACACTATTATCACATATTAACACTATTAACATATTATCATTCATATCTAAAAAATGCGTACACACAGGCGTTATAGTGTAACGTCCCATTTAATTAATAAGCAAAATTAAAAGAAACGTCACACACGAATAGTATAGCAGCGTAGTCCTGGGGTCTTAAACACAAACCCTACATTATCCTAGGCACACCACGATGCACAAAACTAAAACAAATACAAGGTGCAACAGAATCAACATAGGAAATTAAAATATAAACTAGTACATGGGTCATAGCCCAGAAAGAAAGCCCATAAAGTTGCAAATCCAGTCCAAGCAGACTATGCAATGGAACCTCCATCACCCTGATTATTTCGAGGAGTTCTCACCTCTGCTCACATCAACAAGTTGATGATCATTGCAAAAGAAAAGACCACACCACAGAACATACAACCATAAAATGTAGGGTAAGCTAGAGCACAAAATAATTTCTTCATGCAATCAGATACACTTTCGTAGTCAACTATACATACAACACCCAAACATGCTATGACTCTCAAACCAATACACTAAGACTCGACTCAACTTATCTGGATACATACAGTCTAGTCGGATTCAACGGATGCTTGCACTTTTGGTGGATACCTCTGCTCACCCCCGAGCTATGTGTTACAAGTGTTACAATGAATCAATTCCCTCACACACAAGGTTAGCCCTTAATGAGTTTCAGACCTCCTGTTACTCTGACCACAAGAGTGTTAGGATACAACCTTACCTTGAATCCTTACCAGACCATATAGATGGGGCACCACCAAGGACACCCACTAACAAGGGCCATGGAATTACGTTCCGACCACTGAAGCACGACCCTGAGATCCCACCTAGAGATCTCAAGGATTTATGCATTGACCGTCGACCAATCATACCCAAACAATCAAGGAAGATTTATCATGCATATACATATATTATGTCAACCTTTATTACCAATCCCTTTCATGTTTCAGATCAAATCCATACCAATTCATCATACTCCATCCATGAGTATTCCCATTCTAACTCATCTCGTTACCATGTCACTTTAATACCAACTTCCTCATTAAGATCACATGCTAAGTTCATGCCAAACCCATTATTCACAATTCATGAATCACATCACTCAAGCATTTTTATTTGTCTCATGCATTTAACACAATACTCCAATCCAAGCAAGCATTAACCATCCAAGATTCAAGGAAAACAATCACACATCACACTGCCTCGCCTAGCTCCTCGCTCAGGCTGAAGGGTCTCGCTCAGGCGAGAGGCTCTCGCTCAGGCGAGCCCTCTTCGCCCAGGCGAGGGCTCGAAAAGGGGAACAATAGCCTCACGCAGGATCTCGCTTAGGTGAGACCCCTCTCGCTTGGGCGAGATGCTCGCTCGCTTAGGAGCAACGTGGGTCGCTTAAGCGACCGCTCGCGTGAAGCAGCTTGGGCGAGCCTTTGTTGATCTCGCCTAGGTGAGACATGCTCGCTTGGGCGAGAAAACCAGTGCTCACTGCTGTTCTCTCGTGCACAAACACTCAACAGGTCACAAATGGCTCAATACTACCATACACAGGTTCACACCAACACACCAAGCATATTAAAATGATGAAACAGTAGCACAATCAGCACAACACAAAAGAAAAGGGTGAACCCTAGCCTCTTGTACCTGAAAACAAGCTAGCGGGACACTCCGACACGCACACAGAGAGCACGACTGTCCTAAGGATGGCCAAAGAGTTGAAACGAACGGTAAAACAGAAAAAGGAACAAGTTATTACCAAACCCTAACGGTAAAAATGGAAATAGGCCCAGAAAAGGGGAATCATGTGCTGAGGAGTGACTTACGTAGAGCGGAAACTTGACTTGAGCTAGCTTGAGGAAGGTTGACGGCTAACCCTAGCAGAGAGTGGCGGTTGCTCAAAGGAGGCAAGGAGACGTGTTTTCTGGAAAGTGAATGAAAGAATGGAATTAGGGCAGATTAGGGTCTAAATCCCCAATGGGCCAGCCCTTAGGCACATTACATTAGGGCATCCCTTTTAATTTTGGGCAGAAAAGAAAAAAAGAATTTAGTGGGCCTTACACTATAGTGCCTATGTGGACTCTAGTATTTATTATTTTTGTTCAATTTAGTCTCATTTTTTTAAATGGAGTAATTTTGTCTCCATTTTTAAAATGGAACAATTTTGTCCCTTTAAAAATTATAAATTATATAATCACGTAAAGTAATGGTGTTACTCCTCGTTTTTTAACCTCTCAAAATTTTAAAATCACATTTGATTTTTAACCTCTTAAAATTTTATATCAATGGTGTTAGTCCTCATCCTTAAAATTTTCGATCTAATTTTAAACTAATTGTAATCCTAAACTAAAAACATTTAATAAAAATGTGAATTTTATCAAAAACATTATTATAACATTTATATAAAAATGAAATTTGGTTTCAATGTGGAAAGGGACCAAATTGTTCCATTTAAAAAAAATTAAGACTAAATTGAACAAAAATAACGTATATGAAAATCAAATTAAGTATAAAATATTGACTTTAACACAAAACATGCAGTTGAGTTTACACGTAGAGATTTTTTAAAAATGAGAAAAAACTAAAATAATTTAAAAATAAAAAATAAAAGTAAATAAAAAATTCATGAAGTAACACGTGACTAGCATTCTTCATTACCGCTAATTATTTAAACAATATTAGTAAAAAATGACCAAATTGAATAAAATTGAGACCTGATTGAAAAAAAAAAAATATTATGACTGAATTGATACAACTCAACAATAATGTAGACCAAATATATATTTTAACCTAACTTTTTAAATAAACCTTTTTCAATTAATTAATTATCATTTATTATTATCTAACCATATATAAAAACTAGTCCTGTGCGTACGCACGAGTCGTGCTATTTTTATTTTTTGAATTCTTTAATTTATAGTTTCTATTAGTTAGAAAAGCAAAATTAGTATCTTAGTATTACAAAAAGATATATTGTGATACATGTTTCACACTAACAATATATTTAAAATGACAATATTTGGTTTTAAGATTTTTTTTAAAAAAAATTTGTATTGATGTAAATCAAATAAAATTTGAATTAGTTATAATGTGTAATTGTACATGTTTTATATAACATAGTTAAATAATACAAATCGTTTGTAATTACGTATCAAAAAATATATAAATATATATATATATATATATATATAGAAGACATGTTATAATATAATTGATTTAATCATTATATATAGGTTTAACTAATTAAGATATAAATAAAAGACAAGTATATTATAATAGACTTAATAATTACTAGCGTGATATTATATTAGTAAGTAATAATATTGTAATGTTGTTAAGTTAATATATAAACTAAACTTATATTTATTAATAATAAAGTAAAATATATCAGAACAGATAAAAGAATAATCATTGATAAATAAAGAAGAAGGAAAGAAGTAAAGATAGCCAATTTTATAAAAAACTTGTAAAAATAACAATTAATTTTAAAAAATTTAATAAATTATTATATTTAAAGAGTAAAATTGGTATTTTGAAATGTGAAAAAAAAAGGAAAATTCCCCTATATATCGTTACAGATTTACGGTTTTAATTGATTAAAATATAAGTCTTAGTATATACTTCTTAGATATTGTGTTATATTGTGTTAAATGAAATAACAACATATTTTATTCTTTAATAGATTACTTTAAAATTGATTACTGTGCTTTGTCAATATCAATTGTTCATCCTTAAAACAACCAAATACATATTCTATTCTATCAACACTTTTGGGCTTTATTTAATCAATTAGAATTTAGATTCGAGATTTGCAGACAAATTGGCAAATATTTATTGGAACTTCAATTGATTATGAAACTGTTCAGAAATCATCTGATATAAAATTACAAGATAACTATAATGAGAAAAGAGGTTCATTTACCTCTAAGTTACATGAGAGCAAGTAGAACATAATCCGCAGAGATACTTATAATAAGTATATCAATATAAGAGAAAAACAATTAGACAAGTATTAACATATTTTATGCCCAACACAATATTAATATATAGAGTTCCAAACCTGAAGAGAGACAACAAGACGATGGTTTGGTAGAAATATAAAGCTTGACAGGAAGAAGAAAATGAAGTAGAAAGTCTTCAAATTTTATTCAATAAACATGAAGTAGAAAATCACTGGTAAATCAAACAACCTTGTATAGATGAACACAAATCAAGACATATACTTCATGGCTGATTTTCAGAGACCTGGACGAAGCCATGTCAACCTCGGCGAAGCACCTCGTTTGTGGTTTGCTCTAAAGATTGAAACATGTTAAAAGTATACTTAGAATGAGTCAAATTCTTCTTACAATATAGGTAAATAAATGATAAAAATAAAAATATAGTTATATTTCACAATCTCCATCAACAATAATAAAGAGATCAAATAATAACTTAAACATTAATTTAAAAAAATAATAAAGTTAACCATAGCCAATACAAAGTAAACAATCTAAATAATAATGTCTCTCTAGAAGGACATCATGTCCTATTTTTAAGAGATTAAATTACGCAATGACATATATAAACACTAAATCTCTTAACATTATCATCAAATTTTCATATTAAATTTTTAAAGCATAAAAACAATCCCTCGTGTGAAACATCAATTTGGAACAATGTCTAACAAAATTGTAAAACTTTCAAAAACAAACAAATAAAAGCAGAAACCATATTTAAAAAATCATACTCAAGAGACAAGTGATTATACTAACCTAGTTTCCATCCCAACTATAATTTGAAAAAACATAAATAACTGTTAAACATAACAATGTACCAAACAACTAAAAATATAACAATAGGGCAACTTAAAATAGTTTTAAAATCTAAATAGCTCCCAAAAATTTAAATGCAAATGCGTACTGCAAATTTTAGATATATAAATCAAAAGACGTACACATTTAAATTCAAATCTTAAAGAATCCAAAGATATTTAAGAATAAGGAGTACAAAGAAATTTAAATGTTCTATAATCATAAAGATTTGACATAAATCTCACCTCTGATTGCTCATAAGTGGCCTGAAAACACAAATAGAAATAGAAATGAATAGAAAATAGAAAAATAAAAGTATTCTATCAATTACACGGGATAACATAGAATAGGCTTAACAAATATAACCATGTGAACTACATTAACTCATTTTATGTTCCTTAATCCTAAATGTTTGACACAAATCTCAATTCTAATTGCTCATACTATAGCTTGAAAAATAAATAGAAAGTAACAAAAAATAGAAAAATAAAAGTAATTTATCAATTACACTAGACAACATAGAACTGACCTAACAAACATAACCATAAGAACATATTAACCCATTAGTAAAATTAGTGATATTATACATGTACCGCAAAATATGCAAACATTAATCCATTGAGAAACTCAACCCACAACGATAGACATCATAGGAGCAACTAAACCCACAACAATAATGAAACAACCCCATAAATACAATTGATGGGAAAAGTAGCGAAGGATACCTCAGTGGGTGACGTGTGACTCACATGGTCTTGAATGATTTAGATCAAACTGGGAAAGGGTGTGTGGCTTTTGATCTTTGTAATGAACAAACCTCACAACACACCAACGATTCAAGTTGTAAGATGGTAATGAAATATTATACAAAAGTAATCAAGTAAAATGATGAACATAACAATAAAGCTTACCTTATCAAACTCTAAACTTCTGAAGAAAAACCTTAATTATAAAACCCTACACTGTAACATCTCGGTCGGATATTACTAATTTTAAATAATATAAAATAAAAGAAATAATAAAGTCACATTTATTTAAATGTCTTTCCCAAAACACGGGAAACTAAAAACATTTAATAAACTCATCCAATTAAACCACAGTGTTCCAATAATCCATACTAGTTCATATCTAGTAAAAAAATGTGGTTAAAAAAAAATCTAAAATTAAAATGATAGTAAACTTCCATAAAAATCTTTCCCACACTAGCCCCTCTCCAGCTCTATGCCTCACCAACATCACTTGGAACGTCATCTGTTCCCGTGTGACAAGTCACACGA
>Ga0099822_1004289_pt1:0-17500 | contig 18538 bp, 5 predicted proteins | sample CowpeawhiteBW_FD_76839 | JGI IMG/M metagenome (GOLD analysis project Ga0099822, IMG submission 76839) | Root nodule microbial communities of legume samples collected from California USA - Cow pea white BW | ecosystem: Host-associated > Plants > Roots > Nodule | place: USA: California...
AGTAAACAAGGTGATGCGAAGTGATAACGAACATGCTTTAGTTTGAGACTTAAAGTCATCGGAGACTTTGATAAAACCTACAAGAGGTAGTGGAGAGCATATGGTAGACGAGTCGGTATATCAAATACAAATTGGTTGGGAGGTAAGGAGGAGCATCCCAGTTTTAAGGTTGCAGGTCGGGAGTTACTTCGAGAGTAGTGACTAAACCAATCTACACAGTTGAACACGCATCGCTTAGCACAGAGGCAAAGTTTCCAGTGACTATAGGTGTTGGATTCGTTTTATTCATCATGTCTAAGTGGTGGTTGTCAGACGAAATGGGGGAAAAAGTAGTTTCCTTCCCATCTTGTCGGTGAATTTTCAAGGTCGAAAATTTTTATTGTTGGGAAGAATGTAAGACCCAATATTTCTACCCTTATGTTTAAGGGCTGCCTCAAATCTAATTGGGCCTAAGGGCTGGCCCATGAGGAGCCAAAGACCCTAAACCAGCCTAACACTCTCACTCCCATCTCACTTTCAGAAAACATTTGTCCTCAAACCCCTCCGTTCTCAACGGAAGCTCTGCTAGGGTTTGATCCTTAGTCTTCGTCAAGGTTGCTCAAGCTCTTTCGACCCACGTAAGAGTCTCCTAAGCTCATACTAGATCTCTCCTGGTCTTATTTTCGTGTTTACTCTGAGGCTCATCTCAATGCCCTTGTTTTGTTCCATTCTGCTATTTTTTTTCCAACTTCTAAGTTTGTTCCTTGAGCTGTGGTGCTCCGCTGTTGGTGTTGAGGCCTTGCACTAGCTCATTCCAGGTAAGGGAAGCTAGAACCTAATCTTGTATTCGTCCTTTTCACTGTTTGGCTGTTGTACTACGATTATGTGGTTTATATGATGATCAGATGCGTGAAATGCTTTAGTGTGTTATTCTTGGCTTGGTATGAATGGCTGTCGCAGGAAAACAATGGTGAGACCTGATAATCTCGCCCAGGCAAGATGAGCAGAGGCCCACCTAAACTTTTTACGCCAGGGGTCGCTCAGGCGACCAGCTCAGTTTTGAGCGAGCGAGTGTCTCGCTCAAGCGAGGGGAGTCTCGCCTAAGCGAGAATGCGCAGAGGCCGTTGTGATGTGTGTGTCGAGCTCTCGCCTAGGCGGAGGGAGCTCGCCTGAGCGAGAGTCCTTCTCGCTTGAGCGAGATCCTCCAGCCTGAGCGACGAGCTGGGCGAGAATGCATCCTGAATTGGGTTCCCTCTGTGCTTGAATGTTTAGCTGGTACTTGTATGAGTTATTGTATGATGGCTTAATGGGAATGTTTATGCATGATTGGGAGAGGGTTTTATATGTGAATCATGAGTTTGACATAATCTTTATATGAATTATACTCGAGAGGTTGAATATATGTATATATGTGGTCACGAGTTTGACATGAGCAACAATGGACATGATGGTTGGTAATCCAGTGGCATGGCTTTGGTATGAGGAGAAACTCTTTACTCATGGTTGGAAATGACGAATAAGGGGATGAGGTTCCTATATATGATATATGTATCTGTTACTTGGCTGTTTGTGTATGTTTGTCGTGTGGTCAGTACGTAATTCCTTGAAGTCTCTAGGTGGGACTTTAGGGTCGTGCTTTAGTGGTCGGGACGTAATTCCATGGCCCCTGTTAGTGGGTGTCCATGGTGGTGCCTCATCTATATAACTTGGTAAGGATTCAAGGTAAGGATCGCATTCTGACACTCTAAGGAGTCAGTTAGTCTCACTTAGAGCGGACTGGCTCCTGTGGTGAGAGTAGCAGGAGGCCTGAAACTCATTAAGGGCTAACCTTGTGTGTGAGGGAAATTGATTCATTGTAACACTTGTAACACATAGCTCGGGGGTGAGCAAAGGTATCCATCACAAGTGCAAGCATTCGCTGAATTCGACCAGGTTATATGTATCCGGATGAGTCGAGTCTTAGTGTATTGTTTTGGAAGGTCATAACATGCTTGGGTGATGTATGTATAATTGACCGTGAAAGCATATCTGATTGCATGATAAAACCACTTTTGGCTCTAGCTTACCCTTTTGTTTTGGTTGTGTGTCCTGCTGTGTGGTACACTCTTTTGCGATGATCATCAACTTATTGATGTGAGCAGATGCGAGGAACACCCGTAGTCAACAGGGAGGTGATGGTTCCACTGCTTAGCCTTTGGGTTGACTTCTGCCTTTAGGCTCTTCATTTAGGGCTAAGGCCCATATATTGTTTTCTCCGGGAATTTGTTTAAGTCATTTTCACTCTCTTACTTTACTTTGTACATGACATCGTGGTGTATCTCTTTTATTCGTCCTCTAAGGAATTGGGATATCTGTAGGAGCGATGTTATACTCTTTTATCCTCGCTTCTTATATTATATTGTGTAACATATCCTTTATTTAACTTTATTAAATAAATGGGGTGTTACAAATTTAATGATACATATTGTATGTTATACTTTGTTCATAATTAAATTATAATATTATCCTCTATTAATATAATATTATAGATATTTAAAAATTGTGTATACACAAATACAACGCACATGTGTTTACGTTGGTAATAATATGTTAAAGTTGAAGTTGAAGGAAACAAAAAAAACGTAGTGGTGTGTTGTTGAAAATCTTGGTCTTTCAAAATTTGAAAAATTTGTTCAAAAAATATATTATAAGTCCCATTTAATTTAATTTGATGTATGTCCCTTGTTATTCATGACAATAACAACCACTTCATTTTTTGATTTTTTGTAATATATGATGGAAAAGATATATGCCAACTAAAAATTCACAAAATTTATTCAAAAATAACAAACAACAATCAACAACACATATTAAAATCAGCCAAACTCACTAACATATTAACCAAAACACACACACTACATTTGTAACCCAACTCACACTCAGTCACAATACCGAAACATAAACCACACATACAAACACCCACGAAATAGTTGCCCACAAATCGAATGATAAAGTCTCCGTACAACCCACCTATGTAAAAACCAACAACAAACACGCGAATGTCCTATGATATCTCAACGAAGACGAACAACATAATGAAAGAAAGGACCAAACACATGGCCACACTCATAAAACCACCGATTGTCGTGGAGAAGACAAACTAAATGTTCTATTTTTCTTTTCGTTCAAATCGATTTTCTATGTCAAAGAACAAGCGTTGAGGTTCTCCACGAAAACGAAATAATTTGGCTCTAATCCTACTCGTGTGACCTTTGAAAAAAAAAAGAGAATGAAAAATAAAAATTCGGTGACACATTAGCATGTCAAAAGTGAGTAAAAAAAATGTGAAACAATCGTTTCCGTTTCTCAATATACTAATTTCACCACTATACGCGATGCAACACAACACCATATAATGTTTGTGTTAACTCCATCGATAGTGTTTGTGTTTTTTGATTTAGAATATTATTGTGGTAAAGTATGTGAAAGACATGCACACATATAGTAGACATGTGTATAAGATTCTATTTTATTTTTCTATTTATGTTTTTAGATTTTTTATTTTATTTTATGTATAAATTATAAATTAGTCCAGTTTTACTCTTAAATTAAGAGTTTTTAAATTTTTTTTTTAATTTAACCATTTTTTGAATTTAATATTTGTTAAATGAAAAAGTGTCTGGCAAAATAGATAAATAAATATTTATAATAAAATTACAAAAATTGTTAATATTCAATTTTATAATTATAATAATAAAATTAATAATAAATTTATTATTTTTATTACGTAATAAAAAATATAAAGTAAGTTATAACATTATTATAATCTTTGAAAATATATCACAAATGACTCAAGTACCATAATTATTATTATTTTTTATTTTTTTAAATAAAACACACAATACTTCTTAAAACCAACATAATTAGTTAAAGTTCAAAGGTTTAATTATGCCTTTGGTCCCATTTTGAAGTCAAAATCTCAAAATGGTATCCAAATTTTTAAAAGTCTCAAATTGGTCCTTTTTTTGTTAAAACGTCTCAAGTTTACTCTTTCTGTTAAGTCAAAGTTGACGTCGTTAGAGGGAGTGTCACGTGTCAATTCGTCAAATTTTTGATTTATTATTATTTTTTTAATTTTTTTAAAAAAATCAAAAAATTGTCACTTGTCAAGCTGTCATCGTGCCACGTGGTAGTGACAGAGTGATGTGATAGTGACAGTGACACATGTCAGTATTATATTAGGTGTCATTTTCTTAGTCTCAATTTGGTCCCTTTATTTTAATTTTTGTTTCAATTTAGTCCCAATTTTTATAAAAATTAGCAATTTTGTCCCTCTTCAAATTTAAATCAAATTTAATTTCTATATAAATGTACACAAATATTTTCATCAAAATTGATATTTCAAATAAATATTTTTAACCAAATTAAGTTCATTTAATTAATATTTTACATTGAACTTTATTTAAAATTGTTTTAAAATTGTTAATATAAAATAATGTTAATAGAAAAAAAAATCATAAATTAACTAGGTCATGTAACAATAAAAAACATATAAATTTAAAATTTAAAACGATTTGAAGTAAAGTTGAATGTGAAACACAATTTTAGATAAACTTAGCTATGTTAAAAATATATAATAAAAATATCAATTTGAATAAAAATATCAAATTTAATAAAAAAATTTGTATAACATTTATATAAAATTAATTTTTGTTTTAATTTGGATAGGGACGAAATTGAATTATTTTTACAAAAATAAGGAATAAATTGAGACAAAAATTAGAATACAGGGACCAAATTGAGACTAAGGAAATGACACCTGGCAAAATACTGACACGTGTGATTGTCAGTGCCACATCAGTCTGTCACTGTCACGTGGCACGACGACAGCTTGACGCGTGGCAAAATTTTTATTTTTAAAAGAAATCAAAAATAATAAAAAAAAAATCAAAAAATCGAGAAATTGACATGTGACACCCCATTTAACGTCGTCTAGTCAGACTTAACAAAAAGAGCAAACTTGAGACGTTTTAACAAAAAAGGGGACTAATTTGAGACTTTTAAAAATTTAGGTACCATTTTGAGATTTTAATTCCAAAATGGGGACCAAAGGCATAATTAAACCAAGTTCAAATTCTTCTTCGTATTATTTTTAAAAGATTAAATATTTTTTTCTCTTAATTATTATAGTTAAAATTAAAATTAATCCCTTTTGAAACTTTATACTAATTAGTCGCTGATACATTTGACACGATAATTCCCCATTTTCTACGTAAAATTGCAGGAATTTTTTTGTTGAAAAAACTTCATGAAAGGTAAACGAGAGAAAGAGATAGTTATTCTAAGATAAATCCAAATATAGCTGCAGACCTGCACACACATGTGGCAAGGGGGAAGTAAATACGCATATACACAAACTTCAAGCCTTCAACCACTTTCACTATCTTCTCCATAATATGTTCCAACTAATTTATTTTCAAATTTGTGCCTGAACTCCAAAGTTATTTTCTGCACATTTTGTCTTACAAAGAGGTGAGGTATGTTTGCTAGTGAGGAACTTGGTATTCATGTATTATTTCCTTTCCTAATTTTCTCTAGTCTTATAAGGTACAACAGAAGGACATAAGTCTTTAACAAACCCAAGCATTCAAAAAGAGCTTGAATGTTGAATCCAAAACAAAATTGACCAACAATTATTAACTTAAGAAGTACGTATAAATGAAGACACTACACCATTTAACAGACAGCTAGAGAAGGAAAGGGGAAAGGCTTCAAATTAATTTTCAAAGAAAGCTCAATTTTCATTTAAAATGCAAAGAATAAAAAAAGTATGTTTTGATAGAGCTACCTGAATTTCTTGGATTGATTACACGAGAACAAGGGTACTTGCATTCATCACCTTACAATTTTGGCAAGGAAGTTAGTAATTCATAATTCTCATGTATTACATAATTCCATCATTCACCATGAATAACAAAATAAGCAGCTAGAAATATTATGGATTTCCATAAATTACAATATTATGGAAAATCCTATTAATGATTTGAACAAAGACATTTTACTTGCAAGCAAAAGTCTGAACTTATGAGAGGCTCCACAAGAACTTGAGCATCTCATCCTCATTTCACAACATTTCGCTTCTCGTGGAGTTTGTTTTGAAAACAATGAATCATAAGTAATAGAAATACACAAACAAGAAAAAAAAAACAAGAAAATAAGCTACATTAATAAAGATTCACTAAGCTTTTAGGAGAGAATTATAAAAAGTGGAAAACGTTCCCGCAAAGATCCTCAAAATCTTACATTTGCGAAGCTTCTCGAACCTAGCAAGCAATCTAGCTAGGCTGGAGAGGAAGAACGAGGCAGTGACTAGTGAGTTAGGGTTATGCTCTATTGAGAGCATCTCTGCAAGTAGTTTCGGGGAGGAGATTGATTGTCAATTGACTCTCGCCAATAGCGCACTTCCAGATGCAATGCAAGCACTTTCAGATGCAATGTAAGCGACCTGCAAGGAGGCGACGCTTGAGATTTGCGAGTCGTCGTGTGTATCGGAGATGAAGTGTGATAGAAAATTTTGAAGGTGAGGAAGGAAAGAAGAAGATTAAATCGTGGTTGGGGTGTATAAGGGTTAGGCGAAGCAAAAGTGTGGTTGAGAAATTGAAACTGCGATTTCTGATGCTACGACCTAAGGAAGAAGAAGAAATGAGATCGATAGAGATGGTATTGCAAAAGGGAAATGAAATTTTACTTCATTACAATTTTCAAACATTTAGGAATTTCTAAAATTATACTCTTTAACTTACTGGGGTTTCTATAAAACCTCTGAAATTTACTTGGGGTTTCTATAAAACCTCATAAACTTCCTAGGAGTTTAAAAAATCTCTGTTACATGCATATATTATTGAAGGTTATTGTAACCTCCGTAAATGAACCCTCATTAAAATTAATTATTTTTTTAGTGTAATATAATCTTTCATTTTTAGAAATGTGTAAATTTAATCATTTTAATCAAATTTTGTGAAGTTTATTTAACGTCTTAAACACGTATCTTGATAACATTATAGTTGTTGATACTGTTTGATACATTTTCACTTCAATAATGACCGAGGCTGAATTGATTTTGATCAACTTATTCAATCAATTTTAATTAGAGAAAATATAAAAAGTTTATTTTCTCTGCATTTAATTTTTTATCTTGAAAAACATTTTAAAAAACATCCAAATAATCTACATGATTTTGATAGTTTTATATTCATTAAAATCAATTATTGGTGGTTTTTAGGTAAAACCAAAAATATATTTAACTTCTTTTAAAATAGAAAAAACACATACTTAATGCGTTTATTTACTTTTATAATAAAAAATAAAATTATTATTATAATTATAAAATTAAATTTAAATAAATTTCACATTGTAAATAATATTTATTTTCTTTATATACTTTTTTACTATAATAGTTATTTTAGATTAAACCGTCAATTTTTAAAAAATAATTAAATTTAAAAAGTAAAATGATAAATTAATTATTTTAATTAAAAAATATTAAAAAGTAAAATTGAAAATAAAATGTATATACTATTATGTAATAGTATAATAATATAGAATAATATAGATAAATGATGTATAAAATTTTATTATTTTTCATATGTATTAAATTTGACGTAATGCACACTTTTAAATCATCCTACAACAGTATGCAGTATTGTTTTTTTTTATTATTCAATCTTGAATAAAAAATTCAAACTATAAGATATCTGATGCTATTAAACTTACACAGTAATCTATGATCCATATAAATTTGTAATAAAGCTTAAAAAAAAAAATACTGCTCACTCTCTGGCTTCCGTATATGTTTCTTTGTTTCAGAATCTTGGGTTTAAGCATGAATCAACCGTTTTTCTTTCTCTTTTCTTTTCTTCTCTTCTCTTCCCTCGCAATCGTACTGAAAACCTGAAGCCCTAAGCCCTCGTAACGCTGCGTTTCGTCATCGAGAAAGGTACGCATGAAGTTTCTTTCCTTCGTTCTGGAATTTATTCGTGTTTTAAATCCCTCGCAAACTGGCACCATGGCATTGATATATGTTCGCTGTTATCTCTTATGTATCCCTTAGTTTCTCATGTTTTTCCTTCAATGCTCTATGGGAATCGTGAAATTTGATTCATTTCTCACTGTCTCTCTTTATTATTACATGTGGATTGTGCAATTGAATTTTCTTGACTTCATATTCAGCGTTTTCAGTTACTCGTTAGTTTATTATGTTGCTAAGTGGTATTAGTGTTCTATATTGCCGCTTTTTTACATTCTTTGATATTGCTCACAAATGCGACGGATTAAAGCACAATTGCGGTTGTGGACATTCCACAGTGTGTTATAATTGTTTAAGCTACAGATGTGGCCATGTTTTTTTTTTCTTTTTTTTTTTGCGTTATTTGATTTTGTTGAAAGAATGCGATTGATGCTGCCATAATTGCTGTTGTAGACACTCCAAAAAGTGTTGTCAAGGTTTTGAACCATAATTGCTTTTGCAGTCACAGTTTTGCTGTGCATGTGCTATTTTGATGTTGTTGACCAAAGTGTGACCATTGCAACCACAATTGAGGCTGCAGACGCTCCAAAAAACTTTGTTGTTTCTGACTGTTTTTTAAAATCTTGGTGTTACTCATTGTTGTATTTTTTTATACGTAATTTTTGTTTTGTGTTTTTGGTGCTTAGGTGTTGAGTAGTCAGGGTTTGAGGGTGAAAAAGAAAGCACATGGCATCTTCAGACGACGAGGGAGAGTCTCAGCCACTATCTGTGTCAAATTACTATTTTGAAGATGACAAAGATGTGCCGGTGTGTTTTTCCGTGTTACCAATTGTGTGGAGTGAGTCAGAGAGTCCAGTTGGCAAGAAAATACAGGTGTTTTTGCGTGGTTTTGCAGATAATGGGCTGCAGAAGATTTTCATGCAAGTTGTTGCGTGGAGGTTTGATCTTTCCTATGTGAGGCCTGAGATATCGGTGTTGTCAAAGGATAGGAGATGGATTAAACTTGAGAAGCCTAGGAAGAGCTATGAGGAAACCATAAGATCTATTTTGATCACCATTCACTTCATGGGTTATGTGAAGAGGAATCCTGACTCATCTGCCAAGTCTGCGTGGGATAGCTTGAGTAAGAATAAGGAGTTTAGGTAATTTTCAGAGTTCTGGAGTTCTTTCTATCCTAACTGTTGTGAAAACGCATATTGTTACATGTTAAAAATTGTATGCAGATCTTATGAGGTTATGCCTTCGCAAAATGATATATTAAATCATATGACTTTAATGGGTGAAGCTGCCAAAAGAGATGCTGGCTTAGCAAAGTCCAAGGTTTGTAATCAAGTCTTTAACAAATATGTTGTGGTGGTGAACTTGGAAATTAGCATTTGATCTATTTTTCACTTCTGAAACATCCTTTAGGGGCTATTGATTCAAAATATGGTTTGAAAATATACTGGTAGTTTTTTTTTTTTTTTTTCCATAATGTGAAATTTATATTTTACATTAAACTTGGGTCTGCTAGCTGATGCAAGACCAGGAGGTTGTCTTATTGTATCTGTTGCTATTTTTTTTTTCCTTTTTTTGTTTAAGAAAACAGGTTGTCTTATTATACTAAATTGTACGCTTTCACATGTTCCAGAAAAGATCTAGGATTAAGAGGTAAAGTGGGATTGCATTTTTAAAGTAGATTTTAAATGTTGTGGTTGTGGCATCTGTCAAGGGCGAGGCTGTTAATTGATGGAGTTCAGAAATTTAAATAAGCTTCTTAATCTCTCTGATTTTCAACTTTACCCTGTTTATGGAAAGAATGAATGAATAAAAAGTTAGTAGATTGCAATGTTCTCTCCCTGCTTCCCTTCAAATGCAAATCCTGTGCTTCTCTTTCCAGATATCTCAGCACCATAATTAAAATTTTAGGTTGCACTTTCACCCTCCCTCTGCTTGAAAAAACACTCCTCTAATGAATTATTATTTTATTTGCGGGTATTTCCCTTCTTCCATTCATGTTAGCAGTTATTTCCCTGTTTCTCTCTCGCATGTGTAATTTTAGGATGAATAGCCAGTTAGAAAAACCATAGGAGGGAATGCTGTCTTAGTGAGGAACTTCTTTTTCAAAGATAATAGTCACTTTCTTTTTTATGACTAAACAAAAGATATATGATAGAAGCAGGTAGTATATGAAAGGAAATGAATGATTTTTTTAGGAGAGCAACTCCTTTACAGTAGCAGTATGACTCTAGCTTAGAAAAGGAAACCAGGAAAAACAGAAAGTAGGAATGCAAAAAATCCGATTACAACCAGAGCACAGCTGCAAGACACAACTTCTGTGCCCAAAACAAATGCCTAACAAATACCTCACCCTATTTCTGTTCTCTCTTTTGCTATTCTCTCCTACCCTATTAGGAACACGTCTTCCACTATCTTTCTCATCATGACGGAATATTCTACTCCAATGTCTTCTTGTCATGTGGACATTCTGTTATGCATTCACACCTTTTGATATGAATCGCATCATGGCCCAAATGGAGAATGACTAATGCACCACTTTGCTGCAGTTTTTTTTTTTTTTAAGTTAATAGTTTGTTTAAATAATGACCCAGTTCTTTGTAAAATTGGCGGACCAAATTATGTTTTGGTTTAATCAATTAATGGGCTCTAGTTTAGTTTTATTTCAAGTTGTAATAATGACCCAATTGCAACTTAGTCATTAGCCTTTGGGAGACCAAGAGGATGCATAGTTGAATGCTTTTGGGTTGCCACAATTTTAGTTACAATTAGCCATTAAGTAGTGATCATTAATAGCTTAAGTAGGATGTAATTGCAATTTATGAGTCTTTTGTAAGTCCAGTAGTTAAACATTCTATATAAGCTAAACCATTTTATCAATGAAGAGAAGTTATGCTTTATTCAAAAATATTTGAGTTCTTCTCTTCTATCTTAGTGAGAGTTATTCTCCTAAGTTCTTAAGTGATTTAAGAACTCTTGGCTGTATCAAAGGATTTTTCCATCCTTTGCGTGTTGTCTCTTTTGGAAAGAGTGATTCTTTCCTTCCACCTTTCATATTCATCTCTTATTCTTTCTTCTTCACCCAATTTTCAGAAAGAAAACTCAATTCTGCCTAGATTTATCTCGTGGTCATAACTCTTAAGCCTAAACTAAATTATGAAAGTTCATATTCTAAGCTTTAGTTTAGGCTTAAGAGATATGACCACGAGATAAATCTGGACAGAATTGACTTTTCTTTCTGAAAATTTGGTGAAGAAGAAAGAATAAGAGGTGAATATGAAAGGTGGAAGGAAAGAATCACTCTTTCCAAAGGAGACAACACACAAAGGATGGAAAAGTCCTTTGATACAACCAAGGGTTCATGAATCACTCAAGAACTTAGGAGAATAACTCTCACTAAGATAGAAGAGAAGAACTCTAATATATCTGAATAAAACACAACTTCTCTTCATTGATAAAATGGTTCAGCTTATATAGAAGATTTAACCACTGGATTTACAAAAGACCCATAAATTGCAATTATATCCTACTTAAGCTATTAATGATCCCACTATTTAATGACTGATTATAACTGAAATTGTGGCAACCCAAAAGCATTCAACTATGCATCCTCTTAGTCTCCCAAAGGCTGGTAACTAAGTTGCAATTGGGCCATTATTACAACTTGAAATAAAACTAAACTAGAGCCCATTAATTGATAAACCAAAACATATTTGGTCAGCCATTTTACAAAGAGTTGGGACATTATTCAAACTATTAACTTTAAAAAAATTGCAACAAAGTGGTGCATTAATCCTTCTCCATTTGGGTCATGATGCGATTCAAATCACCTTCTGTTTGTACTTCTCTATGCTTAGTCAATTTGTTCTCTCTGTACATCTTCCTTCTTTTTAAATCTCTTCTTATAAATTTGGCTTAAATTTCCAATATACTCTGATTTGGATTACATCTTTGTTGAATCTGAATTTGAGATATCATTTATGCTTATTGTTTCAATTGCTATAGTTTTTTTATTTAGAATTATGACTGTAGGAAGGACTATAAATTAGACAGTACTTTTTTCTCTACAAGTGTACTCTAAAATATTTTATTAATTTGCTTTGGTTTATCTCTATGATGATTTTAGAAAATTGTGTTATCCACTATTAATCATATTAGATCCGATACTCTTACCTATACATATAGCTTACACTGGATTGACTCATGGTTTCGTTTAAATTGAATTAGAGATACTTGATTTTTCTTGTTATTTGATGTAATTGAAGGTTTTTGTAAGATTTGTAGGTCAAGAACATGGAGGTTATGTAGTGGTTTTCATGCAATATTCTGATGTATGGTCTGAATACTGATTTATCATACTGTGTACTATAGTGCAGTGGTAGTTTCTTCAGCTCTGATTATTTTATAAATCTTTCCTTGTTTTCGTGCTGTTTTAGAATTTAATATTCTTTTTCATATGCTTAATATGCGATCCTTCGTAAACTGTATTTAATTATTGATGATGCATCTACTGTGTGCTCTTAAAATTAGGTTTTCCTTTAGTATGCTAGATCAGCTCTCTTCTTGGTTTTGTTATTATAAGGATAAAGATAAGGATTTAGTTATTCTTTGACTTGCCGTTTTTGATTAATCCTTAAATATATTATTTTCTAAAAATAATATTCATTTCTTCTCCTGTTTTCTTATCAACATTTTAGTCTCACTTCAGTGACAATTATTTGATTTATACAGCTTTTCCTCATGGTTCGGGAAGATAAAGATAAGCTGAAGATTAAGAAACTTTCTGATGAGGTCTGTTAGATATTTAGTTTTCCTTCTTTGAAGCTAATTTTTATTTTTTATTTCTGAAATATTGTCTTCTGCTACCTGCTTTTGTTTATGCCATTTTTGCTATATTAACAATATTATTGATTTCAGGAAGTTAAAGATTTAGCCCGGCCTGGATTTATAACTGATGATACCGACAATGATTTGATTGATGAAATTGGTGAAGATTCAGATGGAGAGGATGGGTTGTTTGATTCTGTTTGTGCGATTTGTGACAATGGTGGCGAACTTTTGTGGTATGTTTTTTCTTTCTATGCGTGTTATTTTAATCTAGTGATTTCTTTTTTCTTTGTTGAGTATTTAGGTTATTTTACATAATTTCTACATATTATTGTATATGTTTTACTTGCTCAATATTTTTTTTTTTAATTTTGAAGTTATTAAATGATAAATGCAGTTGTGATGGAAAGTGCATGAGGTCATTTCATGCTAATGAGGAGGATGGTGAAGAATCTGCTTGTGCCTCTCTTGGTTTTAGCCAGAAGCAAGTTGATGTATGTAAATTTTATATTCTCCTTATATTTATTCAACTTTTCTATTTTCATTTAACTTTTTAATTGTGTGCTGGTTGAAATTTGATTGCTTGTGAATATATTGCAGGATATCCAGAACTTCTACTGTAAGAATTGTGAATATAATCAACATCAGTGCTTTGCATGTGGTACTCTAGGCTGCTCTGATAAATTTTCTGGTGCTGAGGTATCACTACGTGAAACACAATTGGCTCATATTGTTTATTATTTCATTGTCATATATTTTTTTTTTCATGATTATTCGAAGTACCGTACAATCCTTGGTACACACACATACTTTTTGTCAGTTCTGTTTCTAGGAGAAATAGCTTTTGGCATATTTGTTCCCACTTATAATGTAAGATTTTGATGATGGGGTTTGTGGTATCTTTTGGAAACTGAATATCATGAGGATACCTAAGTGCATTTTCATGCTATGAAGCACAGACTATGGAACCAGACATGTGGTACACATGAATACACACATAACAGTCATATACAGCGAGAGTGACATTTCAATGTTAGAATGAGAAGAGTTAATCTAGGGCATACAATTATACATGGATGGTTAAGTTTTAATGTTATATAACTACTTAAAAAAGTCATGTGACTTTTTAAAAGAAGATCATATGACCTGTTTGTTTAATTTTGAATATTCTTGATAACATCTAATGACCTAGAATATTTCTTCCCCTCATTGTCACATGAAAAGATTACCCTCTCACTAGATACATTTCCTAATATATGTATGATTTGAGAGAGAGAGAGGGAAACTCAAATAACATGAAGTAAGAACAATCTAACGAAAGGTCTAAATGATAATCAATGTTTGTATTTTCTTGTATATTCACGTTTTTGTTATGATTAGGTTTGGATTTGAGTTGAGTTGAACCAAGGTTGAGTTGATACAATACAATTTGATTACGCTTGAAGCTTGACTTAAGTTTGATATCAGTCATATAAATATAGTAGTCATATAAAAAGTATAATTAATTTGAAATCAGTCATATAAATATAGTAGTATACATGTATTATTTAATACATCTTTTGTGCTGGTTAATGAACCATTTGAGTTGAACTATACATTATTCAGTTTGCCTTGTTTATTTAACGAGCTCAATTTTTTACTCAACTTCAGCCTATTGGTTCATGAATCAAGTTCAGCAAGTCAATTGTTGGGTTGAGTTTGGAATTTGAGAGTAGGTTCAGTTCAATTTCCTTCCTATTTATGATGATGAGCCTCAAATGAATATTAAGAGGCATCACAAAATGAACAAAATTGGCCTCTTCACAAAATCTCAACATAAGAAGATAAAGTTATATCTATTCACCTTCTCAAACCAACTTTTTAGGCTTTTTTTTTTTAATATGATGAGCCTAAAAAAAGCAAGAGGCATGATTTTAACTATTTTGTTATACTCAAACTGACTTTTCAAAAAATAAAAAAAATGATAATTCTTTTAAAAGAAGCTAGTACGTGTTCATTAACATGGAGGTGTTGGCTATAGTTGGCGTAGATAATAATATGGTTGGTGATCCTTTTTTGATGGATCAAGGATAGATTGTAATACCATTTTAGAATTTGGGTTGGGACGTGGATAATGATTTTAACTTATTTAGATTGAGTCTGAAAGATGATTTCTGAAGATGAAATGTACCTCCCCTGCTGCTAGATAAGCCAGTGGCATAATTGGAGACACTCAATAAGACTCAAGAATGTATGTGTGGAGCAGCTACGGTAACCAAAGTCCTAGTCCAAATTCTAAGATAGTATTAGAGTTTATCTTAATGTCCATTGAAAAGTGTCACCTGACATATTTTCCATGCACCAAACCCATTAGTGGAGGATGTAAGGGTGCATTCGGAAAAACCTGTGTCCTACATTGAAATAGAGTCTCAAAAGAGTAAAGAAATGGGGGGAAACCCTCAACCTCATAAGCCGATTCTATAGGATAGAATTAGACTAATTATAAGATTTACAAATTATTTAAAAGAAACATGGTTATGTTATTTACTTATGTACTGCATTGTTTATGTTCTGTACATACTGTATATCTGGGTGAGCTGGGTGTCAATTGTGTGCTTGGGATTCTCTAAAAGATTGCTGCTGATTTCTTTCACTTATGCCATACAATTATCTGATCAGCCTAGCACTTACCATAGATGAAGTCAACTTTTTCAATGTTGACAATTTCTGTGCAGTTTAATTTATATGCTATGAACATATGTTTTTTTCTCATGGATTGGATTTGATTCTGCTTCAAAGCTCACAATGCACATGTACACAATTAAATCTTTGCACTCCAGTCATGCGTTACTGCGACTTGTTGTCATTGGTGGTGTTGGTTTTATTTTAGCTTGAGGGCTTCTTCATGTTTAGCAATATTTTTTGACTTAAGAAAAAGATTGGAAGACAGACCCCAATGTGGGTGCAGTGCAGGTCATGTTTTTATATATTTATGTATGTTTAATAAATAGATATTTATATATATAATAAGTAGGATACCTGTCAAAGCTGTATAGGATGGTTCCAAAGGCATAAATATCCTTTTGAATGCTAATCATATTCTTAATAAACTACTTTTACCAGTTATCACTCCCCAAAGTTGTATTAGAAATCTTAAGGCTTAATTGTTTTTTCATTCTGCATTCTTGGCCTCTATTTCCTTCAGAAATAAATCATTGCCTCCCAACCCAGTTTCCAATGCCCCGAGGTACATGCATAAATGTTTACAGGTATAAAGAAACGGATGCATAACCAATAACCAAATAAAAGCATTTTGAGTGATAATTGACCCTAGTCTTATTAAGAGCTATTGTGAGTGTCTCAATTATGTATTCTCTAGTTCTAGCATGTCCTGTACCACTATGATGCACCACTAATAACAAGCAATTTTTTAAATAGGAGGGTTTTCCTAGATCTTCTATGTTCTGCATGGGACTAAAAGTTATTTGGATTTTCTCCTTTAGGTCTTCAAATGTGCGTCTGCAACCTGTGGTTTCTTTTACCATCCACAATGTGTTGCAAAGTTACTTCACCGGGTAGTTGAGGAGGCTCCAGATCCGAAGGAACTTGAGAGAAATATTGCTGAAGGAGGAGCTTTTACTTGTCCTACTCATTACTGTTGTGTCTGTAAAGGAATGGAAGACAAAAATGAACATGATTTTCACTTTGCTGTTTGTAGGCGTTGCCCCAAGTCCTACCATCGTAAATGCTTGCCAAGGTTATTTCATTCGTTTTTGCCTGTGTTGCTAGTACTTATTTAATGATTATAACGTATGGAGGGCTGATTCTTAAGTTGTTGCTTACATCAGGAAGATCGCATTTGATGACATAGAGGATGAAGATATTGTAACAAGGGCTTGGGAAGACCTTCTACCCAACAATCGCATTCTTATATATTGTTTGTAAGTGTTACAGTGTACTGGGGCTATTGTTCTCCAGTTGTTACTTGTAAACGTCTAGTAATATCTTTTTCTGTTCTTCTGAAACAGAAAACATGAGATTGATGGTGAATTTGGGACGCCTGTAAGGGATCATATAAAGTTTCCCAATGTAAAGGCTTCTGTTCGAGAAGTTATTACTGAGGACAATGAAAAGCCTGCAAACAAAGAGAGGGTTATATTGGATAAGAACAGCATTGTCTCTGAAAGTTTAATTGGCAAAAAGGCTGCTTTGAAATTTTCTAATAAACTGTCTGGTAAAATGTCTTCTGGAAAAGTGCTTGACAAGAAGTCTGAAAAGATTTCTGGATCAAATATCTTAAGGAAGAAAACAAATGAGGCATCAAAAAGGGGTTTGAATGAAAGTAAGAGGCCATTAGTCCCAAAGGAAACCAGAAAGTCTGAGGGTGCAGAAAATAAGTCCTCATTGGGTGCAAAATTATTTGCCTTTTGGCAAAATGGTTCTGAGCAAATTAATTCTGGTAATAAGGTTAATAATGTGGCTAATAATTCCCAGCATGTTAAGCCTACTAAAAAGTTGAGTAGTGCATTACCCTCATTAGATGAAGATGCAGAGAGGAGGTGAATATTTTTGATCCAACTTCTGAACTCTGGTTATTTTCCTTCATTTGCCTTTACATTGTCCCCTTTTTTTATTGTGTTTTCCATTATAGTAATTCTATTGGATTATTGTTTCAAACTCGGAAGCTATTTTTGTGGTTAATTATGATTACAT
>Ga0099822_1004292_pt1 | contig 18534 bp, 9 predicted proteins | sample CowpeawhiteBW_FD_76839 | JGI IMG/M metagenome (GOLD analysis project Ga0099822, IMG submission 76839) | Root nodule microbial communities of legume samples collected from California USA - Cow pea white BW | ecosystem: Host-associated > Plants > Roots > Nodule | place: USA: California | collected...
ATATAAAAAGAAAAAAAAAAAAAATATATAAATTTATATATATATATATATATATATATATATATATATATATATATATAAATTCAGTGATATTTTATGTAAGAAGTGATTCTTATTAAAGTAACTTCCAATAAATATAGTATTATTATTAGATTGCATAACATTTGAATAAGATATCAAGACTTTATTTATAATTATTTAAGTCGTATGGTGAGAAAGTATCACATGTTAAACTAATGATCAAAATTTTTATCATCTTTTAGCATGACGTTGTCATAGTCATATATATGTGTTTGTATTTTCTTAATTTTTATAAAAATTGGAGTTAAAATAATAAGGAAATGTAACTAATTATTAAAATATTTTTTGAATATAAAATTTGAAAAATAAAATACACAAAAAGAGTTTTAAATCCGATTAAAAACAAAAGAAATTTTAAAATAACGGTTAAGAACAAATTATTTATAAAATAATTAATTTAAAAAAATACTTAAGAATAAAATGAAAATATGAAAATTTGAACACAAAAAGAATATCTCTTTATATATTTATATATTATGATATTAAATATGAAAAATAGTTAAAATTTGATAATCACGGAAGAAACAGTCTTCTTAGAATTTTATATTTTTGGATTTAATTAGGGCTAATAATTTATTATTATTTCATTTAAAATATTTTTAACGTTAATTTTGATATTTTATACAAAATATAACAAATTCAATTCCATATACTTTTGTAGTTCATGTAATTCAAAAGTATTTAAATATTACAACTATTATAATTTTGCTATGTATTTGTTAAATGACGTATATGTTTATTTTATTAAATTACTTGTGCATTTCCCACATTCATTCTGCTTTAACATTATTCTTTTATTTTGTTGAAAAGTTGAATGAAAAAGCTTAGAAGAAAATAATATAAATTGATGAACTAATATATATCTTAACCTAATTTGTTGCATTTGGTATAATGGAATCTATAACAAAAGAAGACTGGACTTGACTTTGGAGTTCTACTAACGGTGGAAGAAGGAATTTTTGAAGTGATAGAATGGTGAGGTTTTTCTATAAATGTTTTTTTATTATTTTATTATTTATTATTACTTATTAAATGTAAAATATTAAGTGTATTATGGAAATAATTTTACCATTTTTTTATAAGGTTTATGATTTTTTTTTCGTAAAAAGTATTTATTTTAATTTTATAACAATCTATTTGTGTTATAATTATATTCAGAATTAAAATAAGGAAAATGATAAGTTAACGAAAAAAAATTGACAAACTTTTGACAAATGTCCTATTGTCAAGTTTATCAAAAAGGAAAATTTATACGAACAAAATTTCCCTTAAAATAAATCAGCTAGATCGTATTTATGATTCAAAAATAGTAAGAAACACAGTTTTACCCTCAACTCTTTATCCATAGATAATCTTTTCCCTATAATAAAAAATCCTTAGAAAATTTTCCAGTTTTTTTATCTGTTTCTTCCTTTCTTCTTGCTAAAAGAAAATCTGGGGAAAGAAGAGGACTAAATTCACGTCATGTGACACACGGCAGCACCCCATTGGTCTGTTTTCGTTTGATAAAATTACGCAGCTACTTTTCCCACAACAGAACTGCACCAGGGAGAGAAAGGAGAGAGATAACAGAGAGAAGGAGAAGAAGAAACCATGAACAGAAGAACAACCTTGCTTATTCGAACTCTCGTATTCCTCTTCATCCTCAACTCTTTGTCTCTCTTCTACTACTTCACCCACCACCACTCACCAAAACCCTCTTCATCTTCTTCTTCCTTGAAAGTTAACAACTATCTCACACCTATTTCCCACCAAACGCACTTTTCAAAGCCATGGCCTATTCTTCCCTCGTACCTACCCTGGCCGCAGAGCGCCACCACCGCGCCTCTCCGCTCCTGCGAGGCCTACTTCGGGAACGGCTTCACGCACCGCCGTGACGTTCTCCGCGCTCGAGACGGCGCCGGGTGGTTCCGGTGTTGGTACAGCGAGACTCTCCGGAGCTCCGTGTGCGAGGGCGGCAGGTTGCGAATGTTGCCGGAGAGGATCGCGATGGCGAGCGGCGGGGAGAGTCTGACGGCAGTTATTGGGCGGAGGGAGGAGGAGGAGTTGCCGGCGTTTCAAGAAGGTGCTTTTGAGGTTGACGGGGGTGGATTCGTTGACCGGAAGTTTCTGGTTGACCGTGAATTTTTGGATCGGTTTGTACCGAGGGGAGAGGTCACGAGGCACACCATGAGGGACTTGATCGGCAAGATTAGGATCGTGGGAGGGAAGGATTTTGAATGTGATGAGGTGAGGGGAGTGGAAAGTTTGGGTTTTTTTTTTTTTTTTTTGTGGCTTTGCTCATGTGGTGTTTGTTGTTTAGTGGTTGGGTTGTTGTAGGCAAGGTTTTAAACTATTATGGTTTTTTTACTTCATGTTGTGAGAAATTGTGGATAATTGTAACTGATTTTGCCAAAAACCTTGATATTGTGACAAGTTGCAGATAAATGTAACTGATATGGCCATAATTGCAGACACAGACACCTCATAAACCTAGATCTTGCGAGTGTGAACTGATCTTTAAAACCTTAGTTGTAGGGTTGTGAGTGGTGCTTGGGTTGAGCGGGGATAATTGTGGATTTCCTTGTTTGTTGATTCTGAATTGGAATTTGTTATGGTAATTCGTTATTAATTTATTATATCCTTTCCGAGTCTGAAAGGCTCATTAAATTGAGTTCACTTTAGGGCTGAAATAAGTGTGCTTTATTTTTTTCTGATCAAATAGGGGGTTTAATGTTCAATGGTTGGGTAAGATCTTTTATTCTGATCAAGTTTAGGTGCTTTGACTACATTAGAGATGCAAGTATTCTTTTCTTTCTGTAGTGAATGTGTATGAAATATTCGATTGATGAAGCTTATCATTCCCTGTATACTTCCTCTATTTGTTTTAGCTTTAGTTTTTCACAATTACCTTCATTGTACCACGAGTTTGACGAGAAGGTTTCTACTTGCAGTGGATTGAGGAACCAACACTTCTGGTGACACGTTTTGAGTATGCTAATCTTTTTCATACTGTTACAGACTGGTACAGTGCTTATGTTTCTTCTAGAGTCACTGGTCTGCCTAATCTACCACATTTGATCTTTGTTGATGGCCACTGTATGGTATGCACTATCAGTTTTGTCAATTTGTTTCATTTGCTTTCAATATTCTAATGCTGTTGCATACGAAATCACAAAAAGCTAACATGTAGTATCTTTGATGCCATTGATTCACATGCATTTGACCACTTTAAATAACTTTTTGCATTAGCTGTCGACTAAGCTCCCAAAAAAATGGAGGTTAGAACTAGGATTTTGAAATAAAAAGTGTGAAGAAATTAAGAGGTTATTAATTAGGTTGGTAATTTTTGTAACCCAATTTGAAATTAACAAGTATGATTGATATTGATAACTTAGGAGGTTCTTCTATAATCTGGATTTTTTTGCTTCCTCCCATAAAAGAAATTGATTGGACCAAGCTGGGTTTCCATATCTAAATGAAAAGAATCAACAGTGGTACTATAACTTGGGATTTCTCGAACTTTTTGGCAGGAAACCTTAGATTAAAACATCAACTATAATCTACAAATTAATGATGTTAATGTTATATTGACCTAGTTTTTTTAATTCTTTTTAGCTTCTTTTATTCTTGCATTTCCAAACCATGTGCAATTGTTTTGGTATTTTGTATTAGTTAGTAAAGAGTGTTTAGATTTTTGTACGTACATGGCTTACCAATCCAAAATATAATCTTCTAAACTTTCATGTTTCAACAATTCTACAATACACTCTTGTCATGTCTTGACAACATGACTAATTTAGATTTTTGCTGGACACCAATATTGACATTTCTAAGTTTACAAGATGATTAATTTTGCAAGTTTCCTCCAAAACTTTCAGGCTCCTCTTGAAGAGACATGGAAGGCTTTATTCTCAAGCCTCAGATATGCCAAAAACTTCAGCGGTTCAGTTTGTTTTCGTCATGCTATTCTCTCACCTTTGGGATATGAGACAGCATTGTTTAAAGGACTAACAGAAGATATAGAATGTTCTGGTGTTCCTGCAAAAGAACTGTGGCAAAAGCCTGATGACCACAAAACTGCACGCCTTTCTGAGTTTGGAGAAATGATCAGAGCAGCATTTGGGTTACCTTTAAACATACGCCGTGATGGAAAACCACTCTTTGGACACAATGTCCTCTTTGTTCGCCGAGAAGATTATTTAGCTCATCCACGTCATGGTGGTAAAGTTGAATCACGACTAAGTAACGAGCAAGAAGTGTTTGAGTCCTTGAAGAGCTGGGTATCTAGTTATAAAGGGTGTAAAATTAACCTTGTCAACGGATTGTTTGCACACATGTCAATGAAGGATCAGGTTCGAGCCATTCAAGATGCATCAGTCATCATTGGCGCACATGGTGCTGGTCTTACTCATATAGTATCTGCATTGCCTAAAACTGTGATTCTGGAGATCATTAGCAGCCAATTCAGACGCCCCCATTTTGCATATATTGCAGGGTGGAAAGGTTTGGAGTATCATGCTATCAACCTTGCCGGATCACACGCTGATCCTGGAACTGTGATCAAAGAGCTGACTGACATAATGAAAAAAAGCTTTGGATGTTGAATGTTTTGGGTGTTGGAAGTGTTGAAGCTATCTGTGTGTGCTAGAGTGAAGGTGATCTTTAATTTTCCATGATTCACATCTCATATTTGGCTTGCAATGTTTCACCCTTTATTGCAGCCAGTTTGGTTATTGCTGAGTTGATACAAAGTTGCTGATATCAATTGTAACAGAAGTAGCATAACTCTTCTAAACGTAATTAGACTAGACAATTCCACACTATCCTTGAAGGTTGCAGGATCGATGCCATGAGAAAGATTCATTTGTTTTGGTTTATGTAGAATGGTGGACAGTTAGTAGCTGCAGAATACGGGTTTCGTTTCCTTCACCTGCTTCGTGCCTCACGAGTTGTATACAGAATAGGGGTCTCAAATTTTACACTTGTACAGTGATTTTTTTCCCCACTCAAGACTTTGTTGTACAATAGGTTTATCCCTTAGCTCATTCTTTTTTATTTTCTGATCAATTTTGATACATATATAATGTTACCTAATTTTGAGAAGACCATAAAAATTGCATTTGTTCGTGAATTAAATTTTTGACTGACAAAATATTTCTGGGAAGATAAATTTCCATTTTGGATTTCTTATTAGGGTTTTGTTTATGCATGTCATGATAGTACGCTGGAATTTATGTTAAACTATCATAACTGTATGAGTTTTGGATTAATCAAATAATAAATGCTTCGTGTATGTTTGTTTTATGTTTCTGTGATTATATTACTTTTTTATTACTTAATAATTGTTATTTAATAGTATTGTTGTAACTGAAAATGTCATATTGCAGCAAAATCCTTCAAGTTACAAACATTTAGCTGCATGACAATTATTAGTAATGTCGTGTAGTTAATAATAATATACTATTTATTAATTTATCTGACTGTTTGCAACTAATTATTTGTTTAGACTTGACATAATTTAATGTATAGGTTTATATTACCTGTTTAGACTTGACATAATCCAAGTCTAATATTTATTTTTTATTTTATCTGTACTGTTATATTAAAGAGGATATACATTTGTATAACTTTTTTTGTCTTTTTACAGACTATATTACGTTTTACCAAATAAGAATAACTTTATTATTTGATAAAAATATAAATTGACAACTTTAATAAAAGTACAAATGGGTAATTTTGATCAAAATATAAATTAATAAGTCCACAATGTGTATATTCGAAGTATGTAATTAATCTCTTAATTCAAAGAGACCACCACAGACATAATAATTTTTTGGTTGTAGTTTTGGTTAAGTCTTTTTAATTTGGTCTTATTTTAAGATTTTTGTTCAATTTGGTTCAAAATTTAAAAAATATCATTTAATTAAGTCATTTTATTTAATTCTATTAAAATCGTTAACGTAATGGTGTATATGTGTCACTCTTCTACTAACGTGGTCGTTTGTTTAATGTGACAGAATTACACTGTATTTGATTGAAAGGGAGATCAGGTTAACGAATTAAAGAAAATTGAGATTTTGGTCAAGGTTCGCTGCTCGGAAAATATTTAGGGAGGGATTAGCGTTAGGATTTTGTGGAAGAAAAATGGAAGAGGTTTTTTAAATATTCAATATTGTTTGGTTTAAATTAAAAAAAGAAAATGAAAAAAAATTAGTAAAAGCAAAATACCTTCTTAATCTTTTTTGTTGCTCGGGATGTCTTGGAGGGAGAGGAGATTCAAAAAATCTCATCTCAAATGTATTAACAAAAGTAATAGTCTTTACATTTTGAAATGTAAAATTAGAAGATACGAAAGATATAATTTTTAATCTTTTTTTCACTCTTGTGGGAACAAAATAAGGATTCTCCCAACAACAATACGAATGTCTTTTGATCCGATTTTGTCCGTAGCAGTAATATCTCTCCAAATTTTCTACTAGTAGTGAACCCTGGCTTTAATCCCAATTTCTTCTAATTCATTAATCTAATCTTCTTTCAATTAAACATGTCATTCTATTATAATAAATAAACAGTCATGTCACTGTATGATACACCATATTAGGGGAAGAGTAACCCGTATACACGGTTTTGTTAATGATTTTAACGAAGTTAAGTAAAAGAATTTAATTGAATGATATTTTTGAAATTTAGAACCAGATTGAACAAAAATTTTAAAGTAAGACCAAATTGAAAAAATTTAACTAAAACTAAGACCAAATAACTATTTAAGCGTATTTTTTTATATAGTAATACTTTTTATTTTATGTGTTAATACTTTTCAAAATAATATAAAACTAAAAATGGTTATAAACTTGATTATAATAAAAAGATTATTTAGAAAGACTTCTCATAAAATTAGTTTTTTTTTTTTTTAAAAAAGAGTGACTTTCCTAATTGTAAATTTGTTTGTTTTTTTTTTAATTTCTAAAAAAAATATTATTATTTTGTTTCCTAATCACAACACTTTATTCTTACAAAAACAATTTGCTCTCATATAAACCTTTATCTACTTGTTTACACTCTTCTATTATACTAAGAGTAATAACATTAATGTGAGTATTCGTAGTTGACGATTTGCCTTACATAATGTTATTTAACATTAGTAGATCAACCAATCAACATATTTAGATACAATACAACCATACACTCTTGATTTCCCAAAAGTTTTAATATGAAATAAACTTTTAAATAAAATTAACAGACTAAATCATTCTTTAAATACAAATTAAAGACGAAGCACAGTAGTGTGTAGACAGTTTCACCATCTAATAAGACAGAAAAACTTTCAGCACAGTAGCTCAGTCATAGAAGTGCTTATACATTACCAACAACAACAACCCAAAACGTGATTCACCACTTACACTGGTACCCAGTTAATCAGTTTTCAATAAATATAGACAAATTCCGTTTCATCTTTAAATTCTTCGTATTTTTTCATTTTTCTAACAACACAATGGCCACAATCAAATTTATGTTCTGCTTGATCAGCCTGAACATCTGATTTTCGTAGTGAAGCAATTTCCAATTCGCTTATGGTTTGTTAGAATCACGTTGCTTTTGAGCTAATTCTTTGTTTCTCGTCTGTTATGATGCACTCTACATGTTTGATAAAATGCCCTCCATATGGGGGTGGTCTGGTTGTTTCTATTTTCATTTTGTTTGTTATTTGATTACAAAATTGCCACAATATTTTCTTTCTGCATTCTAAATACAAGAACTAGTGAATTTACACCCACTGTGCCAGTTACCATCTTCGATTCTGTATTAACTATTATGTAGTAATGAAAGGTGCATTTTTGTTATCAGAGATGAGGTGATACTAATTGTTGTGTGTGGCTTCACATGGTATAAACTTTGAAGTGATCAATTGATTAGTAGCGTTAAGAGTTTAAGAATTGGATTCTTAAAGTTTGTGGTGAGTTATTGATGTTTGTTGACTTCTGATGACGTATGTGATAGGTAGTTGAGAAAATGGTGCTGTGTTTTCCCTCAACACCCAAGAAGCTTGGCATGACCATAACTTGCTTCCTCTCTGGTGCTGCAATTTTAGCTGCTGGGGTACACTTTTCTTATGTCAATGTTGCACCCCAACAAGCTCGAACCAAAGCTCGCAATGAATTTGTCATGGAGACGTTGAAAAAGAAGTATGGTTACACTTCCCCGTATGAGAAATTGGCTCGCAGTGATTCTCATGATAGGAGAACAGAGGTATCTACGAGAGACCATTATACCCAGGCTCGCAATGGTCAAAGAGACATTTAGTAACCTTGGATTTAAAAAATAGCAGAAGAGAGGTTCAGAAAGCTTTGGTTTTCATATTTGCTCCTTTGGTCTCCTTTATGTAATTCCTAAATCAGTGAAGAATAAATATTGTTGTTAATGCTATCAGCATTCATATCTTCAATATTTATAGCAGTACATGAGTTTCAATATGTTTATAGTTGCACTTTGGTATGAAGTTTCTAATTTCTGCTTCCAAGATTGTTAGTTTTTCTGTGATCCTTGTCAAATTCTGAGCAGATATTCAAAGAGTATCAAGATAACGTAGATTGTCTTTTAAATTGATGAGTTTCTGTAATGTTTATAGCCATTTGTTTTGTTTTTCTTCAAATCATTTCGTGCAAACATAGCCTCAAATTGGCTTCTCCAATATATGAGATCCACTGCTTGTTATCTTATTGTCGTCTTCTCCATGAAGGATTTAACTGGTATCTTCTCTGTGAAGGCTTATCATATAAGGAAAACATAAAGTCTATATATGCTATTAAAGTACCATTGGGCTAGTAATTAATTTTAAAACAGGGGATACTCCTGTGTCTTAAAATAGTAAAAGCCAATTTTGAAGCTTCTATAAGAAGAAAATGAAAAGAAGCAGCAAAGTTAGAAATAATCTCGTAGCACAATTTAAAGTATTCATTACATATCCAATATATGATTTATATAATTAAAATTATTGACTAATTACGAAACTTAATTAAAATATGATTCATACATTGAAAAATATGTATTTATCGTTATTTTAATTATATAAATATTTATTCTATATCATCCGTATGTTAAATATTCCTTTTAAAAAACCAAAACCAAAGTTTACAACTTTTTTATTTAAAATTGGTTACCCTCAAATCGATTTCTCACCTTACTTCAAATTTTTCAATTTTTGCAGGTGAGAAATCATTGATTTACTAAGTGATTTCTGGATTGATTTTTTTTTCTAAATTGTTTTTGATTTATTTTAAAATATTTTAAAACTTTAAAATTGTTTTGGTTTTAATTAAAATTTTAAATTATAGATATTCAATATTTTTTAACTAATTTAAATATTTAATTTATTTTCAATAAATAAAAAAATATTTTAATATTTTAATTAATTTAATTATTTGATTTTTATTTATAAAAGTATAAAAAAGCAATAATTGAATATTTTAATGAATAAAATAAGAGATGAATTATTTGGGTAAATAAAAGTAATTAACAATGTCTTACACAAAACTCAAAATTCACATATTTGACAAACATCCTAATAAGATATTGAGAAGACATGTGTAACTTTACTCCTTTCTAGGCAAAGCATATTGTCCAATGTATGTACACATACCACAGAAAAGTTGAGGTGGTGGAACTGAGAATCATCAACCAGTACTCTACTTTTCCATGATTTTAAAAAGCTTACACAAACAAATATATTAATACTGCACAGTGAATGATATATACATTAAGAAAGGTAAAAACAAGAATTCATTGTGTGAAATGACAGAACCTCTACTTGAAGTGTTCCATGTGCCCTTTCATTCTAAATGTAAAGAATAGGATTTGCACACTGTTGCAGTTTAAGCTGATTAGAAAGTGATTCTAACTTTGCGTTGTCTTCAGGGAAAGCATCTCCAACTCATATATCTGAAAGTGCAGAAGGAACCTGCTTCTGCATGTTTCCATTACCCTTCTGCTGCAACTAGTAAACCCTTGAACCAGATTTCAGCTTGCCAAACCACTACAAAGTTTTGCAGTTAAAAAGGCATTGAAGTCCACTCATGTCTTTCGATGATGTTAAGGCTGCTGCTAGTGAGTTCGGTATGTGATTTGCTATATATAAACATTTATGTTTCATACTTTTCATGTATCTAGATTTAGATACCAGTAAAAATTTTCTTAAGTATGTGTTCCTACAGTTTCACAATCAATGTGTTGATAAATTAAACTTTAGCATGATTAAAGATAAATAATATTTTCCTTGTATGAAATGATTAGAGTTCATTTAAAATCCGAATAAATAAAAAAGCACCGAGTCTCGATGATGCAAATACAAGGCTCTACCAATATATACTCAGACTAATGTTAGGGATAGAAAAAACCAAAATTTATGACTAAAATCTACTTTGAACATAAAAGAAAAATACCATTTTAGATCAAACAAATGTCAAGAACTGAAGTTTAGAGAGAAAAATGTAATCCTCTCTTTTCTTTTTTCAATTTGATGTCTAATCTCCCTTTGTTGAAATGCTCAACTCTTCTACTTGCAAGCTTGCTTCAAATCATGATATACCCAGATGTTCTTCAAAAGCATACTTGATTCAGACGATAAGATTCATCATAGTTTATATATTCACAGCAAGAACAGACATAAAAACATGCTCATGAAGTGCTGTTTGATTGGTTAAAATCTATTAAAAACTACAAAAATTATGAGCATAGTTGAATAAGTAAGGAGTGAGAGCTACACAACTTTGTGATTTCCAACAAATTTCAATCAATAGGAAAGACTGTATTACAGAATGTACTACACTGTCAGCTTTTTTGGTGTTTTGATGCCTTCAAAGGAACTTATGTTGTTGCATTTATCATCCAAAGGTAGGGGATTTAATCACAGTTACTACCACGCGTTGCACATAGCAATACTAAAAGGAGATTGGCAATCTACAAAGGCTTTTCTTGACAATGATCCAAGTGCATGGAGTGCAAAGATCACAATACTTGGTAGGACTGTACTGCATGTTGCAGCAGTAGGAGGACAGTGGCAAATTGTTGAGAAGTTGGTGCAACATGTTCCTGCAAAAGTGCTTGAAGAGTTGGACTTGATGGGTTGTACTTGTTTGCACTATGTTGCAATGGGGGAAAGCAGAAGTGCTGCCAAGGCATTGGTCACTAAAAATCCTTCTCTCACACAATTCACTGACTTTAAAGGATTCACACCACTTATCTACAGTATTACCTCTGCTAAATGCAAAGAAATGGTATGGTACTTTGTTTTGAATACAACAGATGAGAGACCTGGTTGTCCTTTCTCTGGTCCTTCTGCTGCTCAACTTGTTGCTTTGCTTACTGCTGCAGGATTTCATGGTAAACAATTTTTTTTTTTGGCATAATAGGTACCTAAAAGTGTCACATACATATCAAAAAGTAAAAGCAGGATACTTATCTGGTTTCATTGTGTTTATATGCACAATGCAAATCTAGCTGGTTTACCTTACAAAATGATAGTGCATAGAAATTAAACTCTTGAGTAACTATGTCCTCATGAAAATGTCAGATTTCATTTTGTTCCTTTTTCTTTATTGGTAAAAACAAATTAAATTAACGAGATAATTGGGTTATCTCAACCCATATACACAAAATAAATAAAAGAAAACAAAAAATATTAGCACTTTATGATCTTCTCTCCCATACTAAGCCTATTGTGCATAAACCTAAGCCTTGTGCATAAACGTTACACTCCCATGAATCACAAAAGTTAAAAACATTATGTGTCATACAGAGCAATTCCACATCCTACCACCAAAAACATGAAAAAACATATTGAACATCCAAAATTTCAAATCACTTTTGATCCAATACTGACAGTGATTTCTTTCATATATCAACCAGTAGATACTTCATATACCTGTTTTCTGGATCTGCTACCTAAAATAATGTTCCAGCATCCTGGAAGCTACAACATACATATTACACAACCTACAACCAAACTGCAAACAAATCCATAATACCTCTATTTGAATTGAACCTACATACATGCACAAGTATGTGAGCCCAACTGACTTGATTTTTAAAATTGTGAAGAAAATTAATCTCTATTTTTAAAATTTTTGTGAAGAAAATTGTAAAAACAACATTAAAAGGAAGTTGATAGAATGGTAAAAAACAACAGACTGCTGTTTTCACCATTCCTTATGCAAAACTTTGGAATTAGGAATGTGTCATTTTTTATAATTATCTGTGAAAACAAAACATTTTCTTAGACTCAACAGATCCTTAAGTTTTCTTGGAATTTTCAATGTATGTAGAATTTGCTTGAACTAACGAAGTATAGTGTCATTCTTCTACTCTTGAATTTGCCTAATAATAGTCTCAGGCTTTCAACACTATACTTTTATGTATCTAGTGCACCATAAAAAGCCAGAGTAATGTACTACAAGATTACCAAACTATTCAAACATTCATACACACTCTGCTTCATGCTTTAGAATAATCATCAATTATGCTACTTTAATAACCAAGCATATAAAACATATTATCCATATGTTTGCAAATGTTTATATTTATAACTATTATTTTGGGTCTCCCATGTACAGATGTCACTATATATCTTCTCCAGCGCTACCCAGATTTGGCTACTCTCTCAGATTCAAAGGGAAGCATTATACTTAATGTTTTGTCAAAATTGCCCTCGGACTTCCAAAGTGGAAATAAACTTGGGTTTTGGAAAAGATGCATTTACCACTGTAACTACCCTATTTAGATATTATTCTCTTTTCTTTCCAAGCTTCATTGCAATACACCTTAAACTTTCCTCTTCAACTATATTAGGTATGCCAGATGAACTTGATTTTTTACCACCAAGTCATCTGAGAGGAAACTTGAAAGATTCATTTGGGAATTCAAGCCATCATCAATCTTATTTTGGAAGTACAATATGGGATGGAATTCAGAGTATTGGTATGTTGTACTTGTTCAGCAGAGCACTTTTGCATATATCCTTAAACTCTTGTTTTCTCATTTTAATTTTTGTACTTCAATTAAAACAAATTACAAAACTTCATGTGCAGTTCCTGGCATAAAGCTAGTCAGAGAGGCAAAGTTGAGACATGCATGTGCTGCGAGATTGGTGGAACTTGTTTGCACACAGGTTTCAAATTTGAATGACACCGAATTCTGGCAGTCTTTTGTGAGTGCAGACATTGTTTTCAATGCCTCATCATCTGGCATAGTTGAAATTTTAAGGATCTGTTTCCAGTTTTTTCCTGATTTGGTTTGGACTCACTTGCCAAATGAAGGATATGTAGCTCAAACTGCAATCAAGTATCGGCAAGAGAAGGTTTTTAGTCTTCTATGCAATATGCCTATAGTTTGCAAGTTTTTAATCCTGGCATTAGATGAATCACAAAACACCACATCACATCTAGCAGCAAGGTTTGCTTCTCCTCAACAGGCATCAATTTCTGGTGCAGCCTTTCAAATGCAGAAGGAGTTGCAGTGGTTTAAGGTTTTTTTTTTTAATCTCATAACTCCCTTATTATAACTTTTTGAAGATCAATTATACCAGAATATTGATAACACTTTATAATCTCCAACAGAATGTGGAGAAATGGGATCACCCTCTTCATAAAGAAGTTAAAAACAAAGATGGTAAAACTCCTTGGCAATTGTTCAGGGAAGAGCATAAGCCCTTGCTTGAAGAAGCAAAGGTTTGGATGAAGGATACATCAAACTCTTGTATGTTGGTGGCAACTCTTATTGCCACAGTTGTCTTTGCTGCTTCTATAACTGTACCTGGAGGAAACAACCAAGACAAAGGGTTTCCATTATTCTTGTCAGATAACACATTCATGGTGTTCGTTGTGTCAGATACACTAGCTTTGTTTTCCTCCATGGTTTCCCTTTTGATGTTTTTATCAATTCTAACTGCACATTATGCAGAAGAAGATTTTCTCAAGAGATTACCTGAGAGAATAATATTGGGTCTGGCTTCTTTGTTCTTTTCCATAGTAACAACAATGATAGCATTTGGTGCAGCCCTTGATTTGTTGCTAAGGGAGAGAGTGAAATGGGTGTCAATCCCAATTGCTCTTCTGGCATGTGTCCCAGTTGCTCTATTTGCAGGGCTTCAACTTCCCTTGTTCATACAAATGATCATATCAACTTATGGTTCTTCTATATATCATCGTCAAAGTCTTTGGTAAGGCTTTTGTGTTGTTCCAGCATATGAAAATAGGACAAAGAATGGAAACATAAAACCATATAGTAGTGTCAGCAGGTGATGGCTTTAGCTTTGGAATTTGTTTTTGTTGAGTATAGTCTGAAGTTGGTTTTGCAACAGTGAACTATGATGAAAATAGAATTTGACCAAACTGCTTTCGGAAATACTACCCAGTGTTCTAAAAACTTGCCACTAATAATCTACCAAAAATCAATAAAGTGTACAATTAGTCCTTTTCTAGAGATGAACGTAGCGATTTCTTATTACTGGTTGCTGTACTACTTTGAAATAATTTTCCAAAAACTAATAAATTTTAGTCACACTGTAATATTTGAAATCATACATGATATTAATAAAGCTATGGTAGTGGTTTATTTGTTAAGAATATTGAAGTTGTTTACATTTTTTTTTTATTAAAAAATAATTTTTTGACTACTAAATTTTGACAACTTTCACTTATATAGATAACATCTTTTATCTTTTATTGTAATAAAGTTATCAAAATTTAGTATTCAAAATATCATAATCTTTTTTTATTCAATCAAAGCAATATCTTTTGTACATTTCAAACTATTTCGAGTTGTATGCCATATGTATAAATACATGTTAACTTTATCTTTATTAAAATTTCTGATTAAAGAATCAATTTAAAAGTTTCCTCCAAATTTGTTTTAGAAGTAAAAAAGCAGAGTGTTTTCTGGTCCTCTGATACTCTCGTTTTTGCTAATGGGTATTATGATATTTGTTCTGTAACAAGTTATCCCATGAACAACAAAAACATGTTTGTGTTTCCAAATTGTTTAAAAAATACTACAACTGGTAACATATTGAATACACCACACTGTTTGAAAAACCAGCACATAACAAACGTACGCCTAAAATATGTGATCCATCAACCAATCTAAATCCCACAACCATATTTCAAGTACGTTTATTTTTGTTGAACAAAATACCAAATTAGCCCGATTTTACATTATGAGCGTTCAAATATCTGAATCCAACAATGTAAATCAGTGTCTTGAATCAACACAACTTATCTATCAGTATGATATGAAAGGAGTAAATCCAAGACTAATCTATTAGACAAAAAAATTCTCATACCATACCAAGTTTGACTCGTAACATAATCCGTCTCGAATGGGAAGGTAAGAAGGCAAAAGAACATAAACTAAATTGAAACTGAAAAATTCCAAAGAGAAAGTTTAATCATTTTCTCCCTTAAATATGCCTGCTCTAAAGGAATAATGCCCATGACTTGATTTAAAGGTTTATGATCTTTCTCATTCTGGGACATAAATCATAGATCTGATGATTCTTCCGCAGTACACTGACCAAGCGGAACCAATTCAACTCCAGGGACCAGAAACAAAATTCAAAACTTTTTGACATCATGTTCAGGAAAACACAAGATGAGAGAGTCAATGTACTATAAAATTGTAATGGTGGAGATAATCAATTTAAACAGGATTCACTCTAAGTAAAGAAATAGAAGTTCCTGGCCATGTTTACACCATAAAACATTCCCTCCACAAGAGAGTACACTTCCTAGTAAAACTAATAATCTGACTGGATAGTTAAGACCATCAAGAAATTCTGATACAAAAAGTAGGAAGATAGATAATATCTTAAGCAGCGCCCTTGCCCTTCTTCTTTTGAAGCTTCTTCATGTAAAATTCCAGCTCTTTGCCCTCTAATATATATCTGCCAAAAATTCAGAAGACATTAAGCACCAACATTCAGAACAATTAAATTAAAATGAAACAATATTGTTCACTTGACTAAGTTGTCAAGTATGTGAACTTTACAAGTCAGGCATCTGATAAACTCTAAATATATTTTTTACGCTAGCATTACCAGACATGCTACTTCAGATTGGACAATAAAATTGCTAATAAGAAAAGCTGCTCATTTACATCCATGTCTTGCAATTTCATTTTACCAGAGGTAACCACAACCATTTGAACATCTCCCCAACACAGCATGGGATCAAGTTGCTAACACCCGACAGACTAAATCCCTTATTTTTCGGCCCCATCAACATATAAATTCTAGGTCATCCATCATACATATGCTCTTGCAAGTTGCAAATGGGATGATTGTTCTAGCTATGAAAAGCAATTTTAAAAATTACTCTCACCGAGAAGCAGAAAAACAAGCACTAGATAAATCTGTTAGTTAGCTAATTGAGTACCAAGTAACATACCCATCAGCACGGCCACATTGGCCAGGTCGGGATGAGATACAAGCCAAAAGGCGACCACCCCCAAATTGCTCTTCAATGTGAGAATCAAGCACCCGGGTCTGTTTTCGCTTTTCCAATTTTCTCATGACATGGTTACTCTTCTTCACCTCCTCGGTTGCAGCTTCACCATCCTGTGAAAAAAAAACTGAATGAGTGAATGATGCAAATAAATGAAAGAAAAAAACACAACATCTTTTTAAAGAAAAACAATTTCGCAGTTCGTAAAAAAAATATGAACTGTTCCAAAAAATTAACTATATCATACAGCATTAGCAACCCAGTTCCAGAACTCATTTTAGATTTTTTTTTTCTACATTGAGACTTCATAACCTTGGATACTTCAAAATCAGAATTATAAAATAAGGTTGATTACATACATTATCAGTGAAAAGTCATTACAGAGGTATCCAACCAAAATTTACTATTTCAAAGTGTATAATAACCACATTATATTTATGAAATACTCATAAATTTATCAAATCTCATTGAATACCTATGCAAAAAAGTTCTACAGGGACAATGCATAAAATTAAATTCTTATAAAATAACGGGAATTAGTGGAATGACAAAAAGTGCACAATGCACACACATAAAACTGAGCAACGAAACTGGATGATACAATCATGTTGAAATTGAAGAAGTAAAGTCTTTACAATATAAAAAAAGATGCAGGCTTCCAAGTTCCAACAACCGACATTGACACAGGGCTAAAGGGCACTAAATCTCATACTACAATTCAGCTAGGAAAGCAACTAAAGTAAAACTATATGTAAACAACCATGCATTTCAACTACATGTACCTCTCCTTCCTTCTTGGTAGAAGCTGCAATCTTCTTCTTGCGACCAATGTCAACGCCATAATGCTGCAGATACCACTGCTTGAAGGGCGCCGCGTCGACCTGAACAATGGCGCTCTTGACCAACGTCTGAGTCCGAACAAGCTCATTGTTGGATGCATTGTACACCACATCAAGAATCCTTGTTTTGCGAGTAACAGCCTCACTCCCCCAAGAATAGTTCCCAGTATCAAGCCTCAAAGCACGCCACTTCACATTTCCACCACGAACCCTAATTCTCCTAATTGTCTTGTTGCTTGACAGCTTTGTGTTTGCTGGCTGCCTCCCAAGCTCATACCTGCAATCAAACACACCCCATTAAACACAAAATAATCATTGGTAAAAAAAAACAACATAACAAAATAAAAAAGGCAACTTCTTTGGTTAAAATTAGGCTTTCACTCTGATAGTCCTTGAAATACTGTCTGTTTAACTCTAATTCTGATTAGATCCAAACAAATGTTAAGACAGGTGAATTTGATTATTAAAAATGCAATCAATTAATGATGAAATATAATCAGTTAGAGTTAGAAGAACTTACTTTCTCTTCTTCCTCCAAGCTTTCTTCTTGCCACCAGTGGCACGCCTCTTGTGCATGGAATCACGAGAGATACCTACGCAAACTCACATGAATCAGCAACATCAAGTTATGAGAGAGAGAAAGAGAAAAATGAAACATACCCATTTTGGCAGAGTAGGAATGTGGTGCTGCTACGAGCTCTGGCTAGTAACTCCAACGTGCAGGGACGAAAAGAAGGAAGAAGAGAAGAAGAAGGTTAGGGTTAAGAAGATTGGGCCAAATTGACACTGGTGGAAGTCAAAGCCCACTTTGTAATGGGTTTCATATTCTTTCTGCACCCCTCAATTTTATTTATTGAATACTTCCCATACATTTTGAAAAGGTTGGCTACATATTATACAAAAAAATATTGGGTTAAATTTGTTTTTGGTCCCTTAAGTTTCAACGAAATTTGAAATTAGTCTCTCATCAAAAATTTTAACCAATTTAGTCCTTCATCTTTCAAAATGCATGACTTTAATCCTTTTAACCAAATTTTGTTAAGTTTATCTGACGTTTCAAGCGTATTTCATGATAGTATTTAAATTATTTACACTGTTTGACACATTTTTGCTTCAATGTTAACTTAAATACTATCATGAAA
>Ga0099822_1004298_pt1 | contig 18523 bp, 15 predicted proteins | sample CowpeawhiteBW_FD_76839 | JGI IMG/M metagenome (GOLD analysis project Ga0099822, IMG submission 76839) | Root nodule microbial communities of legume samples collected from California USA - Cow pea white BW | ecosystem: Host-associated > Plants > Roots > Nodule | place: USA: California | collected...
AAAAAAAACAAATAAAAAAATAAAAAAAAAAAAAAAAAAAAAAAAAATATAAAAAAAATTAAAATATATATTTATATATATATATATATATATATATATATATATATATATATATATATAAAATTATTTAATACATATAAACTACAAAATCAAATAAAATAATATAATTAATAAAATATTTAAAAAGATGATAGTAAAATTTGAAGCCTTTAAAACACTATATACTAACTTGTTTAATAGTTATACAACACTTCACATCATAAAAAGAAATAGATAAAATGTATTTATTGTTTAATTAAGATAAAAAATATTTATAAGATCTACTTCAAATCACATCATAAAAAGAAATAGATAAAATATATTTATTGTTTAATTAAGATAAAAATATTTATAAGATCTACTTCAAAAAAATATAGAGTATTATTTAATATTAAACAAGTTTAACCGGAACTTAAAACAAGTGTTTAGACATAAAATTCCTCATAATTTTAAAATTAACATGTCATTTAGAAACAATTAAACTCATATCATAGCTAACATATAATAGGTAACTTCTTGTGTATCTCTTTAGTTTTTAGTAGAAATTTTCATCAATTTTTCACTACTTAGTTATATGATTAAGGTTATCAATAAAATTTAGATATCTCGTTTATAAGTTTTATAACTTAATACTTACTTTATACTCGCATGAAGTAGGGTTATTTTCCAATAACTCATTCTCTTAGGAATCATACCAATAATTCTCATAAATAGATATTCAAGTCTTTTTTTTCATCACGTGTCATAAATACAACACAAAATTTACAATTCATACTCATACTACTCATAGTTGTCATCTCATTCAAATACTTAACAAACCTTCATGGTGTTTCGTAAATATGCAATGGCATAAATAATTTTCACAAAAACAATGCAATACAATTTTATCCTAAACTTAAATACAGTTTGGTTTACCAAGTCTTTTAACTTGTTTATTATTTGGAAGGAATGATGTTTAACACATTTTCTTATAATTATTTTATTTAATAAAATGTATTAAAAAAATACAAACAATCAAAAATAATTTTTTACTTAATGAAACTTACTAATGGTTTTTTTATATATCGATCTGTTAATAAATTTTTATCAATATTTAAGAAAAAAGTATTAGACGGAACATATTAATGACGCTCCTTAGCCTTTGTACACGCAACATTATTTTGATTAAACAAAGTTAATGAATAATTAGTACCATCATTAAATTAAGTTAATGATAAGCTCACCCAGACCAACCAATTGCAACATACTCACAGACAAAAAAAAAAAAAAAACCCTACCCTTATCCTAAACTTGGAATTGAAGGGATTATAAACCTACTAAGCACCAACTAATTGACTCATTTTCATAGAATTCTCACTTTAAGGTGGTGTTAAGTTTTATACTTAAGACTCGGGAGGCTTAAGAAATTTATGAGGAAGCAATTAAGTAATAAAAAAATGATCTTAACTCACAATTATGAGAGGCATGTTTCGGACGATAGAATTATTATTATACTAATCATGACTTGACATAATAGATATCCTAAGTAATCAAGGTTTGTGAGAGGAACCATGATTAGCGTCATAATCTCTCTCTCTCATCACATAAATAATGGTAAAGTTAAGTAGTTGGTATAGATATGTGTTTTTCCTAAAATTGATCATAAACTCGTGATATCAGATTAGTGGTTTCAAACGGTTTCGATTTTCAAAAAACTCCTTCATCAATGACCCAACACACATACACACACAGACTATACTTACAAAGTATAAGTTTTTTTCTTTTCTTTAGATGGTATAATACTTGTAATATAAAATATGGTATAATAATTAATTATTAATATTTCGTGTTTACAATTAATGTCATAGTTAAGTTAGTCTACTGTTTGCTTTTACGTAAATAATAATAGTACGATGGCTTATTTTTAGAATAAAAAATTAAATCACCAACATATAAAAAATAATGGAAGAGAAAAATAATGGCAAAAAACATTTTGCTGCAATTTCTTTGATATCAATGTTTCTTTGCAATAATGTTCATATATTAGGTTTCATTGAACATATCTAATAATGAACTACTCAACTTTATTGAGTTATGGAGAATGTGATAGCAATGTTCTATATAGATTAGGTATATTTTTTATTGAAACTCTCACTATATGTATTTTAGAATATATTGTAGTTCCTTGTTCCATTGTTGAAGTAAAGAATAATGTATGATGTGGTTCATTAATCCTTTATTGACAAAAGAAATTAGTGATGATGATGATGTAATTTTTTGGACCTTTATTGAAGTAAGATATGAATGTATTTATATTGTTAGTCTTGACATTTTATGAAGATGATGATTTTATGAAATATTCAATGATAATGTGGAGATTTTTGAATGTATGTATACATGTTTTGTGATTTACTAAAATTTGTGTTTCATTAGTTATTTGGCCCTATGGGTATAGCAAAACTTGGCTAAATGTTGATTGCAATTGCTCGACACCAAAGATCAACACCGTAGTGGTAGGCTTAAGACTCAAGTACATGTGTTTTAAGCCTAGGGGCTAGTGTACCATTCATGTTTGAGGACATATAGGCCACTTGCACCTAGGTGTACTCATCACACGTCTGAATACATCTTGGCCACCCATGCCTATATGTACTATATCTTTATGGTATGATCTAATGTCATGACAACTTAGTCGAATACATGTCGGTCAATCAAAACTAGCATTTGGAAAACATTGATCGACTTGACTTAATTAAGATTGTGATTATGATATGATTAAGTAAATTGATTAACTCAAGACTAATTAAGGTAATTAACCACACATATTAGGTAAAAAACTCAAAACACATTATAAATAATACAGTGTACGAGGTACATTGATTATGTCATTAAATACATAACTTATTACTTCTGACACACTCGACTGACTTGAGGGTTGAAGTATCTTCTACATTCACAACCCCTATTCGGCTGGAAAAAGTTAAGTATCTTGAGTTTAGAAGTAGGTGTGCTTGAAGTTTGAGTCTTCAAAAATATATTTTAAGAACAAGTTCTTTGTACTGTCTCACACGTTCCCGCTCCAATATCTACATAAAATACGTTTAACATATAAAAATATTTGATGTAATTGAATTAAAAGAATTATATTTATTTATTTATAAAGTTTGATGATCAAAATATATCAAAATGTTAGAGGATAATGAAATCCAATTTAGTATCAAATAGATAAACTATACTTAACTCTTTACTTTTATACTTCCTATATTTTATGTAAAGATATGCCGAGATAACATACATCATCATTTACAAATTATAATCAAATTATATATTTTTCTTCAAAAGATAATCGAAGTGAAAAATTAAGATCTAAAAAGAAAAATATGAAAAGTTTTATGTTATGTGGGATAGATATAAATAGAGAGAATTTGTGGAGGAGGAGGAGGGAGGTGAGTGAAAAGCTGGGAAGTTCCATTGTTTGGACCAGTCGAAGTTGTGTGAATTATTTTTCAAAATAAAGAGGTCCCACGTTCTGCAATTTGCAGAAGAACAACGTAGAAATGAATGACACCAACACTGTTTTTGGCATGTGATCTTCTCTGCCACTTCCCTGTAGTAAAACAATAATATTTATTTTTAACTCATACAATTTTTGTTAGGAAAAGAAAGTGTAAAATGGAAGAAATTAGGGTTGAAAGGGTAAAAAAGTTAAGGAGGTTGGGAAATTGCAGTAGTGGGTGCAGCTATGCTCTTTTGACATTTTGATATATTTGAAAGTGTTTTTGAGACACAAAAACGAAGGAATATTCGTCTCCTTGTTGGTTTGGACCATACAAATATAATACACTTCTGCTCTGCGGTGCTGTTCCAATGGGGGTGGGCCCCACCTCTACTCTCTAGTCCGTGTCTCCACGTGACATGCCTTTACCTTCACTTTCTTTTACTGTGTCTTGTATCGTATTCTGGCAGCATGCTCTCTTTTCTTCCCACAAATCCCCTTTTCTTTTCTTTTTTCATTTTAATTAATTAACCTAAAATAATATTCATTTAACTTTAACTACCTAATTTATTGGAAGTTAAAATTAAAAAAATATCCTTTTGTTTCTCCATCACTGTCCTTTTGTTCTGTCAGATTGGTCGCCCAACCAACCGTTAAAAATCGAAATTCAAATAATGTCTCCATGTTTTCACATCCCTCAACTCAACTATTACTGTTTTCATTTTTATTACTTTTCTTTCCCACCAATTATGTTAATTAATTACTCAGTGAAAAAAAATAATGATATAAAGTTTTTGTTCTTGTTTGAAATTTCTTGTTATGATCATTTTACTCTTACCTTATAAGTTAACAAAAAGCGTAGACATAAATAATCTCTACCTTCAGCTCATAAATGAGACAATAAGTCTTTTAAATGTAATGTTATAATAAAGAGCTGCATGTAAACCAAAGCATGAGAATATTAACCTTATAAAAAATATTTATGACATTACATATAATATGAGGTGGAAACAAGAAGATATTTTATGTGAGCACATTTCTTCTATTTTATATATATTTTAATATTAGTCAAAAATTTATATGATTGATGCTAATCTAAGAACAGACTTTATTGAAAGCGAAATAAAAGTTTATACTTAACGAGTTTCGCATAAATTTAAAGTCATAAGAAACGAGAAATAACGTGTCGCGAGAGTAAAATTCTTAAAACATCAATAAAGAGTTTTTATCTCGTTTATCATCAAAATAAAAAATAAAAAATTGAAGACAGTCGAACAAGTATTTTGTGTGTTTTTTATATATAAATAAATATTTAAAGAAAACAACACATGTACAAAATATTTAATTATTTTTCAAAGAAAAGAAGCTTAACTTTATACAAAGGGAGACCAAATATAATGTTGTTTTGTAACTGCATATTTTCTGTGTGTGTTGAAAGGTACATGTTTGCTTGCTTATTTTTTTTAATGCATGATTTGAATAGTACATAACTAGACATTGATGGAAAATCTGTTAACAAATAAAGACACTTGTAGGTGGCTAAACTCACTTAATATAAAATTATACATTGACCAAATAATATATTAATATTTTCAGCAATCGTGTACGTAGAAGAAACAAATAGATTTTGAATTGTATTAGAAGAGAGAATTAAGAAAATAAAATACAAGTTGTTTTCAAGGGAGAGACAAGAGAAAAGATGTCCCTGCAAAGAAACTATTAAACTATAATAACAATGCAAATATTTTCAACTTTGTCATACTGCTAAACTCCACATTCCCACTCTAATTAAAGAAGAGTTAAGAAAGTTTAAAAGAGTAGGAAAGAAAGATGAATTTGGTAGGGTGTGAAGTGTTTGGCATGTAATGTAATATTGCAATAATAATCACTTGTCCCCCTAATATATACATGTCTCTCACGGTATTTATGTGTATTTAATACGTGTGTAATTGCAAGAAGACGTGTCGTGTTGTAATTAGTTTAAGCCAGAAAATTCTATTCTATACATGTATGAATCGTGGCTGGCATGAGTTCATCAATTCTTTTTTCAACTCAACAAGAACAAGAACATGTCTTTTTGTACACTTGTAATCCTCCATTCATTTCCTGCTTCCAACATCAGAAGAAATGAATAACGCTGTTTGGTTTATTACGATCTCATCGGATATATTTACATGTGTCGCTCACAAAGTCGAATGTGGTCCGGGGCATAGTGGAGGAGGAGAAATTAATATTTGAAGATCGCGCACGTATCTATATCTACGAGTTGTGAAATAATTTGAGAAATAAAATAATAATAATAGTAAAGTATATTAAATATCTTTGTGTGAGATGGTTAAAAATAGAAAAAGGTTGCGTAATAAAAAAGGAAATACAAGAGTTGAACTGTGTGCTGACGAGTATACACAATTGTATGTGTGTGTGTTCATATATTCTTCATGGACTTTCTTGAACTTGACCTGGTTTTATCTGGCTTTTGACTAGAGAGTTTGTGGACTAAATCAAATGAGGTAAAATTATAAAAGGGAAGAAATTTTAGAAAAGCAAGAGAGAATTTTAAAGGGATATTCTATTAGTGGGGGTTTCCTAGTTTGAACGAGAAAATGAAATGATTTTAGAAAAGGATTAAATTATAATAATAATAAAAAGAGGGTTTGGGTGATTTGGATATGGTAAGAAGAAAGAAAGAAGTTGAGTGGTTAACGCAAAATGGATAAAGAGAAAATGGTAGATGGAAAGAGGGTTTAGATTGCGATATGAAAAAAATGCATAAATGCAATGGGCATTAAGATGGATGGGATAAGAGAAAGATGAGAAAGACGCAAATGGGGCGACAACTGCTGTTCAGTCTTCACAGTTGTGTGGTGCCCTACCGTCCTGCCGCATCAAACTTCTTATCACCATTCTAAAATAGATAATAATAAAAAAAATTAAATAAAACAGCTAAATAATACCACTGCCAATTTATTTATTATTTAATTCAATGGTTAAAAAAAAAGAAAAAAAAGCAAACTATGGTTAAGTTGCGCGGGTGGTGTTAAATGCGCCCTCATTGCAAATGCATATCGCTGCCCGTTCACAGCAAGACAACGCCATTTCCCAATAAAAACAGTGCAACTTTCCCGCCACCGTCAAGACAAACGGTGTTAGATGCCTCGTCCAATAACCCGTCCGCGTGTGTTAACGCCGTTAGAACAGACGTCTTTCACTGTCCCAGGAGCCGCCAAGGAGATCGCGCTGCCCTGCCAGGGAAAACACTCCCACCGGGTGTAGCCGGTTCCCAACGGGGCTCAACCGGTAAAAGCCGGTTGTTTAGAGTGGTTAAGAATTGACCGCGGTTTAAATGATTGCACGCTGTTTTGACCACTCTGGTTAAGTCTCCCCCTCCGACACTGGTTCTGGTGCTGCAATGCGAGCCATTTATCAACTCAGAGAGAACAAATAAAATTAAATAAAATATAAAAAGAGAGATAGAAGGAGATAGAGAGAGAAACCAAGAAAGAGAAGAGAGATTGGTTGAAAGGGTCCTTCCAAGGTAGAGAGAGATACAGAGAGAGAGAGAGAGAGGTTTTGGGAATTGGTGTTGCTTCTTCGTGTGCGTTAATTTGCTCGCACGGTTTGAGGATTTTGTGGTTGGATTCTGCAACAGTGAAGAGAAGCGGAGGCTCCGATCTTGCCATGTGGTGTGCGAGAGATCTGTGAGGAACTCAACGGAAAAAAAATGGCGTCGTCGGAGGTATCGATCAAGGGAAATTCGGTGAACGGTAAAGGAGAGAACAGTTCCGGTGGCTTCAACGGTGGCAACGATGTTAGGAACGCTGCAGGAGAGCTTCAGAATGCTTCTTCCTCACCATCCGCCAGAGGTAACGCGGCTTTTTTTTCCGCGAAACCGTTACTTCGTGCCTTGTGTCGTGTTTGGCGTGACGATAACATGTTTTTGGTTTCAGACGCAGAAACAGCGCTTTACCGGGAGCTATGGCACGCGTGCGCGGGTCCGCTGGTGACGGTGCCTAGAGAAGGAGAGCGCGTGTTCTATTTTCCTCAAGGACATATTGAGCAGGTAAGTGTTCTTCCACCGGTTCGGTGAGAGGGAGTTCAGATGCGGCGCTACTCGGCAGAGTTCCGCTTCTGACGCTGTCTCTCGCAAGTGGACTTGGTTTCCACAGTGAAATTTGGTGTACTTGTGTTTTCTATATTTGGTTGTGAACACGAGTGTTTGTTTTTATGGCGCACACGCACATTAGGTGGAAGCGTCGACAAATCAGGTAGCGGAACAGCATATGCCGGTTTACGATCTACCACCGAAGATCCTTTGTCGGGTCATCAACGTCATGCTCAAGGTAGCAATGGTTAATTTTTCCGGCTTTTGAACTGAGTTGGTGGATGAAGTTATAAATAACATGGTACTTATTTCCTTTTTGGCGAAAATTTTCAGGCGGAGCCAGACACAGACGAGGTGTTTGCTCAAGTAACCTTACTTCCCGAGCCAAATGTAAGTTAGTTAATTTCTTTTTAGTTTCTGGGTGTGGAGTAATTTCGCCAACGCCGTCGTCCTTATGTTTCTTTGTGGATCTGGATGATAGCAAGACGAGAATGCGGTGGAGAAGGAGGGTCCCCCGGCACCGCCTCCTCGGTTTCACGTCCATTCGTTTTGTAAAACGCTTACGGCTTCTGATACGAGTACACACGGTGGATTTTCGGTGTTGAGACGACATGCTGATGAATGCCTTCCCCCGCTGGTTGGTTTACTTTTTTTTACCATTTTACCCTTCCACGTGCTTTGTTTGTTTTGTGTGCTGAAGTTGGGGGTGTCTTCCCCTGTTTCGTGTTTGTTGGCAGGACATGTCAAAGCAGCCACCTACCCAGGAGTTGGTGGCCAAGGATCTGCACGGGAACGAGTGGCGATTCAGGCATATTTTTCGGGGTGATTATTAATTATTAACTACGGATCTTGTTTTTTAAGTTCGTGTTCTTACGTTTTTTGTGTTTTTCCCGTGACTGATGAGTGGATTTAATTTCAGGTCAACCGCGTAGACACTTGCTTCAAAGTGGTTGGAGTGTTTTTGTCAGCTCCAAGAGGCTGGTTGCTGGGGATGCGTTTATATTTCTAAGGTTTGTTAATTAATGAATAGGGTTTTAGATTCAGCTGGTTTAGTTTGCTTTCTCGGCAGACAGACTAATTTAGGAACTTTCAGGGGTGAGAATGGGGAACTTCGCGTTGGTGTTAGGCGTGCAATGAGGCAGCAGGGTAACGTTCCGTCCTCGGTTATCTCGAGCCACAGTATGCATCTTGGTGTTCTTGCAACTGCTTGGCATGCCATATTGACTGGAACCATGTTTACCGTGTATTACAAACCTAGGTTTGTACCTTGTTTCCTTGGACAGCCGCATGGACATGAATGAATATGAGTATTTTCTTTTCGTTGTTTCCGTGCGCAGCATTTACAGCAATGTCCAATTTATTTACAGGACTAGTCCAGCGGAATTTATAGTTCCTTATGATCAATACATGGAGTCCCTAAAAAATAATTACACCATCGGGATGCGCTTCAAAATGAGGTTTGAAGGTGAAGAGGCTCCCGAGCAAAGGTATGAATGTATCACTTTTTTGTTTTCCTGATTAAATTGTAATTGTCTATGTAACTTATCAGTGCTGTATTATTATTGAACATATATTTGTAACGAAAGAAATTACCGGACTTGAAATGACTACTTTGTAGATTTACCGGTACCATTGTGGGAATTGAAGATGCTGATCCAAAAAGGTGGCCTAACTCCAAATGGAGAAGTCTTAAGGTTGTATTTCGGCTGTCATTGTCACTATGCTATCTCTGTTTAGTTGGACATGTTATAATGGAGTTTTCTTCATGTGATGGTTTTCCAGGTGAGGTGGGATGAAACTTCTAACGTACGTCGTCCCGAGAGAGTTTCCCAATGGAAAATAGAGCCCGCTCTCGCTCCTCCTGCTCTTAATCCTTTACCAATGCCCAGGCCTAAAAGGCCTCGATCTAATGTGGTTCCATCATCCCCTGATTCCTCTGTTCTTACCCGTGAAGGTACAGACAAGTCACTTTTGATATTTGATATATACAAGATTTTAATCTTTGCTATACATTTGAGTTTGTAAAGCCTGATATTTGTTGGTGATTAACAGCATCATCCAAAGTGAGTGTAGACCCTTTGCCAGCAAGTGGATTTCAAAGGGTCTTGCAAGGTCAAGAATTATCGACCTTGAGAGTAAATTTTGCCGAAAGCAACGAATCTGATACGGCAGAGAAGTCTGCATGGTCATCTGCTGCAGACGATGAAAAGATTGATGTTGTTTCCACCTCTAGAAGGTATGGATCAGAGAGCTGGATGTCAATGGGAAGGCATGAACCAACATATCCAGATCTGCTTTCTGGCTTTGGGGTTCATGGAGATCAGGCTTCCCATCCATCATTGGTTGATCAAAATGGTCCTGTAGCTAACCTTAGTAGAAAACATTTTTTCGACCGCGAAGGCAAACATAATATTCTCAGTCCATGGCCTGTAGTGCCATCTAGTCTATCACTCAATCTCTTGGACTCTAATACAAAAGGCTCTGCTCATGTTGGTGATACAACTTCTCAAGTTCGAGGGAGATTTGGCAGTGCATTTGGTGACTATACTGTGCTTCATGGACACAAAGTTGATCATTCACATGGAAACTTTTTGATGCCACCACCACTGTCAACTCAATATGAGAGTCCTCGTTCTAGAGAACTGTTACCCAAACCAATATCAGGAAAACCTTCCGAGGTATCAAAACCGAAGGACAGTGACTGTAAGTTATTTGGCATCTCACTTCTTAGTAGCCCCATTGCTCTGGACCCTTCTGTGTCACAAAGGAATGTTGCAATCGAGCCACTTGGTCACATGCATACTACACATCAACACCGCACATATGACAATGACCCGAAGTCTGAGAATTCAAGGGGATTGAAACCGGCTGATGGTGTGCTGATTGACGACCATGAAAAGCCTACGCAAACTTCTCAGCCACATCTGAAAGATGTTCAACCCAAATCTAATAGTGGTTCTGCCAGAAGTTGCACTAAAGTAAGCCCCCCTTTCTGATTTCTGTTTAACTTGTGAGCATAAAAAAATTTTGCAGGAAAAGTTTAATCAAATACTTTTTTTTTTTTTTTAATTTTAGGTTCACAAGAAAGGGATTGCACTTGGTAGGTCGGTGGACCTCACAAAATTCAGTGCATATGATGAATTAATTGCTGAATTGGATGAATTATTTGAATTCGGAGGTGAATTAACCTCTCCTCAAAAAGATTGGCTTATTGTCTACACTGATAATGAGGGCGATATGATGCTTGTTGGTGATGATCCGTGGCAGTAAGAATCTCTAAATGCACTCCTTTTTGGTTTATTCTATGCTGGTCTATTTTTTTTTTCTTGAAAATGACGCGTCATGCTGCATAATTATTTAAATCAGGGAATTTGTTGCTATGGTGCGAAAAATTTATATCTATCCCAAAGAGGAGATTCAGAAAATGAGCCCGGGTACCTTAAGTTCAAAGAACGAAGACAATCAATCGGGTAGTGAAGGTGCAGACGGTCAACAAGAAAATAAATGTCAGCTGAATCATTCAGCTTCGGAGGCCTGATAATTCGTATAGATTTTGATTTCCATAGCTTCCAGGTAACTAACTTCATAATTGATCGTGTTCCCCATATGTGAATTTTGAATCCAGTTTACTAGAAGAATCTGACGGTATAAAATGTGTTGTCTTGATACAGATTCCGAACTGGAGTGAGTGGAAAGTAGTAGGTGACTGTCATAAAGCCATCCCCAGTTGGAGAATATGACCTGAAGAAGAAAATTCTAATTCTGGATCTGACTGTTTTATAAAGTGACTGCATGTGTTTGGAATCAGAATATGGATGGCATGGAGGAGTATCCATCCAATTTTGGACCTCGTCGTTGAAGTAGTAGTATTAGTATATATGCCTTCCCTGTTAGAAACTCCTAGTATAGTAGTATGTAATTTCCTACCCTGTACATAGTTTTACTCTCTGCTTCCTTAGAACCCGAACTCATTAATGTAATTAAGTTCTTCATATACAAGGGCGGTGATCTGATTTTAAATATGATTGTCTCTTATTTTAGTGGGGTAGTTTGTGGCAGTATTGTGAACTCTTGGAAAATCACTGGATATTTAAATATTGATTGATATGCTTTTGGGGATGTATAATTTCATTTTGCCTCAAAGTCTTAGTTTGTTTTTGAGCTTGGTGTTTGGCGAGTGCGGCCATTACCGTCATGTCACGGACGGTGTGGATCGAAGCCGAAGTCATGTCAAGAGAGAAGAAAGTGGACACTTGGGTCTGGAAATCTTTGATGAGGGATTTGAAAATTCTGTAGTGAAATGTATTTGTGGTTATTTGTGACGGCACTGCTACTTGTGCTGTGGTCCTATCTGGGATATGTGTAACGTGGTTACGTGATAAAACTTCATTCCTTGAAAGCACCATCGCTGAATATCCAATAATAATTTTTCAAAATTATAAAATTGGTTGTACTTTTCTGAACAAGAAACATACTCTGTATGCCCACGTTGTGGACCTCATTATTTTCCGTGGTTCTGTCCTTTATGTCTCATAAACATTGGCCCATGGAATTCATTATTTATCTACACTAAAAGTAGCCTACAGTGGGGACTCTGTTTCGCCAAACCTTTACTCTTTGCTTAGATGCATGAGACCCCATTAATCCGGGCCTCTTTAGAAGCCAGCATTCAATTTTCAGTTTTGTCTCTTAAAAGTTCTTTTTTTCCTCCTTAATCTTCATCTTTATCTCCTTTTCATTTTTTCAAAAAAGGAGAACTTAATTTTTGGCCAGCATGATTAATCGAAGATGAAAAAAGAGAGAAAACATTGCATTAAAGTCTCTGTCCCTAATAATTGTACAAGGAAGAAAATGAAATTGCAGAAACAATCTTGACACGAACATGAATTTTCAGAATGTCCCTACACCGACTGAAGACCATCATAAGATTTCGTTTCAACTTCAACAATAAAAAAGGTCCCAAATTTAGCAGTGCTTTTAATTAGTAAATAAGTTTTCTCCTAGTTCAACTGAGCAAAAAGTTAGACAAGTGTATAAAGTACACTTGAAGTTTGAACATCAAAAAAACATTAGGATTGCTAAATTGACCATTTGGAAAGGTAGTAGTGCCTGTAGTTTGTTTCTTCCCACTAGATCATGCCATGGAAGCCAGCTGAATCTAATAGAACTGCTTTGATTTGCTCTGGATGCACATCTTGACCACCTTCGTTACATAGCTGATTGAGAGAAAAAAAAAACATCAATTCATAAAAGTCATGGTTTTTAATTCCTAGGTATCATCTCAATACAAATTACAACCTTAATTGCAAAGCAAGGAATGTTCCTCTCGGAAGAAGAAAGTCCATTTTCAACATTAACCAACACTTCTGTCTTCAAGAATATTATATCAACCATAATTTATGATAATAGTATAAAAAACTTTGATATGAATAGAGTGAGTGCATTTGTAATGATGCACATGGTTTTGATTTTACAAGGATTAAAGAATAGAAAAAGGTTGACCTGAGCTCGGAGAATATCCATGGCAAATCCATTGAAATAGGTGATGACTGCTTGGTGGATGTCTATGCCGAGGTTGTCGAGAGCCCTCATGGTAGACAGCAAGAGACCAGGTTTCCTCTCACAACACATCTGAATCTTTACACCTCCTTCACTCAACCCAACCTCAACCTATTTTTCCCGCCAAAACTTTTCTATTACTTTTCATCATCATAAATCTTTATCTCAAATAATACTAATCAATCATGTCAAATGCTAATTATTACCCCTATCTATTTGTTAAGGAATAAACTTTGACTTTTAATATATTATATGGTTTCATACTTCATTATTTTTTTACTCATTAACAAGTACAAAGAAATTCATAAAAAGGCTTGGCTTTTTTGAATTTGGCTTAAGAGTAACATTACTCAATCCTCAACTTTTTTTCGTTCCTAATTAAAAAAGTGATACTTTAGTAAAGATGAATCTTTTTAGTCCTTTATTTTAGTGTATACTTTTATCCTTTTACAAATCACACCGTCAGGTTTATAATTACGAATTTTACTTTAAGTATTTTAAACCACGTTCACTTAAAACTTCAAGAATATTCTAAAAATTTAAAATAAAATAAGAATACAAATTGAACCTCTAATTGAGATAACAAACAACTTCTCACGCTCTCCCTGAATCACAAGTTTCCAATTTTCATCATGGAAATCAAAAATAAAATAAATAAATTTAGATTATTGTTGTTGTTTATGTGTTGTGTTTTCAAAATATACTAATATCAATATTTTAGAATATATTAAAAACAAAATAATCTACCAAAATAAATATCTTTTGAAGACATGATACTGTGAACTCTACTTTCAGTTTCTTCTTTAAGACTCATACATGTTTGGGAAATTCCCAACTTCATAAGTTTTGGGATAAAATTCAAACTCTTAAAACAAACATACTCTATCAGGTTCTCTAATTTATTTTAAGATCGAAGAATATAAAAGGAAATGAGAAAGATACTCCTTTTAATGCAATCATGCACTTCCAACAAGAAGAAGCAAAAGCTAACCTCCTAATTTTTCTTTCTTGTCGTGTCATATATGATATTCTACCCAGATATAGGAAGAGAAATTAAGAAAAGTATGTGGGTTGAAGCATATATATGGGAAAAAGAAGAAGTTCCAGAAAAGGGCAAGCAAAGGAATACATTACCGTCACAGGTTGGCCATTAGGGCTTGGTAATGAACTGAGACAAAGTTCTTCTTGCATACGTGTTGCTAATTTGGGTGTCAATGGATGAAGAAAGCTCGAAGTCAATGAAGAAGAAGCTGGTGTTGTTGTTGTTGACTCCAATTCATTGTGAAGATCACCAATCCTTTGCAGAAGTTCCTTCAAATACTCCACAGCATCCCCCAGTATTGAAGCTCTGTCCATCTTAGTTTTAAACCAAACTTATCAAACACTTTCACAAATCAGTTGTTATGTATTTTTCCATTTATTTGTGAATGTTATGAATCATAACATGATTGAGTAACCCTAGTTCCTGAGAAAAAAGTAACAATGAAGTTTCGTGTTAAAGAAAATTTAGTCTTACTTTGCTGATATTGGGAACAACTGATCTCAGCATATAGAGTCTGTCATTGAGCTTCTTCCTCCGGCGGCGTTCAGCCATCAAATTCTTCGCAGGTATACCTGTCTTCTTCTTGCCCTTTTCATCCACGCTACCGGTGACGGTGCTGTTCGCATTCGAGCTGTTTCCGCCGTTCCTTCCACTCTCTTCCACCTCACCACTCTCATCAGAATCAAAGTTCAACCCGGACCCTTCAACACCTTCTCCATTATTACACATCTTCCTCTTGCTACCATCGCTATTCCCTTTACTCTTGCCTCTGCAGTTATCTTCCATGCTTTTCCTGAGTGCTGCTCGCTTCTGAAAAAGTGTTGGTTGTACACCCGACGGAGGGAACGATTCAAGGGGTTTCAGTATGTTGGACGTGCTCAGAAACAAGGCCTTCGAACCCTCGACATTATCAGAGTCTCCAATATTCTTGAATCCCGAAAATCCAACACCATCTTGTTGGGGAGGCATTGCTAAATTTGGAAGGGCCAACTGGTTATTACCATTTGAGCTGAAGAAGACACCACCGTGATGAACCTTGTTCAAAGCTTGAGGGTCAAGAAATCCCACATCGGAAGCCGCGCGAGAGGCATGCTCGAACGGGTAAAAGTAGGGTTTGGGGGTGAGAAAGTTGTGCCCTTGAGCTACGTCAATGGTAGTGGAAGAAGAGAAAGTGTGTAATGGTTGGTGTTGAGCGAAGTTGGTGGAGAAAGCCATGTCTGTAATATGTGAGTGGTTGTGGGTGGCGTTGTTTGGCACGTGCCATTCTTGATGGATGTCGGAGATGGGTTTGTAGGCACACAGTGAGAAGCAGCTTAACTCGTTGGCGTTTGGGTTTGACCATGAAGCAGAGTTTTGTTCTTCTGTGTCTTGCATCCAACCAGACATCATTTGGTGTTGTTTTCTTTTGTTTTGACAGATGATGGCTTGTGTTTTGTTTGAAGAAGAGAACAAAGGAATAAGAGAGAAGCTGTTGATAGAGTTTGGTGAAGTGAGAAAGAGAAGCTATACGTGTATCATTTCTCTTCTCAAATAAACACAATACATAAGAAACATAAAATTTGTTTAGTATTTAACATAAAGCAATCCGAGGAAGAAGACTAAAATTGCAGAAATCATTCCAGTGTACGTAACTTTTCAATTCGAAAATCTGTTGTTAATATTATAAAAGCTGTCGTGTCTTTGTTTTATACATATTATTCTGAGTACGAGAAGATTGTAGAAAAGAGAGGGAAATGGAATATGGTGAAAGTAATGTATGAACATCATATGTGTCTTGTGAAGCCTTTAATTCATCTCAATCTAACCCTATCCTTATCTATTATAAGTTATTATAACCCCGTCAATATCATTCTATTCTTTTTTATTTTCATTCAAAATTTATTCAACACGATTTAATAAACCAACTACTTCTGTTTATAGCCCTTAAAAGAACCATTTAATTAGTTTCTTCTTCTTCTTATATTGTACAAAAAAATTGTTACTTCATCATAAAAGGTTATTTCTTAAAGTGAATTTCTATCGGATCAAAATAATAAAAATGTGTAGTTTTTGAAGTTTATTTATTATTACGAGTGATATGGACCACATAGCACAATTTTTAATGCAATAAAACTTAAATGAGTTATTTTTATCCTAGAATTTTCTTAAAATAAAATAACTTAAATAAACTTTTGTTTTTTTAACTATTTTTGTTTTTTTATAGAATGAATCTAAAGTTAATTTTAATTCTACTAAAGTATTTGATTGTTTGAGTATGGTTGGAAAGTGAAAGTATAGTTGAAGAGTGATGATGGATAGAGGGAAATGATGTAACCCTAAGTATGAGGACCCAGTGAGGGAAATTGCATGTGTGATTGAGGGACAGAATTGAATGCAATGAATAGAAAATTGAAATCATAAGATATGCAGAATAGGTTTAGAAAGCAAAGAGGGACAAGAATCTTAAATAAGTTTGAGAGAGTGAAGGGACATTGACATAGGTATGGAAAAGGAAGATACTCCTTACTTTATTGTTTCTCTACTAACCTCGTGAGTATGGGACATGCCTCTTAATTTCCCTTTTCCCTTTCTCTTGTGGGGTATTGTGGGACCTTCTTAATTTCTTAATAAAATTTTTATATAATGGAAAAACAAATTACCTATATTTTCTATTCTTACATTGTTGATATTTTAGTTGAGACTAAACCATCATTTTGTTTGTTAGAAATTGTAACAACTAATCAAATTTGTCATTTATAAATACTTTTTGAAACTCTGGATCATTTAATTATTAAACGAAATTAAAAGAAACGTCACGCAACGATAGTACAGTAGCATAGTTTTGGGGTCCTGAACACAACCCCTGCAGCCTGGGCACACCACGATGCCAACGAAAAACCAGATACAAGTCTAACAAAAAGAGTAGAGTAGTAATGCATGAAGCGATATATGGGCTATAGTCCTAAAGAAATCATGAAGAAAATAAATCCAGCCCAGATGGCTAAGCAGCGGAATCACCATTTTCTTGCTGACCACGACAACCTCGCCCATCTGCTCCCATCAATCACATTGATGATCATTGCAAGAAAGAAGAGCCACCTACAAGACAACCATACAACAAACAGGGTAAGCTAGAGCCAACAACATTTTTATCATACAATCAAATATATTTTCACATCTCAATATTCATACAACAACCAAGCATGTTATGACTTTCAATCAATACACTACGATACGACTCGACACATCCGGATACGTAAAACTTGATCGGATTCAGCGGATGCCCGCACTTGTGGTGCATACCTCTGCTCACCCCCGAGCTGCTCACCCCCGAGCTATGTGTTACAAGTGTTTCAATGAATCAATTTTCCCTCACTACAACGTTAGCCCTTAATGAGTTTTAGGCCTTCTGCTACTCTCACCACAGGAGTCAGTCCGCCCTAGGTGAGACTAACTGACTCCTTAGAGTGTCAGGATGCAACCTTACCTTGAATCCTTACCTAGTTATACAGATGGGGCACCACCATGGACTCCCACTAACAGCGGCCATGGAATTATGTCCCGACCACTGAAGCGCGACCCTGAAAGTCTCACCTAGAGACCTCAAGAAATTATGCATTGACACAGACAAACATAATCACACAGCCAAAATAATATTCACCATGCATGTATGCGTTAATTGTACCAACCTTTAAAGCCAACGCCTTTCATGTTCCAGGCCCAACTCATTTCAACTCGTCATAAACTATCCATGCATCAAGGATTCCCAAATCATGTCGTTATCATGCCTCTTTAATACCAACCATTTCATTACAATCTCATGCTAAACTCATGTAAACCCATTATTCATAATTCATGACTTGCATCACTCAATCATACTCGTTCATCTCAAACTTTTAGCACAATACTCAAAACCAAGCAAGCATTATCCATACAAAGCTAAGAAAACAATCCAACATCGCATTGCCTCGCCCAGCACCTCGCTCAGGCTGGAGGGTCTCGCTCAGGCAAGACGTTCTCGCCCAGGCGAGCCCCCTTCGCTTAGGCGAGGGCTCGAAAAAATGGAGCAGAAGCACACGCGGGATCTCACTTAGGCGAGACCCCTCTCACTTGGGCGAGATTCTCGCTCGCTCAAAAAAACACAGTAGGTCGCTTGGGCGACCCTTCGTGGCAAAATACCTAGGCGAGCCCCTGTTAACCTCGCCTAGGCGAGACATGCCCGCTTAGGTGAGTTTAACAGATATTTTCTCCTGCAGCGGACAACTTAGTAAACCAAACAAAGATCCAATCATTTTATACATCCATACAGTGCTAAAAAATGCAATCA
>Ga0099822_1004300_pt1 | contig 18521 bp, 9 predicted proteins | sample CowpeawhiteBW_FD_76839 | JGI IMG/M metagenome (GOLD analysis project Ga0099822, IMG submission 76839) | Root nodule microbial communities of legume samples collected from California USA - Cow pea white BW | ecosystem: Host-associated > Plants > Roots > Nodule | place: USA: California | collected...
AAATGTATAATTACGGGTATGATAAGATGAAAAATATCTTAGACATCTAAGAACACTTTTCAAATATCAACATATATACTAAATGGTTGAGAAATAATTGTTTTAGCGAAACAAAAGAGTTCTTAAAATGAAAAAAATTAATAAAAATAAGTAAATATTTTTTTTTATATTACCTAGTAAATGAAAGGTTTATGCTATTAAACACTTAAATTGAGAGTATTAAACATACTCATGTGGAAGGAAAATATACGATAAATAAAAATATTAAAAAATAATATAAATATTCAAATATGAGACATAATTTTTTTTAATTGACATACATCATTTTAACATAATTACATAAATGTTATGATAAGATGAAAATGAAAAATATATTAGAGATGCGAATGAGTTTCATGACAAACCAAATAATTAGAAGAAATAAAAAATTGAATATATATATATATATATATATATATATGTATATATAAGGTTACTTAATTAATTGTGAATATTTTAATAATTTAAATGATGACGGAGATATGGCGGGAACGAGTATTATGGCGGAGATATGTACATCCCCATAACCATCCCCATACCTAATTGAAAAAGTCGGGAATTCCCCATACCCAGTCAATGTGGGAATTCTCCGTCAAAACGGGGACGGATTCGGACAATACCCATACTCATATCCTAAGTCAATCATTCTACAAATGGGATTCAGATCACACTTTGACACCCTTACACAAAACAATACTTACTTGTAAAATAAATTTTGTACTTATCATTTTATAATTTCTTAATAATTTTAATTTTAATAAACTATAACAATGTTAATTATCAATAGCAAATATATATATATATATATATATATATATATATATATATATAATAATTTAAAATAAAAATAGATATAAAAAATTGGAAATTAACATCAATGAGTAAACTGAGGTTTTATAAGAAAAAAAAAACTAGATAAATTTTTTCAGCAATTCTCGATTGGTTTTGTACCGGTTTAGTAGGTTATTGACACGTTCACACTGATTTTGAAAATTTCAATTTATGTAAAAGGTTTAAACGGATTCGTGCGGTCAGATTGTAATAATTATGGTCAAACCCGTTATAAAATAGTTTTCTGTTATCCTATAACTTGACTTTATCATTTCACTGCTTTTAAATAAGTACAATAGTTACAATAAATAACTTTATCTTAATGTGACAACTTTATCTATTTGATTCTCTTATTATCAATTATAGTGTTGATTTCTAAATTAAATTTCAAAAATAATAGATATAATTTTTTAAATTTAATTGTGTTAAAATTTGTTTGGCACGTTAAACACATTATATTTTATAATTATGTTTTAGTTTTAAATGTCAGTTTATAATATTTTTTAAAAAGTCAAAAAGAAAATTAATTTTTTAAAAGATAATATTTATTTATTTTTAAAGTTTAAAGATAAAAATATATTTAAGTTTAAAATATTAATAAATTTTACTATGTCTAAATATAAGAATGAAGACATATTTAATCATATAATGTAGAAATGTCATTAAAAATTTTAGTATTTATTTTTGAAGTAAAACTTTATTTGGCCTAATTCTTATATTAAATGAGGATGAAACTTTTGTTTAATTTTTATTTATTTCAGAAAATAAGTATATTTATTTTTATTTTTTTATAATTTTTAAAATTAATAAATATACTTTTATAAAATAAATCTACAGAAAAAAATATATTATTATTTATACCAGAAATTTTGTTTTGGTATGCATATTTCTTTTTTCAATTTATAAATTTTTTATTAAATTAAAAAAATTACTTTATTAATTTTATCATGAATATTTTTTCAAAAATTAACTATTTCTTTTATTTGATTAATTTTCTAAATTTAATCAACTATTCAATTAAAATAAATGTCTATAAAAAACTTACCTATAAAATAACAAAATTTATCTATAGTCAAATTGTAAAAAATATTTATTTTTATTTTTATGATTATAATAATAATAACATTTTTTCTTGTTATTATAAAAAGATAAATACATATATTGAATATTGATAGGATACATATTTTTTCTAATATTAAATATAAAAATTGTAATGGTATAACAATTAAATAAATAAAAAAATATTAAATAATAATTGAATCAACTTTAAATAATTATAAAAAAAATAAAAATAAGAAATATGATTTTTAGAACTAAGTTAGGAAACTAACTAAAAGAAATAAAAAATTATGGTTGAATATATGTTTTTTGCCTCTCAACATTCAAATTTTAGTCCTCTCAACCAACCAAATTTTATTAAATTTATCTAATATTTTAAACGTATTTTATGATAGCATTTGAATTGTTTATCTTGTTTAACAATTTTTTGTTCCAATGTTAGCTAAGAAACTATCATGAAATGCATTTATAACGTCAAATAACTTTAACAAAAATTGTTTAAAATGATTAGATTCATGCAATCCTAAAGTTAGGAGACTAAATTGAGCCAAAATTTTGAAGAGAGACTAATTCCAATTTTTACTGTAAGTTAAAGTTAAAGTTAAAGACCGAAAACATATTTAACCTTAAAAATTGATAGAGCTGTCAAAATGGGTTGGAACCCGCGAGCCAACCCGGCTCACCACGGGTTTGGGTCGGGTTGGGTTGAAATATTTTTAGAAATTTTAATACGGGTTGATTTTTAACCCGACTCATTTAGAACCCGGCTCATCCGGGTTGAACTCGTAGTGAGCCGGGTTAGCTCACCAACCCGTAGATAAAAGGATCACACAAGTGTTTTTATTTTTTTAATTAAGTTGGGCTTTATATTTGGGTCATGTTAGGTTGTTTTTTTATCGAACACATAAATAATTTGTAATTTTTTTTTATTTTGGTTTGTATTTGGATTGTATTAAAGTTTATTTAGATTTTAATTAGAATTACAATTTAGTTTTGACTGAAAAAAATAAAAAAATAATTTTTTTTTTAATTAAGTGAACTCATGAGCCAACCCGTTTAACCCGCCAATCCATGATGGATCAGGCCGGGTTCGAATTTTTTTGGCTCGCTAAAAAGTGAGTCGGGTTGGGTTGGCTCACTAAATCATCAACCCGATGAGTCGAGCCGGGTCGGGCCAAAATACCCGTTTTGACAGTTCTAAAAATTAATATAAATTTGTTAAACCATCTAAAACTGATAAAAAAAGTATTAAAAAAGAAGACAAGAATGAATAAATATGTAAATGTCAATCTTTACTCGTACCCATAATTATATCCGATCAATTAAAACGAATTTGAATATTACAAAGGAAAGACTCATTTGTTATTAATATTTAACAGTAAGGAATATTGGAGGAAGCTTGTAAAACAAGTTGCCTTGTTCTTGTGGCCAAATACCAAAGATGGAACCTAAATTGCATTCACTTTCCTTTGGCTTTTAAAATATGATTTATTTTATTTCTTCATGCAATTGCGCAGCAATTGGCGCCAACACACCAATGAACAAACTTATTATTTTCTTCATCTTCTTAAAAGTGCACAGAGAGGAATTTATACAAATAAACCATAAACCTTTTGTTTTTGTCTTTACTTTGAACGTTGTGTCCTTTAGCTACACAAGGAGATAAAAGCATATAAATAATTTGATATTTGTGCATACTAATTAAAGATTGAAGTTAGATATTCAATTTAGAAACACGATTAAAGATTGTCATTTTTACTGGCCATGAACAAGAAGGAAAAATAGTTTAATTAATTCTAAACAAGTAGCCCCAGCTGGTTATAAAAAAACAATATAAGTAGGGCTAAAGTCTGAAATTGGGCCATATGTACCGAACTTGAACTAAATTTGAATGCACACAATTGGTTGTTTTTCTGTCCGATCTGTGTTTTTATCATGTTCAAATCTCCATTGGACTTTTGAAGGTTTCACATGATTGTTAAGGTTATGTCTGCTTTATGATTTGGACTTCAACGTGTTGAAAATGCAAAATGAAAAATAAGACATGTATTTTTCTTATTCTTTTCACATCTTCATTTTGAAGCTTTCTTCTCTTCCCAAATTATTTTTTCAATTTATCTATCTTTTTGTAAGCATCGTTTGAGAATCATAAATATAAGCCCTTATTTTACTTCCAATAGTACCATACCCTTAATTTTCTATGACATGACATTTAGTGCAGCACACAAAAAATATAACATATCTTCATCTTCGATTTCTAGATGTTTATAGCATATTGATACTATATAGCATAGTGTGTACCAGATTTATGTCTATTTATATACTCATGTCCTAATTCTATGCATCCAAGGCTGGTGAGCACATGAAAAGTGTGTCTCATTCTTAATTTCTTAGAGTTTCTTGTATTTTGTCCAAATGCACCGTAATTTATGTCTATTTTTAATCTTTTATATGCTGATTTAGCCACATATATATTTCTATTTCTTCATCGTTTCATATCCATTCATTTTTCCTATCTCTATACAAAGTACTTCAATCTCTTGTATCAAATTGATCAGCATGTTTATCTCTCGTTCAAACCACTTTCTTCTCCATGACAAGTTTCATGTTCATTAATTTAAATAGTATATATAACCTTTAAAATTGAAATAGTATATAACAATGGATACCTTTCTCTGAGGTTTCAACAAGTCACTTATCTTCCCAAACTTAATTTTATTTCGTATCCCTCTGTTCTACTTCATATTGCAGTCAAATCAATTTTCTCATTGTTCTCTCTAGTGAGTATCAATTATTTTTCTCTCTATCTTTTTTTATTTATATTTTTTCTCAATCTAATAATTTTCACCAAATGTAATTTGTTTGAAAATAATCGCTGTGATTATTTTGGTGATGGCATGATCAACACATAGTTATGTCACCTTATACACAGTACTTGGTACAATGTTTTCTGACCTTACAAGATGACGATGTGTTTGATTTTGTTAGATAAATAATATAGGCATAATGCGGTAGAATTATAGCATGAAATCTCAGATCGTGTAATTTAATTTCTCCAGTTTCATCCCCTTATATGTGATTTCAATTTAGAAATCAAGAAGGATCATTTGAATCATTGCTCAATTCTGAGAAAATCTAACGCGATTAACGTTATAAGCATTAGTTTTTTAATATGTCATGAAATAACTTATTTAATCTTTTCTTATTCAGACAATATTTAATCTCATTTTATTCTTCGTTTTTCGGTTTGGTCCCAATCCAATATGAGAAGCAAAGTGAGTCAATGGCGTGGAGGCGTGGAGGAGAGATGGTAAATCAGTGTTAGGCAGGGAGACACATACACAACCTAATTACTGTGCTTCAATTTTCACCACTACATAAGGGACCATCAAATTGCCATCTTTTACTACTACATTCATCATCCTAAGACTCCATTGTTCACAAAATCATAACCATGGCAACAAAGCTTCTGTGGCTTTCTCTGCTGATTCTAAATCTGCTCCTTCACACGTCTAGCACCGTGGGATCCGAAACTGCGGCAACAGACTTCATCAAGTCCTCATGCAAGGAGACAAGGTACCAGGTGGCGTGCGTTAAAACGCTCTCAGGCTACGGCAGCAAGATTGGGAAGAGCGAGCAAGCACTAACGAGCGCTGCGCTGAGCGCGAGCGTATCGAAGATTGTATCATGCGTATCGTCTCTTAAGGAAATGGAGAAGGCGAAGGAACTGAAAGCAAGAGAGCTGAAAGCGGTGCGAGATTGCATAGAGAACATGAATTATAGCGTGGATAGTCTTAACCGATCGGTGAAGGAGCTGGACCTGCTGGGTAATCCGAAGGGGAAGGATTCACGGTTGCACGTGAGCAATGTTCAGAGTTGGGTTAGTGCTGCTATCACTGATCAGGACACGTGTATTGGCAGCATTACTGATGCTAGTTTCAAGTCTTCCATCAAACATAAGCTTCTGGATGCTTCTCATGTCACCACTAATGCTCTTGCATTGGTTAATCGCTTGGCCTCCAACTACCACACTCAGACGCCATGATCATGTCTGCTTAAAACATTCGTTTCTTCCATTATTTTCCTGCTTTCGTATGTTCATTATGCCCTCTGCAATGCATATGCATGCTGTGTAAGTGTAAGTGGGCAATATAATTGTTGTGCTTCAATTGTATTCCTGATTAATAAATTTGTGGCTATGTCTTTGCCTCAAACCCCATAGTTGTTCACTACGCTTATTGGTTTTTATTAACCAATAACAGCAACCTTCCTTTGTAAACGGGAGACCGAGTGTAGTTGACCTTCCATGATACATACACGTATCACTACTTAAAATTCTCATGGAAATTTATTTATAAATTTGTTAAAATAATTTACAATGAAAACTTTCTTTTGCTATTTTTTCTAAGAATGTTAATTGACAAGTAATTCTTTTGTGGATAATTATTTTTTGTAAAATTATAAAATTTATAAATATTTCCTACAAAATTGGTTGCGAAAAGTGTTTTATACAAAATATTTTATAAAAAATTTGACAGTAATTCCCTGCAATTTTTTTTTCATAACAAAATTTATAAGTATTTCCTACAAAAAAAAAATCAAAACAAAATTAGCAGAAAATATGAATTTTTTTAGTAGTATGTATTATCTTTGGAACATGCTAAATGTGGAAGCAAAGGATGGACAAAAAAATTCAAATGAAATTCAATTTATAATAATTTAAATTTATATTATTTTAAGTTTATTTAAATAGATTTATTCTAAATTAAAATCCATAATTTTGAATTTTAAGTCAAGTCAATTAATTGGATTTTGGATCAAATTTAGATTGGATTATTTTTTGGATTTGGTTCAAATTTAGATTGGATCAAATTTTTTTTGGATTTTTGAAAATTTAAAATTAAAGTGTGTTAAACTCAAGTTAAGGTGATTGACCAGGTTGAATCAAGTTGATTAAGGTCTAAGGTCAAACAAAATTGATCTGGATCAAAGATTGAGTCGAATCAACTCAAGATAAAGGCCAAGCCGAATTGGTCTACGTAAAATCAAGTTTGCCTAAGTTGAATGTCAAATCGAGTTAGCCTGAGATAAAAGATGGAGCCGAGTCAACATGACTCCAAATCAAGTCAAGTTGATTTGTGCTCAAATCCAGGTCAACATGAGTTATTCTAAGTTTATGTTAAGTCGAGTTACCTTAGTTCATGTCTAACAAACCTAATAATCAGGTATGTTATATAAATTTTGTTGGATTTAATTTAATTCTTAAATTGGATTTCATCTAAATTTAATTCAATTTAAATTAGATTAAAAGAAAAGTTAAATTTAATTTATCTAATTAAAATATTGGATCCAATCTATTTCATTGAATCTACATTTAAATTTTTAAAAATCTTATTCGTTACCATTATGATCACCCTTAGCCCTTAGCTGAAGAAAAGTTTTTACTACGAAAAAAAATAGTATTTAACAAATATTATTTACTACATATTAATATAACCCATAGAAATGAATGTAACTAATGGAAATTATTTTAACCTTCACTGAATTAGAAAGAAATTTATGTCGAAACTTCAGAAAAATACTTTAAATTTATTTTAAACCTTAGTAAATAAATATAATTAAGTAATTTTTAAATATTTTTTATCAACAAATAATTATAAAACATATAACCTCCAAAACAATGAATGTTTAATCAGTCCGGTTATCTTTTAAATAGAATGATGCATGATCAAGATATGATATGTAAATATTTAGTTTGATAGATGGATTCTCTTTCTTCTCATATATTTTTTAAATGCTACATAATTTTGTGACTAAAAGAGTTGCGAAGCTATTTTATTTAAGATGTATTATTCTTAAAGTAACTGGAGTGTCAACTTTTGTATAAAAAAAATGTCAGAAGACAAAATTCAAAGAAATTTAAGAAAAATAAAAAGAAATCTAGGTGTGAAATAAAAGTACATGGTATAAGTGTAAAAGAAAAGATTCTAATGAATAAATTATACGTGACACCTTTTAAAAATATTGACAATATATCTAACGGTTCTTTCTCAATACATTGTCCATTATTAATTGAACTTTATTATTGTTTGATTTTAGATTTCATTCTTATTTTGTAAGTCTCTTTTCTGATTTTATATTTTATAAATACTCTAATGAACAATAAAATTTAAAAATGTTTAAAACCAGTAAAGTAAAGATAAAGGAAAATGGCAATATGTTGTGATAACTAGTGGTTCGTATAAGGCCATAATGAGTTCAATCCTTTGGAAAGAGAACCCTACTCAAAGAAGAGGGCTAATTGTTATCCACGTTGCCTTTATTTTCCAACCATGAAAAATAGATAGCTAAAAACTAAAACCATGTAAGCTAATTGCATATTTTGTAGGTCATTAAGACACCGGAGCACAACATTTCCTGTTCTCTCAAATATTAAATTAATAAATTTTTATATTTATTTCTGGTGAAGCTTAAATTCGTAAAATAGAAAAAGCTATAATTTTATATATACCTTAATAAATGATTTCTTTTATATATATATATAAAGTGCAGGGGAATAGAAGACACTATCTTGTTCCTAGGCCTTACCGAAAACTTGAGGCCAGGGTGAGTGTGTGGGTTTGTTTATCTCAAACACTGTAACAGAACAGAACAGAGGACGAGAAGAAGCTCAAAATATGGCGGCAGAGTCATCATTGAGGGTGGCCACCACCACTCTTTGCAACCTCAATGGGTCTCAGAGAAGACCAACCCCTCTCTCTCCGCTTCGCTTCATGGGTTTTCGCCCTCGACCCTCTCATTCTCTCACTTCCTCTTCCCTCTCACACTTTTTCGGGAGCACACGCATTAACTCCAATACTCCCTTTCCACGCCAACACGCTCCCAGAAGACCCTTTTCTGTTTTCGCCATGGCCGCTGATGGTATTCATCTCCTTTTCTCTAATAATTTCTTTTATTTAATTTTTCCAACTTCCTTTCTGCTTCGCGACTACTCTAATGTTTTGAATGTGGACTTGGTTTATTGAGGGAAATCGAAATGAATGAAACTTCTTTTTCTACAATTTCCGCTTTTTGGGTTTGTTTCAATTTTGTATCATGCATGCTTAATATTTGTGTTATTCTTGAATTTCGGCCTCGGTTGTGATATTAGGGAGAAAACCGTTATTTGTGTGTTCAATTGAGATTTGAAGTGAGATAAGGTGTCTTTAAAGGTAATGGTTTTTTGTTTTTCTGGTCCAATTTTATTCTGTAAGACTATGAAATGTGGTTGGCTTTCAATTTCGTATCATGCTTAATATTTGTGTTATTCTTGAATTTGGTTTAAGTTGTGATATAAGGGAGAAAACCGTTATTTGTGTGTTCAATTGAGAATTTAAGTGAGATAAGGTGTCTTTAAAGGTACCGGTTTTTCGGATTTTGGTCCAATTTTATTCTGTAGGACTATGAAATGTGGTTGGCTTTCTTTCATCCTTTTGGAAATGACCCTTTTTAACTTTGCTTCCAGACACAAAGAGGAGTGTTCCATTGAAGGATTATCGTAACATAGGTATCATGGCTCACATAGATGCTGGAAAGACTACTACGACTGAACGAGTTTTGTATTATACTGGAAGGAACTACAAAATTGGAGAAGTGCATGAGGGAACTGCAACCATGGACTGGATGGAACAAGAACAAGAAAGAGGGATTACCATTACTTCTGCTGCAACCACTACATTTTGGAATAAGCACCGGATCAACATTATTGATACTCCTGGTCATGTCGACTTCACCTTAGAAGTGGAGCGTGCTCTCAGGGTGTTGGATGGAGCTATATGCTTGTTTGACAGTGTTGCTGGTGTGGAACCACAATCAGAGACTGTGTGGAGGCAGGCAGACAAATATGGGGTTCCACGAATTTGTTTTGTCAACAAAATGGACCGTCTTGGAGCAAACTTTTATCGAACAAGAGACATGATAGTAACAAATTTAGGTGCTAAACCACTTGTAATTCAGTTACCAATTGGTTCGGAAGATAGTTTTAAGGGAGTTATAGACCTTGTTAGGATGAAAGCTATAGTTTGGTCAGGAGAAGAGCTGGGTGCCAAGTTTGAGATTGTAGATATTCCGGAAGATCTTCAAGAACTGGCTCAGGATTACCGATCCCAGCTGATAGAAACCATAGTTGAGTTAGATGACCAGGCTATGGAGAACTACCTGGAAGGAATTGAACCGGATGAGGAAACTATAAAAAAATTAATTAGGAAGGGAACCATATCAGCCAGTTTTGTCCCAGTGATGTGTGGTTCGGCTTTCAAAAACAAGGGTGTCCAACCGTTGCTCGATGCTGTAGTTGATTATCTACCATCACCACTAGACTTGCCTGCAATGAAGGGCAGTGACCCAGAAAACCCCGAAGTGACAATAGAGAGGGTAGCAAGTGATGATGAACCTTTTGCTGGATTAGCTTTCAAGATCATGAGTGATCCATTTGTTGGCTCCCTTACATTTGTCAGGGTGTATGCTGGAAAGCTAAGTGCTGGGTCTTACGTACTCAATGCAAACAAAGGGAAAAAGGAGAGAATTGGTAGACTTCTAGAAATGCATGCAAACAGCAGAGAGGATGTTAAAGTAGCTTTGGCAGGTGATATTATCGCTCTTGCAGGTTTGAAAGATACTATAACAGGTGAAACATTGTGTGACCCTGATAGTCCAATCATGCTCGAACGGATGGACTTCCCTGATCCTGTCATTAAGGTTGCAATTGAACCCAAGACTAAAGCTGATGTTGACAAGATGGCAACTGGTTTAATCAAGCTTGCACAGGAAGACCCTTCTTTCCACTTCTCCCGTGATGAAGAGATAAACCAGACAGTGATTGAAGGAATGGGAGAATTACATCTTGAAATCATTGTTGATCGGCTCAAAAGAGAATTTAAGGTAATATCTTATTCATTAGCTGTTATTGTCTTTGAAACTTTTAACTCCATCCTCGATGCTGTGCATGAAATAATTACAATTAGAAATAATAATAGCAAATAAACATGGACATATTATCTCATTAGATTGTAACGGAATCTGTTTGCTTGCACTTCCAATTTTCACTATTACCTGTAAAATAAGAACAAAGGGGTAAAGAACCTTCCTTGATAAAATCTCTGTATATCATCTGATAAGACATTGGTATTTGTCTGGTGTACTATTATTCCTTTCCTTTTTTATATGATTGTTCCCTTGGTGTGACCTGTTCTTCCTTTAGTAGTTTTATGCTAAATTAGTTTTACATATTTTAAGGATTATGTGGCAATAACATAATTTTTGTGAAAATCACATTATCTATATTTGTCAACGCAGGTGGAAGCTAATGTTGGTGCCCCCCAAGTAAACTACCGGGAAAGCATTTCCAAAATCGCAGAAGTGAAGTATGTGCACAAGAAACAGTCAGGTGGACAAGGTCAGTTTGCAGATATCACAGTAAGGTTTGAACCCATGGATCCAGGTAGTGGATATGAGTTCAAGAGTGAAATCAAAGGAGGTGCTGTACCAAAAGAATACATTCCTGGGGTGATGAAAGGATTGGAAGAGTGCATGAGCAACGGTGTGCTTGCTGGCTTTCCAGTTGTAGATGTACGAGCAGTACTTGTAGATGGTTCTTATCACGATGTAGATTCAAGTGTGTTGGCATTCCAATTGGCTGCAAGAGGAGCATTTAGAGAAGGAATTAGAAAAGCTGGACCGAGGATGCTTGAACCTATAATGAAGGTTGAAGTTGTTACTCCTGAAGAACATCTAGGTGATGTAATTGGTGATCTCAACTCAAGAAGAGGTCAGATCAACAGTTTTGGTGACAAACCAGGTGGCCTAAAGGTATGTTTAGTTACTTGGTTCTCTTGGATTATCCTTTTAAACTTCTCCTTGTTGGTTCTCTGGGTCATTAGGACCACATGGATACAGGTGAATAGGATGAATGAAGACAATGTTCAATTTTTTTTCAGTGGATTGTTTTGCTTTTAGTTTGGATTGGAGGTGGACTTATTCCTTTCTTGCTTTTGTTGGTGACAAACGCAGGTTGTTGATGCCTTGGTACCTCTTGCTGAGATGTTCCAGTACGTTAGCACACTTAGGGGGATGACAAAGGGCCGTGCATCCTACACAATGCAATTAGCCATGTTTGATGTGGTGCCACAGCACATTCAGAACCAACTTGCCTCAAAAGAGCAAGAAGTTGCCGCTTAGTGTATTTGCTTGGTCTCCCAACAAGGAATTTCTTACCTTTTGATACCCGTATTGTGTCCATTGTTAAATAGTTGGGTTTGTTTTTGGTATTTATTTATTGAATTTTTCCTTGTACAAATACAAGGTTAGCCAACTCAAATTTCAGAAGAAAAATAGGAGACGATTTTTCTTCCACATTGGAGAGATAATGAACTGATATGGGGCCAATAATAATGCATTTTTTGTTGTTTTGGGGGGAAACAAAGCGTGGTAACATGGATTCGCAAAACCATTGGAGAACCCAAAATTATTTACCTTTTGTTTTTAGGACAATATACGTTAATCAACTTTTTTTATCTACTTTTAACTCACCACTTCAATCACCATTAGATTATCATATCACATTACTAAAAAGAATAAAAAAAGATGATCTAATGATAATTAAAGTAATGGATTAAAAATGAATAAAAAAAAATGGGTTAAAATATCATTTTTCTTGATTTTAGTAAAAACTACAAATCAAACATGTCCACGTGACCCGGTGATTTTTCGAAGGTGTGTAAAACAAACAGTACATACCCAGTGATTTTGGCAACTTAATCACCAAATTCTGGTAGCACTATCCCCGTTTGATGCCATAAATGATAGGTAAGCAAACATTGTTTGATTAACTAATAGTGTAAAAGTTTGAATTTGAAGGCAAAAATACTACAATGCAAAATATAATCTTAAGAAAAAAAGAGAGCATAAAATGGCTTAGAATTGTAAAGGAAAAACTACTTGAAGCCCCATCCTTAATTCGACAAACGTAAAACTAATTTTCAGATTTCGCTTCCTCTGATGAGAACCCAATCAATGTTCATTCCCGTACAAACAGCCAAAACGCCAGAAATGGCACTGGTCTACGGTTTCTCAATTCTTACAATACTAAAAGCCAAATCAGCAATTACCAAAATTACGAACCTGCTTTACCTAAGTATATTGTACAAATGAAACCAAAATTGTCGTTCCGAATGAAAAGAAAAACTTATACAACGTTGGACAGTAACTAATCCGCGGCAGAAAGCAGTACGCAACAGTAGAGAGTAAAAATAAACTGCATTGACATGCCCAGGAAATTAATTCACCAGGACAAAATTTTCCAATAGAAAATTATCCTCGTTTTTTTGGCAGAGAAATAAGAGACATATAACCATGAGATACTTGGTTAAAGGATATGGTTATAGTGATCGAGAAATTGTCCTTTCATATGGTTATATGATATTAGTTTTACACATATAAAACATTTGATATCACTTTAACTCCCAAAATTTCAAGATAACGGTGTTATGAGTCTTTATTTTTATATAGTGTTTAACTTTGTCTTTTTTATTTAATGTGAGACTTTGACTCATATATTTTTTTTTTCATATGATATTTTTTTTTTCAGATGTATGACTTCATTGACCCATTTTTTATGTAATGGTTACTTCCCGAAACATCGATATCATTGTTGCCAACAAAAAGGAGGTGAGATTCTTGCAAGATATGATATGAAATTGCAGAAAAAGAGATAATACCTTTTTTTCTTTCCTCATCGTCCAATTTTAGATCAAAATATTTTTGGTGCTCTCGGCTTCATTCAGTTTCTTGAAGGTGTCTGAGTTGCGGAGGTTCATAATCTTTATAACATTTTGCGGTTTTGACCAATGCAGTACTTTTCCTCGTCAAAGCTCTGGGTATCATCTTGTAGTGTGATCTTAGTTTTCTTCCCCTTTCAACAGCCTTCTTGTAATCTTTTGTTCAATCCTGATGCGGGCATAAAACAACAATAGAAAAACCACATCAATCAAATTGAGCAAAAGCAAAAGGCATGACACTCTCTTAGTCAAGGTTGATCTCATGAGCATATCAACAAACTTAATTAACAAGGTAAATAGTGGATTTATTACATTATATCATACATATTTCGTTTTCAATATAATAAAAAAAATTAGACTTTTATTACAAAAACTTTAATTTTATCATTTAGCTCTGCATTTATTAGAGGAAAATATGAAATTAACCTTGATACAAGTCTTTTTATCTTCTATTTATTATCTAAATTTGAGGTACTATTCAGTCATATTAAAATTAATTTTTCTTTATTAAACTAAGTAATTACTAAAGATCAAATATACACTCATTTATATATTAATCATTTATGGACTTTAAACAAAATAATCATAATTAAAATTATTGTATTAAGTAAAATTTTTTATTATACTAAAAAAATATATCAGTATTATTATATTGAATTAACTATTTATCCAAATTAATAGTAGTTACATATTTGTAATATATAGTTATCAGAATTAGTTAAATCTCAACAACGTGCAAGCTTGTATGTAAATACATTTTCTTGATTATTTACAAGTCAATAAGAGAAAAATAATCATTATTATTTGTTCTATCTTTTTCTTATCATGTATTTTATGGTTGATGAATGGTTAAATAGAGCTTTTATTCATATATAGAGCTTTTATTACCTTTTCTCTCTCAAGCCCCATGAGTCTTCTGAATATTAAATATCCTATTCAAAATTATTTGTCTCTTACTAGTTTTCTTCAAATCAGACGTTGCTTTTTGTTTTAACATTTTCTATAAAAATGAGCCCACATCTTTTACTGAGATATTTAAATATAATTGTTGGAAAGAAATATGTTTGGTTCAGTTTGGAGAATTGATTCTAGTTTAATTAATTATTTAACGCAAAAATAAAAATTAACTGTTTCTCAATGTCAATTTTTTTACCTTTTAATTAATTTTAAAAACCAAATATATTAATTCTGGTTAAAAAATTAATTCTACGTCAATTCGACAAATAATCAAACACTTACTCAATTCTGAGTCAAACTAAACTTAGTCCTTGGAAGTGAATCTTTCCGAGAGAAAGCAGCCAATTAAATGTTACAAGATTAAACTTAAATTATTACCCTAAAGTTAGATGTGATCATGACCAAAACAATTAAGGATGTCATTCAAAAACAAAAGTTTCTTAATAACTTCCTTAATTCGAATAAATTAAATGACGAAGAATTATATATATCCATTTTCTTCTCAACAAAATTATTAAGGAAGACATTTTATATTACACATACAATTTTTCTTTAACTTAATGAAAATTTTGTTGCACGCAAAATTATCCCTTTAGAATAAAAACGTAAGCTTTCAATTAAAATTAAACAAATTCTTAAATAGAATTTATTTGAAACATAACTAAATAAAAAAATGTGTTTGTTTAAATATTTTAAATTTATTAACTCTTTGAGCCAAACTAAAACGTGTTTCTTAAACAAATAACTGGACATAGCACAAGAATCACAAAAAATATAATTTAAGAACATTTTATAAGAAAAATATTCCCATTGCAATGAATCTGAAAGTCAACCAACCCCTTTCAACCCTTGTGCATGAAAAACAACGCAGGTAGATACATTTCACATCTCCATATAATGTCAAAGAGTAAAAAGCAAATTAATAACACAAATTAAGCACCATTGGAAGACATATTTTCTCTTACATATATTAAGAACAACGCCGGTTCAACTAACTCTGGAATATTCTCTTGGTTCAACTTCCACCAACTTGTTGATAGTTCAAGCAACATATGATACAGTCAAAGAAACAAAATAAATAATTGAATGGAGAGGTACAATATTTTTACTTTTTACTGCTAAATTACTTTATATATAGAAAAAATGATATTAAAGACGATCAAAATTTGTCAATAACTGAAAAGAAAAAACCCTTGACAACATGATATTTTTAATGATATGATTGTACGGTAAATATATGTTAATAATTTTGGTATTTTTGGTTATGGATATTGGAAAATTTTCAGATGTGTGATATAAAATATACGAGATATTCACGTGGTAAATTATTTTTGTAGATGTGATCTATTTGTCAATTAATTTTATAATTTTTGTATAAATTTTGATATTGTAATCCCATATAATTGATAATAATTTATTTGGCAACTACTCTCTCATGGAGAGAAATCTCTATAAATTTCGTAGGTGCTATGTGCTTTGGGTCATGAAACCTGTTCTCTTCTACAATATACTATGTCATCAAAGTTTAGAGAATGAGAGTTTGAAACGAAAAAATACACTAAAGGATTCTCGGATTCTCATGACAGTGACAATGACTGAAGGTTAGTCCTTAATCATTTTCCGCATTAGTTTTATATTTGGTATCATATCAAGGTTAAATACCTTTGCTTTATTGTTTAAATTTATCATGTTTTTTTTTGGATTATTTATTTGTGCTTTATTGTGTTTGATGTCAAACATAACATTATTGGCATCGGAGGTGTTACTATTGATGATGACGCTAACCCAATGTTGGGTTATGCGGTTATGAGTATAAACGGAGCATTCGCATTGCGACCCTTCGACGCTTGGTTAGAATTGCTCTATAAATCCGAGATTCATATAATGTAAAACGCGGTCACTTGTTGATGGGGTTAACAATAACACAAATAATATACCAGAGAATGAAGCAGATATAATTGCCCTTAACTTGCAAGGATCTATGAGGGGCAACTATCAAAGAGCAACAATAATAAATCGCCACAATCACAAATAAAGGCACCAAGATTTGTAACGTGGAAAACCTCTCAAATCAACAGTAAAAAACCACAAGTCGTCCAGGCCAAAGAAATAGCTCAACTATGATCAATCAAGAGTACAAATGATTCTCAATCAACAACACAAATTAGTGCCAACACCCAACCAAATAACAAAGCAACAAAACTTTCACATAGAGAAGAACAAGAGAAGAAAAACCTATAAAATCACTGGTGCAGTGCGAAATTAATATCTCCCAACTCAGACCTCGTATCGACGATCCGACCGGTCAGAATGAAGAACAATGTGTTCCGAACCTGTTGTAAAATTTTTAGCCCAATCCAAAGTTGAATGAATCCGCAGTGCCGATTTTACGGTGACAACTATGTGAAAAAACGTGAACAAATTTTTCCCTCTACCTCTCTCTCTATGTGCTAGGATTTTCAATTTTTCAATGTGTTTTGACTCTATTGTTTTGTCTCTCTATTTATTTTACAGCCCCTTCTCCACTAGATTAAGTGAGGCATGAACTTCTCAAATTTTTGGGTCTTTTCTTCATATAGGAAGGGAGCCCAATACAACACTTGCTTATGACAATTGACACCATTCTTGAATAGTGAGTGTGCTGATTATTTTAAGATCAAAGATGAATTGAAAATGCACCTTTTGGGTCTTTTCTTCACATAGAAAGGGAGCCCAATACCCAACACTTGCTTATGACAATTGACACCATGCTTGAATAGTGAGTGTGCTGATTATTTTGAGGTCAAAGATGAATTGAAAATGCACCTTTGTTTTGGTTAAAATAATAAGGAGTATATAACTTTATATCTATATTTTAACGTGAAATATTTTATGGTGTGATGGTTAAGTAATGCTTCTATTTGGACTACTGTATGATATGATTGACATATGATTTATCCTTTTAAATATTTTGATAAAAGAACTCTTTCATATAAAACTGAAGAAAACCATATTATGAGATTTTTTACATACTATAAGTTTTGTACGTACTATAAAGTTTTACACGTACTATACGATTTTCTACGTACTACAAGTTTTGTACGTAATATATATTTTTATATGAAACCAACAATAAAGTATAAAACCATTTGGTTTAGCACAATTTTTGTGAAGCTTTATACTTTACTGCACTTAGAATATGAGGATAATATAAATTATATGTTGTATGATTAGTTTATTTTAAATGTTTGAATGATAGATATTTTTTTTAATGAATTAGAAAGTAGTGACAAAATCTCTGTTGGATTGATATTTATAATCATGTAATAAACATTAATTGTAATTAATTATATGTGATGGGATGAATTTTTACCTACAAGAATTTTCTTACATCTTTATGATTAATTAGTATTCAATATTGGATTATATTTCTCTTCTCAACTTGCCCACAAAAATTGAGAGAAGGAAGAGCAGGAACGTAGTCTAATAGTTGTTTTATCATTCACTTAGATGAGTCTAATTGAGTAAGACTTTAACCCACAAACAAGTTTTATGTCACTAGACTCATTTGTTAAGATGTGTGTTTATATCAATAAAACATAATAGTTAATAGTTTTATCATTTGGTGAGGTAAGTCTATTGAAGTAAGACTTTAGCCCACATGCAAGTTTGTCCATCACCTCCAAACTATTAGTTTGTTTTTGTTTATACTATATATATATATATATATATATATATATATATATATATATATATATATATATATATATAATATATTTACACTTATATTTTGTGGGTGTTAGACTATTTATTTTTATATTTTTTTTTTTGTTTATATATATA
>Ga0099822_1004308_pt1 | contig 18513 bp, 9 predicted proteins | sample CowpeawhiteBW_FD_76839 | JGI IMG/M metagenome (GOLD analysis project Ga0099822, IMG submission 76839) | Root nodule microbial communities of legume samples collected from California USA - Cow pea white BW | ecosystem: Host-associated > Plants > Roots > Nodule | place: USA: California | collected...
GACGTCAAGTGACGTCTGCTATTTTTCCGACGTTATTTTGACGTCACCCGATACGACGTCGGTGTTTGGGCAGACGTCAAAGGTTGAAAATGTCGGACGTTAAAAGGCTTTTTTGTGTTAGTGCTAATAGCTAAATAATCGTATTTTATTTTCATTTTAATAGACTGGTTAGTGTGATATATGGTGGTTATTACTTTATTATCACTTACAACATAATATTTGTTAAAAAGAAGTTGTTATTATATTTATACTAAATAATTCAATTATTTATTTATTTTTTACTTAAGATAATTTCTATATTTTCTAAAAGATTAAATTTTATTTAACTTTTATGTAAAATTAAATTTTACTCTTCTAAATTTGAAATTATTTTCATCTACAAACTCTATAAATAAATACAAACTTTATTAATAAATAGTTCTCATAATCACACATATTATACATTGGCATATGTATTTACATTAGCACAAATAGAAAAGGAAATATTCATGATCACTATCAACTAAAAAAACCAAAGAACCGACAATATTAGGTTTGAAGGAGTGAGGATAAGATGGCAAGAAAGGAGCAGCGAAAGACAAAACATCAAAAATATTTTGTTTCACCCTTTTATGTTGTTGCCAATCACACCTGTAAGGTTTACTTGTTCTTGAAAAGTTCCAAAACTGTTCTTGTCCAAGTTCCTGCTGCAAAACTTCTTTATAAGATATGGGCTTACCCAATGCCTCATCGTTCGGACAAAGAAATGAAGCCCACAAAGCATGGGCTTATCAACATTCACGACAATAAGGCCCGTTACTCAAAACCTGCAAACCACAAAAGAAACATAGCTTGCATGAAAAGCAGCAAGTGAATTGATGAATAAAGAGAATAAAATTGTTGAAGGAAATCCCAAGTAGTTGATGGCCTTTGTTAATGACGAAGGCATTGAGGTGAGGGTTCAGGCAATTCAGGCACATATTTGTCCAATGGATAACAATAAAGTCTAAGATAATCTCTGCAATTATGCACACTCTTTCTTCACATTCAAACTAGTGGAGACTCTGGTTCTTTTTCATGAATCTTTAGAGGACAAATTCAGTTTCTCCTCCACCTGTATCATTTTCCACTCAGATTCTACATTAATTAAACCTTATTTCTTAAATAGTATATTAACACCATACTATAACCAAAATAATCACAAACTCTTTATCAAGTTATAACTAAAAAGAGAATTCAAATAAGTTATTAGGTAAACGGCAGTGAGAGGCAACTGTGAGCGACGGTGAAAAGCGGTGAGCGACAGTGAAGAGCGGTGAGCAGCGACAGTGAAGAAAGAAGCCCGGTAGGATTATTAAAGTATTAAATTAGGCGACTTCTGCCTCCTCGTCTTCTTCGGTGTCCCAGTAAATTTTAGGTTAAATTACTCTTTTGATCATTTTATTTGTCAAAAAAATTCGGTTTGATTCTCAAGTTTTTCGTTGTCTCAATATGATTTTTATTTTTATAAAAATGATTCAATTTGGTTATCGTCCTTAGTTTGACCAGACGATGTTAAATCAATGTCATGTGTCAATTTCTGTTTTTTTTTTGTTTGATTATTTTTGAATTTTTCAAATTTTTTACACTTGTTACTTCGTATTTGTGTCACGTGTCAAAGTGACTCAATTTGTTTTTTATATTTGTTTTTATTCTAATTTAGTCTTAATTTTTTGTAAAAATAAAGTAATATTGTCTTTCATTAAATTGACACTAAATTTATTTTTTTATAAATTTTATGATGATATTCTTACTAAAATTAACGTTTTTATTAAATATTTCTATAAATATTTTAAATTAACTTTAAATTCTATACAAAACATTAGACTTTGATTTTGTTTTGAACTTTAAATTTAGTTCCTAACCTATGTATGACAAGTTATTTGATTTTTAATCTTCACTAAGTTTGTATAATAACTTGATGTCTTTATATATGATGACAAAATTGTTAATTTTTGAAATTAAGTTTGGAGTTTAACTTTGTTTAATAATAAAACTAAAAAAAAACTTGTTTAAAAATATTTCTACAAATATTTAATAAAAATATCAATTTTATTAAGAATATCATCATAAGTTGTATACAAATATTAAATTGAGTGTCAATCTAAGGAGGGACAATATTACTTCACTTTTACAAAAATTGAGACTAAATTGAAACTAAAAACAAATATAGGGACCAAATTGAGTATGTTTGACACGTGGCACAACTATGTAGTGACACGTGTAAAAAAAATTTAAAAAAAATTAAAAAAAAATTAAAAAAAAAATTAAAAAATTTAAAAAAATCTGAAATTGACACGTGGCATTGACTTTAACACCATTTGGTCAAAATTAACGGCGATGATCAAATTGAGTCATTTTTAAGAAGATGAGGACCAAATTGAGACAACGAAAAACTTGAAAACCAAACTTAAATTTTCTGACAAATAGAGGGACCAAAAGAATAATTTAACCTAAATTTTAGAATTCCTAATTTACCTTGTGTAAAAATCTCATAATTTTTCTCTCTCCTATTTAATGTGCAGCCCCCACCCCGAATTTTAACCTAGCTACCTCCTCCACATCCGCAAGTCTTCTTTTCCCTTCATGTCTCTCTTTTGCTTTCCCACATTGCAAGCATCTTGCAAGCCTTTGCTCCCACATTTGTAAGCCTTCCTTCAAGTAAGTTGTTTATTTATTTATTCTTCTTTTTTCACTTTTTACGTATTATACTTGAGAAGAAGTTGGTCTAGACTTGACATTGTTATCCATTACTTTGATTTACTGTATGTTTTTATTTCTCGTTTGTCAATCTACTATCTCTTTGTGTTTGCTTTTGTTAAATTTACGAATTCCTTGAAAATAGATGTCAACATCTGATTTGGTATTTTGTATAACGGATGTCGGCATCCGTAGTTTTTTTTTTCTTTCAAAATTTGAGTGTTTTATGAATGTCGACTGGTATGATAATTTGGCTTACGAATGTCGACATCTGTAGTTTTTTTAGAATGTAGTGTTCACTGGATGTTGACATCTAGTACGATTATTTAGCTTACAGATGTTTCGTAGTGATTTTTTTTTAAATGTAGGGTTCATTGGATGTCGACATCCTGTATGATTACTTGGCTTACGGATGTCGACATACGTTTTTTTTAAATCTATGGTATACTAGATGTCGACATTCGGTATGATAAATTGGCTTACATATGTCAACATCCGTAGTATTTTTTTAATAAAAATCTTTTGTATTTCGGATGTCGACATCCGGTACGATGTTTTTGAATTTTTTTAAAGGTTTTGATTTTTTTTTTGTTTATTGTTTATATATTTGTGTAGATATGCGTAGGACACGAGGTGGCACCACACACTGTGGTCGTTCCTCACAAGATGACATTACACACAACCCGAGAGTTCTGCACAAGGTGAGGCTAAACGGAGACCCACAACATCTGCTCGTAAAGGTGCTTCTACTACTACAGTTGAAGAGACTGGACCTTTACCACACTAGGAGGAGGATGTTGTTCACCACGATGAGGTTGTAGTTTAGGAGCATGACTCATGAGTACGGTAATGATGAAGGTGGATTTCTCGGAGGTCCATTTGAAACTTCCCTGTTGACTACATACGCAAATCATGTGGCCCATGTGATATGGGAGGGTCAGATAAGTAAAGTATTTACAATATTTTTTTTGTTTCATGCGTTGTGTAAAATTTTTTATGCAATTTTATCTCATGCCAAATGTTTTTTAGGATCCAGTTATGAAATTGGTCTTCGATTCAAAAAAGTAAGAAGTTTGGATGATATCATGTGTCTTTTCATCCTTAAGTGATGAATTCAGGTTTATTGTCTTTGTGTGATACTCTATATGATTACCTTGATACTGGATTGATATTGAGATTTGTTGAGAGATGACACCATGAGACAAAAAGTTTTCATCTTCCTATTGGTGAATTGACCATTTATCTTGATGATGTGTGGTCTCTTCTGAATCTGCCTATTATGAGAGAATTTTGCCCAAATGAACCACTTAAGTATGAAGATGCAATAGAGACCCTCATGACACTTTTGGGTGTGGACCAGTCGATGACTACAGATGAGCTCCAACAGTGTCGTGTTTCCCAGATTCGACTAAGTTAGTTGAGAGACATGTATTATAGTTGTTGCGAAAACCAATTGTGAGAGTTTGTTGCGCAAGCATATATTTTGTACCTTATTGGTTGCATCACTTTTGTTGATAAGAGTGTCACATTTGTACGTGTCCTACCTGGAGCTGTTTAGAGATTTGGCTTAATAGCGCAGATAATAATTCTTTTATTACATGATACATTTGACCTTCAATTTATCATGCAAGAAAATAGCTCTTATCTGCCATATGAAGCCAAATATCAAAACAATTCCAGGTAGGACACATGTACAAATATCTTATCAATAAAAATGGTGCAAACAATAAGATGCAAAAGATACGCTCGTGTAGCAAACTCCCATAGCTGGTTTTCGCAACAACTATAATATAGGTCTTTCAACCAACTTAGTTGAACCAGGAACCATGACAATGTTGGAGCTCATCCGTAGTCATCGGTCGATCCACACTTAAAAGTGTCATAAGGGTCTATATTGCATCTTCATTCTCAAATGGTTCATTTGGGCAAAATTCTCTCATAGTAGACATATGTAGAAAAGACCACACATCATTAAAAGAGATGGTCAGTTCACCAATAGATAAATGAAAACTGTTTGTCTAAGGGTACCATCTCTCAATAAATCCTAATATCAATCAAGTATCAGGGTAATCATACAAAATATCGCACAAAGACAATAAATCTAAATTCATCACGTAAGGATGAACAAACACATGACATCATTCAAATCTTTTTACTTCTTTTAAATGAGGGACCAATTTCATAACTCGATCCTAAAAAATATTTAGCATGTGACAAAATTGCATAAAAAATTTAGCCAACACATCAAGCACAAAAAACATTTATAAACACTCCCATATCACACGTTCCACATGGACCTCTAGGAAATCCACCTCCATCGGTACCGTGCTCCTGCTCCTTAGCTGCAGTCTCATCGTGGTGAAAAACATCATCCTCTTATTGAGATAAAGGTTCAATCTCTTCAGCTGCAGTAGTAGGAGCACCTCTACGAGCAGATGTTGTGGGTCTCCATCTGACCTCACCCTATGTAGAACTCTCGGGCCGTGTAATGTCATCCTGTGAGGAACAACCACATTGTGTGGTGTCACCTCATGTCTTAGGCATATCTACAAAAATATAAACAATAAACCAAAAAAAAATTCAAAACCTTTAAAAACAATTCAAAACATCGTACTGGATGCTGGCATCTGAAATACAAAAGATTTTTATAAAAAAGTACTACGGATGTCAACATTTGTAAGCCAATTTATCACACCGTATGTTGACATTCGGTATACCCTAGATTTAAAAAAAAAAAGAAATTACGGATGTCAACATTCGTAAGCTAAATAATAATATCGGATGTTGACATTCGGTGAACCCTACATTTTAATAAAAACCACTACAAACATCCGTAAGCTAAATAATTATGCGAGACGACATTCGGTGAATACTACATTTAATAAAAAAAAACTATAGATGTCGATATCCATAAGCCAAATTATCATATTAGATGTCGTTTTCAGTAAAACAAATAAATTTTGAGAAAAAAAAAAACTGCAAATGTTGACACCCATTATACAAAATACCAAATCGAATGTCAACATCCATTTTCAATTCGTTAATCTAACAAAAATGATCACAAAATAAATAACTGATCGACAAATGAGAAAAAGAAAACATGCAGTAGATCAAAGTAATATGTACCAATGTCAAGTATAAACAAACTTTTTCTCAAGTATAATACATAAAAATGCAAATAATAATAATAATAATAATAATAATAATAATAATAATAAATGCAAATAATAATAATAATAATAATAATAATAATAATAATAATAATAATAATAATAATAATAATAATAATAATAATAATAATAATAATAATAAACAACTTGAAGAAAGGCTTACGGACGTGGAAGCATAGGCTTGAAGAAACAACTTACTTCATCTGTTTCCTTTCTTGTTTTAAAAATAACAGTTAGCCCACACTTCTTGGAATACTCGATGAAGAAAGAAAACATTGCAACCAAAACTTTAAGAACAAAATAGCAGAAAAAACTGGAAAAGAAAAAACCTATACAAGAAAACAGAGAAAACGTGAGACAATAGAATAACACTTCGGGACAGAGAAGAGGGAAGTAATGCGAGTGATAAATAACCTATGGCGGACAATTAATTTGCAAATTTTTCAGTTTGCTTTGTTATTTTAAACGTTAAAATCATAATTGATTTCTGTTAGTTACTTTATATCTTTTTGTTTTTTTTTTTTTTACTTTTTTTACTTCGTTAAAAACAATAGGATTCATGTTTGTTTGCTTTCGACAAAATATAAAGATAATAAAATTGAAAAAAAAAAGATTTTATGAAAATGAATTAGTCAACTAGTTTATTTATAGATTTTAAAAAGTAACTGAATATTAATATAATATATTTATATTATATTCTAATGTATATTTTTATTTTCATAAGGTGGCATAATATAAAATTTACATTTATAAAATTTAATAAGATTGTAAATCATTAAATTAAAAAGATGTATTTTTTAAATTTTGGAAAGTTAGTATACAAATAAAACATTCTTAAAATATAAGTATTATGGTATTTTTATTAAAAGAAAAAATAAACAAAATAGTCTTACAAATAATATTACATAAAGAGATATAAAAAAAATGAAGTTCTATAATATCACATGTTTATCGTGGTAAGATATAGATTTCATGTGTTTTTAAATAAATGATATGATTCTTTTATAAATTATAATAGAGAGAACCATGCGAAACCTATTGTGAATCAAATTTTAGTGACAATTTTTAATAGTTTTTCTTAATAATTAGCAGAGATTTTATTTTATTAAATCATATTTAGAGTAATAATTATATTTAACATGATTCACATATAACTGAATTAATTTATTAATTTCAATATTATGGAAACTGATTTATGAAATGTCGTAACATTTTATAATTTATATAGATTTAATTATACTTTAAATTCATAATAAAAATTATAACTGACTAATGAGGCTTTAAATGCATTAGTTGTTATTAGATAGTCATATTTATAAAAGTTTAATTATGTTTCAGATTCATATTAAAAATTATAACTGACTGATGGGGTTTTAAATGCATTATTTATTGTTAGATAGTCATATTTATAAAAGTTTAATTATGTTTTAAATTCATAATAAAAATTATAATAGACTAATATGTCTTTAGATGCATTACTTGTTGTTACATAATCATATCACATATTGTTATCACATATTTTCATTGAGTTGTTATTAGATATAATTTTATAATTTAATAATTTTATGATTCTATAATTTTATGATAACATAATTGTGTAATTGTATAATTATAATTTTATAAATTTATAATCGTATAGTTGTATAATTTTATAAAATTATATAATTGTAAAACTCTATTTATATAATTAAAAAATTATAAATTAAAAATTAAAAAATATAAAATCATAAATTATAAAATTATGAATTATAACATTTTAAAATAATAAAATAATATGACAAGATAACAATCATGTAAGTAAGTTACCTAAAAGTCACATCACCTTAGTAATAGAAATATTTAATTGTAAAATTTTACAACGGAGATTTAATTAAAAAAATATAAAATTGAAAGTTCCAAAGTTTACTAAGAACTTAAAAGATGATTAAGCCTGACATAAATTATGAAGCGATTCAAATACATTACATCTATGATGCACAAATACAATACGTGTATCGGATATCACACATATCCGATACGTTGATACGTTTATTTTTAAACTAACAGGATATATGAATATTAAAAAGTATACAGTAATTCTTAAAAACATAATAAATATATGATTATTTTGTGTGAATCCAAATTAAACACCTATTTGATGCAACTAAAGATCATAATGAGCTACTAATATCATGATAACTTTGAAAGAATATTTCTTAGAAATAAGCAAAAATGTTTTCTTATAATCAACAACATCTTTTTGAAAAAACCTTTAGTAACCACTCCAGCCTTGTAACGTTCAATGGTGTCATAAGAGTCGTGTTTAGTCTTAAAGACCCATTTACACCTAACTTTGTTGCATCCTTCTAACAATGAACAAGGTCTCATACACCATTTTGTACCATTGATTTAAACTCATTTTTCAAGGCATATAACCACTCATCAAAATTATCACCATTAATAGCTTCTAAAAATGAATATGGATCATTATCAATAGTTGTCATTTTATGAATCTCGTAGATAAACCGCATACTCATTCATAATAACATATTTTCTTTTGTGAGATATTCTTAATACTATTTCTTGTGGTTGTTCAACTATAGGTTTATTGTTAACCTCGTGATCATTAATTTGTTGTTCTCCTTTATTGTTGTGTGGCTCAACGATATGAACAACAATAATTCTAGAAGAAGAGATACTAACTATAAGAACTTATACTTTAACTTCTTTAATCTTCATATTTTATGAAGCTTCACTTCCATTGGTTTCACTATTCTCAATAAATCTAGCATTTCAAGTTTCAACCATGTGTAACACAGATATGATAGTAAAACATATACCCTTTAATTTTTTCTAGATAACTGATGAAATATCCACTGATTTTTCTTGGATTCAGTTTCTTTTCTTACAAATTGTAAACTGTAACGTCTGCCTGATAACCCTAAACTTGCAAGTATTTGAAATTGGGTTCCTACTTGTCCATAAATCAAAATGAGTCTTTTAAAAAACTTTACTAGGAACTCTATTGAACAAATACATGACAACCTTTAAAGCATACATCCACAATAATATAAGTACATATGAATTATTTAACATGCTCCTAACCATATCCATCAAAGTTTGATTATGCCTTTCTGACACATCATATTTTTTTTGGCGTGTTTGACATTGTGTATTAAGCACAAATACCATGTTTCTCAAGGAATTTAGTAAATAGATCAGGATGTTGTCCACTTTTGTTATACATTTTATAATACTCACCACCTCTATTTGACCTGACAATTTTCATTTTTTTGTTTAGTTGCTTTTTACACTTCATTTATATGAACTTCCAAGACATTCATCACTTGAGATTTCTCATGGGTTTAATATATTTTTAATCTCTAAATTTTGACATGAAATTGAAATTCATTCTTGTTTGAAACTTTAATACATTTTTCTCCCCAAACATTAAAGATGAATGAATATAATCATTTTAACCCAATTACATTAAATCTTTTTGACGTGTCAAACGTGTTTCCCAACTGATATTGAAGTGGGGACACATGTCAAATCGTGTAAATAACCCAAATAATAGTATAAAACGCGTTTGACATGTAAAAGAATAATATAATAGGATTAAAAAAACTATATTCATTTATTTTTAAAGTTTGAGGACCAAATTTTATCAAAGTGATGGACATGGATGACTTCTAATTTTACGTCAAAGTTCAGAAATTAAAAACATTTAATCCAAAAATCATTATGATTGTGATATGGTCAATTTGACCCTGTGATAACATAAAGTACATTAATAGGTACGGTGGTAAAAATTTAGACAAAAATTTAAAATTTAACACGTGTATGTTTATGATATGAGGTTGTTCATGAAATTAGGTTATTGTTGGAGATCTCACATCGATTAGAGATAAGATGAGTTTATAATACATAAGTGAGTGCAAATCTCACCTTACAAGCTGATTTTATTGGGTCGAGTCAGGTTTAAAGTTCACTTCTTAACATGATATCAGAGTCATGAGTTTGAACCTGGCGAGATTTATTGTTTGTTTGACCTATTATATCACCCACTATGAGGAGATTTGTTGTTTGTTAGACTCATTGTGTCATCTGCTATCAGATCACCTATTAAATTATAGCTTTACGCTCAAAAATATATCTTGATGTGAGGAAGTGTGTTTGAGATCTTATATCGACTAGATATTAGATGAGTTTATAACATATAAAAAAATATAAATCTCACCTTATAAACCATTAATTTTGTAGGATTAAGTTAATCTTAAAATTTATTTTTTATCGATTATGATTTAAAATACGCAATGTGAATGTGATCGAAGATGTGCGCTAGATTCGTTGAGTTGGAAAGAGAATGCAAACAGAAGAAGCACATGTGGCTGCGTGAGGACGGTGCATTGAGTCTGGTTGGTGTGCCACACCTGTCCTTCATCTTCGGTTATGCTAAGTCTAACATGTGTGTTTCAACAATGTTCAACAAAACATGGAACAGGGGCAAAGATTCATAACCACGTGGCTTCACATCCACCAAACCCATCAAATCAACACCCCACATTTAACTTTCTCGACGAATTTTATATGTTTTCTGTTCACTTTACGTTACAATTAAAATACAGTTAACACAATTTTAGATGAATGTTTTTGTATTTCATTTCTAAGTTTACAATTAATCTTGACTTGAAATAAATGTAAATGACCAGCAGGTTGAGTAAAGTGAAAACAAAAACTTCAAATAAATTAAATACTTAAAGGGAAAAAAATGCTGAATAAAAAATATAGACTAAAATTTCTTAAGTAGTTTGTTTTTAAAATGAAAAACAAGAATCATAAATGACATCACTTTAGATTCAATTATAATCAAATCCAATTTTATATAAAATCGATTCCAAAAAACGTGTGTGTGAAAATCTAAGGAGATTCCATTGTCAATTTGAATCCTTCACTTTTTTCTTCTTCATTTTTTCTGTTGGACAATTTTGGACCTCAAAAAATTGTCTGGTGAAGGTTCACTCCCACCCTTCAAAAATCTCACCTCTACAGTTTTAGTTTACTTTTCCTTGCACCCAAAAGCTTGCAACTTCTCTTGTTCAACCTTCCCACAAACACTGCATGCGTCTTTGACCACAACAACTTCTTCAAGTTCCAATTTTTCTGGACACCCTCTATTCCTCTTCCTCCCTAGCTCCACTTTCCGTTGAAGGGTATCTCTATTTATAGAGTTCCATTGTCATTTGAGGCAATTTTGAGCCTCTGGTGTATGTGTTCTTGAAGAGTTTTTTCTTTTCTTTTTTGCCAAGATTGGGATAGCGAGAGATATGGTGGGTGCTCTTTCTGTTGTGGGATCATCAGTGATGGAATCTCACACTGGTCCATGTTTGTGTGTGGATTCTCTTCCCACAACAACTAGTGTGAATCTGAAGAGTGGTGGAGATGTTGTTCTGTGCAAGAGTTTGATGGGAAGGAAGAACTTGACGAAGCATGGTGGAGGAACCATGAAGTTGAGCAGTTCTTTCATTGATCCTGGGAGAGAGTGGAGACTCTTTGTTAGCAGAAGTTGCAAGAGGCAGCGTAAGGATAGGAGAGTCGCCATTGTCAACGAGCTTGGAGGCCAATATGAAGAAAGTTTTGAAGATGTTAAAACGGTAACTTGTTTGATATATGCAAAAGAATGACACAAACACTTAGATCTGATGTTTTAATGCATGTTTGGATCAAAGTTTGTAAAGTTAAGTTCCAATGAGTTTGCAGAAACAATATAATTGTTGTGACTAAACTCGGTCTATAATCAGAACTAACTGATGCATCTTTGGAAACAGCAAATGCTCAACTATTTCACATACAAGGCTGTGAGGACTGTTCTTCATCAGTTGTATGAGATGAACCCTCCTAAATATACGTGGTTCTACAAGTAAGTCAAGTTTCTATGAATTTGAGGAAACATGTTTCAACAGAGATTTACTTGCCAATGTAGTTATTTTAGTTTGAAATGTGCATTTGGTTTTGTTTTCAAGATGTTGTGAACCAAGTGGTGAGAACAACATTTTGTTAGTTTTATTATATCCTTTGCAAATTCTTGAAAACATGTGAACTGAAAATGAAAACAAACTGAATGCACCCTGAATCTGCTGTGTATATACGGTTTTATAAGGTTCATTCTTTACATATTAAACTAGAATATGGTGGTTCACAGCTACCTCATAATTATTTAGATAATTGTTTGCAATGTTTTCTTTGTTGGCAGTTTTGTTGCAACAAACAAACCAGGAGATGGAAAACGCTTTATTCGATCCCTTGGGAAGGTAGTCTTTTGTGCCAAGTTAGTTAGTTCATTCGTTGAAAATTTTCAATGAAAATATATGTTTATGTCAATGTGGCTTCTTTAAACAAATTACTATACTCAACCTAAAATGCCTTCTCTTTAATTCCTTTATACATGCTATATCCATTTATCTTTATTCATTATGGGATTTTGAACCATCTATTTTGAAAACATTTCTTTAATTATTTATTATTATTTGAACAGATTGAGGTAAACAGTTTTTACTTCAAGCACTTCAGTTCATTTTCTGCTTATGCCAAATTTTAAGAACTGTCAAACTGTCATGCAGTGTGTTTTTCAACACACGTACTTATTTGAATACACTAACCTTAATTATAAGCATGTTATGGTGATTCCTCAATCTTTTACAATATAAATGTAGAGAATAATTTCTTACCATTTACTCTTTGAATGCCACAATATGCTATTTAGTCTTGCTATTTCATACCTCTGTGACTTTCGTATTCAATGCCTTTGCACAATTACACTAAATTTTAATCACATAATTCCCAGATTCCAAATAAACATGAAATTTAATTGATTAATTTTCACTTGATAGGAGCAACAAGAGCTTGCAGAAAGAGTGATGGTAACTCGGCTTCACCTTTACAGTAAATGGGTCAAGGTAATGGAATTGAATACTCTTTTTCTCAATGTGTTTGTATATACATACATATACATATATAAGTGAAGGTATGATGTACTTAACTTTACAACCATTTTTTGTGCAGAAATGTAATCATGCAGAGATATACAAGGAAATCTCTGATGAAAACTTGGAGTTAATGAGGGAACGGTTGATGGAGACAGTAATATGGCCCTCAGATGACACAAACACAGAAAAAATTGGCTGATAATTCATCTCACTTTTTAGTTTATGTCTTGAGCCTCTTCCTAGTCTAGGTATATTTTTTGTTTCAATATCAATCTGTTTTGCTTCCAAAATTGTTATTTGTGTCGGTTTCCTTTAATAGGATTCTCAGTTTTACGTTATGTAAATTATGTATATATAATTGCACCTTCTTAAATATACGGTCCATTATATGTCGGTAGGTTCAAATCAATTTACAAGTGGGCTTAAAATTACCTTGTTAAATTCATTATCGATTTTATATTGCAAATCAAATACACAAACCATTATTTATCTCATTATTTTGACACTTAACAAATTTTTACACAGACTTTATATCTATTATTTTATTCTTTGATTTTTTTTTTTTATAAACATAAAAGTTAATTTTTTAATGATCAAAATATCTCATAAAAGTAAGTTGTCAACAGCTAGTAAAAAAATTATTCTCCTTTATGGGAAGATCATGAGACATATTAGCTTCCAAATTGACGGGTTGGATTAGCCAATGGTAAAGTTAAAATTGAACTGGCTACTACTAAATATAAAATCACAAAGGATACGTTATATCCTTTCTGTATACAATATTTATTTTAAGGCAATTAATTTAAATGTTTTAATCTTTATTTTGACTTATTTTTTATCTACATTTAAATATTTGTGTTCAATTTTATTATTTTCAATATTTCCATTAAATAAAATGAATGTTCATGTACTGTTATATTTTTTTGTATAGATAAATATATACCATCCATTTTTTTATCACATAGAGTTTTGATCTGTTTAAGTAATTAAATTGATTTTATTTTTAACAAAAATTTTCAATTCAGTTATAGATACATTTTAGATAATTAAGCATAGCACTTATTTTTCAAAAACTAAATGCCTTCTAATTTATTCTAGTTTTAAGACAGAAGTTAAATGTTTAGAATATCAATCCTTATAATGTCTTAAACATTCTAGAGTTCTCACAACCCTTTGACGTGCGAAATAAATTAAAAAAAAAAATGTGAAAGTAGAATAAAATTTAAAAAAAAAAAAAAAAACTTCGCAAGGTGTTTATGGTGTTCGAACAGAGTAACATTTAATCCTGTGAAATCTAATGCGAAAAGTGTTCTATTACAAATATTATATGATGGTAGAATATTTGAACTATACAAATAATTGAGATAAACTTAAAACTCCTACATGTCATGTGACCATAGAAAGTTCTAAAAATGAATCTCATCCATACTAAAAGCTTCAAGTGACCTCTCTCCTCCATCTAGCATGTTTTCATTTATGGCAGGATTATAAAACCATCTAAGACATTTATAAGACATTTCTGGACTAAACTTTTCAAGTTTCTAAAACCATCCAAGACGTTTTTTTAAACAATAGTATAAATTCTAATGTCAAATTGAACATGCTTTTTCCATGACATCCCAATCCATACCATTGGCTATCACTGATGGACCATAAACAAATCTATTATAGTAATTATTAGTAACTAACGTCATGGAAAATGGGAGAGAGTACCACTTCAATACACCAGACTAATTAATTTCTCCATCTAAAAATTTAGTGTATTTTTTTTGTAATTCAGTTCGTGTTAATGGATTCAGCACAAATTAGATCATAGAAAGAAGCTGAAGCTATCAAGAAAGAAAGAAAAAAGGAAAAAGAAACTAAAAATACAATCGTTTTTTCAGACAACCATTCCAGGAAGCTAATTCTGGGTATTAAAAATCCTATGAATATGCATTTTAGAGCAACATCAAGACTACGGAAGTGAATGATGAATGAACAAAATTGCTCATTCTTCATCTTTTTGCAGTGACTGAAAAAGAGGTTTCATCCTCAAAATCAATGGTCAATTTGTTATCTGCATCTGTAAATGACATGTCCATGCAGCATACCAAAAATGCTCAATACAACATAATCGAGAAATATTGTTAATCTTTTTGGAACGTAAAAACGTTCTCAGATGGATGGAGAGCGTGGGTGGGTGGTCGCCATTTTTTCAAATTTCAAGAACAGAATTCAAAAGGTAATAATGAAAAAAAGAAAAACACTTACCGATCATAACTTGTCCCTGCATCCTCACCAAATATAGCCACTACCACCATGAATCGTGATCACCATCATCATAGTCATGGTCATCCCCCATAAATATTTATGAATTTTTCTTTCTAAATTGACAAAATACTTTGAAAATGAGAATAAACTTCCTTTAAAAATTGTTCTCATATAAAATATTGATGTGTAACATTCATGAACTTTATTAACTGAAGATCAAGGAATTCATAAACAAAACCAAGAAAATGAAAATTACAAGGCATGCATGAATGCCAGAAACATAGACAAATATGCTATTTGCAAATATAATCAAAATTAAATTGAACTCGGTTCTAATTGACATTTACTACTCATATCTTACAACACTAAAGCCTGTAAATCTACTGAGTCTATGATCACCTGATTTACAAAAAAAGAAGAAGTAATACATATTGTGCACAAGAAAGAAAAAAGAGATTTTGAGGGTAACCTGGCCAAGAGTGCTTACAGAACCACAAAGCTCTGACACTGCCCTGACTGGTTAGAAGAAAGAGCAAACCCCTACACTGGTTTTCTCAAAAGATTAATGTGTTACCACATTAGTCCTCTAAAGATTCCTGTCACCCAATTAATCTTTTCAAAAATATAAAACAGTAACCTAATCCGTCTTTTATGTATCTCAATTTATCATGTGGTGACATTTCGGGTCTTCTGAGGGAATACACTGAGGACAAAAATCTTTGGACGGCTTATGAGGTCACACTGGAATCTATGGAAGACCGATTTAGTAGCTTACTCAAAGATAAACTAAAGCATATTGATACACCTGCAAAGGAAACAAAAAGAAAGAGAAATGCAATTTGATACAATAGAAAGCAAGAAACTTAGGGGTATATTTAATAACAGTAAACTAGTGCCAGGTATGGCAAACAATGTTAGTGAAAGGATAAAAAAAATTGTAGACCATTAATTGAAACATACCATATTGAAAGCTGATGCAGAGGGCTGGAGACTACATTGTATAATAAAGAACATATGAGAAATTAAATTCTATCAATATCCCTTTTCTCCACTTTGTTCTTGGCCAAAGGACTTGGTAAAGTGGACATTAATGCACTTAACTATCGCCAAAAGTAATAATCTGTCCAAGTGCAAGTCTCGCTCGAAGCTGCATCAACAGAAGAACATTTACAAATCAACTACTTAACACTACAGAACATAAAAAATTCAGGATAAAGATTAAAGGACCTTCACATCCATGCAAGAATCATTGACCATCTTCTTTATTTGAGAAACAATGCCGAAACTACGCAGATTTACAATCCGGCCAAATGCACCAGGACTAGCAGGAAAAGTGAGGTTTATTACAACCCACACTGCAGCTGTGCGTAAGCGACTGTCAGGACTCTGCAAAAACTGCTCAAAGAAAGAGTGAGACCCATTCTCGTCTTGAGGGAAGAGTAGCTGCATGACTGCATCCTTATGAAACTCATTGCCACTTGCAATATTGCTCAGAATATACATCCCCTGCATGGAAAATAAAACCAAAAGGCATGTAATAAATAAACAACTCGAGAACGATTATAGTGTAGAAATCTATGATAATTAATTTCAGTAACTACATCCAACCTGTATCCCAATTTCAATTTTAGAAGACTTTTGTAACTGTCTTCCAACAGCATCTAGTATGATACCATCTTCAGCAAAAGCATGCTCAACAGAGTACAGACATCCATCAACAAAATTGCGAACAAGGGCCAGAGCTTGTTCTTGAACAGAAGGTTCAGGATCTGCAAGGTATACACAATCAAGGTCAACTTATTTGGAAATGGTTACCACTATAACAGTAAAAACCTGAAGTTCTGATAAATACCACAAATAAGGCTAGCCATTGAAGATGCTGTTAACTCCACAAAAACTCCTTCCTTGCATATCGTGTCTGCAAGGAATACCATGTTCCTCAATGCCCATACAGCATTTAATCTTAAGGATGAATCCATCGACTTGGTCAATTGCACAAGCTCTTTAACGCCCCCACATTGTACGAATGTTGATTTATGTGGCAAAAAGTCAACGACTATATTGCTGATGGCCCCAAGGGCTGCAACCTGGAAGATAAAACAGAAAAGGATCACCTTACTAAGCTTCAACAAAATTTATGAGGCCACATCTTTTTAATTACAATTAATCAGAACATTTTTTGCCAACAAAAAAGTCTCAAGGGGAACAAGACTATGACTTGAGTCTAATTAAAGGTAAGCTTCCCAACAAATTTTATAGTCCTAGTGATAACCCCATATCATGCAAGACCAAGATACAGAATAGGTGAAATAGCAAGCAATCTTATAATATGATCATCAATAGAACAACACATTATCCCTCCCAGACAACATCATTTAATGTGAGACATAACCATTTCAGTGCTAAATCATCTGAATATGTCCATCAATATGGAAGTGCTTCTAGAAACAGCTTTTTTTAATGTATGGAACATATAGGTTTCAAATTTAGATCAATGGAGAAAACCATCAGAATTCTCATCACAATACCATAGACATAACTAAATTTACGAGTAACAGATGGATATTTAATCTTTCGTTTGCTCTGTACCCCTAAATTTTCAAATATTAGAAGTTCCCCCTTTGTTTTTTTTTTTTAATCACCATCCTCCTTTGGTATGATAGGCAAGATGTTCCTTTTCTGAATTTAGAAACTACTATGGCATAATCAGAAAAATGAAAATTACAGATACATCCAAAATACCTGGACAGAAGTAGAAAGGTCAGAGAGAAGCTGAACCAAAGGAAAAACAACCCTTTCATTCATAAAACGACCTGCACTCAAATTCTGAACACGGTTTCATGAGAATTAAACTGTACATAGCACAAGCATAATACACTTCAAGTGCCAGACGTCATTTCATGTTACATACCCTGATTGAGCGAGAAACACTTCTCAAGCAAATGCAAGCTGCAGTGCGTACACTGGCATCCTCATGAGTTAAGGCATCAATTACTAGGTTCAAGACCTGTAACACAGTGTATTAGAAGTTGAAAGTGGACTTGGGATTTTAAACCATATTTTACTAGTGCAAGCTTTATAATAACTTCATCCATACGTAGTTTATTGGTGCAAGCCTTATTATAACTTCATCCATTGAAATTGAGAAGAAACACCAGAATTGGCTTTAGTAATCTATCAGGAAGAAATGCAGCTTAGCAGTGACTCAAACATGTTCATATATGGGAACATGGGGTAGTATAGAACATCTTCAGACAACAATAAATGTCCAAAATCAGCAACACATATAACTAACTAAAGGGGTCAGCACAACACTTTGTCAACAATCCATTTATAGGAGTGCAAAAACTTGCATCTTTATGGCAGATTTTGGAATTCACACTGGTGGGATAAGATTTTGTTGTTTA